>JAEAME010000274.1_pt1 | contig 61350 bp, 55 predicted proteins | sample 8958731 | NCBI WGS metagenome assembly JAEAME01 (sample SAMN16933194, study PRJNA681113) | bioreactor sludge metagenome | isolation source: anerobic bioreactor sludge (Control) | place: India:Bengaluru | collected 2018-10-24
CTTAATTTTCTTTTGGCTTCAAAGGAATACATCATACGGCCGGCCACCTTTAACCCCTGCCAATTGAATCTTACTTTTTCAAAATCAACATTTGAAACAAAATACTGGCTGTATTCACTGGACAAATTATTTTTGTGCTGCATTGAAAACACTACTACTTGGTGGCCTCGATCCTCAAGCAGTTTTTTTAAATCAAAAAAGTGTTTTTCAGCACCGCCTTTTAGAAAGTAGAATTTATTTATAAGTAATATTTTCATCTGTTACCATAATAACAATAAATGACAACATAGTGTAGCAAAATATTACTAAATTGTCAATACTCTAAATAGATCTGTATCTTGACAAATTTCATATTTAATGTATACTAATTTGTCAAAGTACGGACTGTACATTGAGAAACATAACTTACAGCGCAGGAGGGGTTTTATGAAAAAAGGTGTTCCTAGCCGTAGCCATTGTATGCCAAAACAAGGCAGGACGATGACGATAACGGTGATTATGCTAATGTTGGCAGTCGCTGCCATCGTATTGTTCGTAACTCTGTTTCCTCCCGATCGTCCCGAACCGGTGATCTCCTCACCGTCCTATCCAAGGCTGGCCAACTATTTTCTGACCGACCGCCTTAACGACAGTGAACGTGACCAATTATCCAGGTGGCCTTTGATCATCACCGGCTGGGAAGTGCAGTACAACTCGCAGAAACAGCTTCAGGCCCTGCGACAAGGTACGCCCGGCATCATCCTTCCCTATCTGGCTTCGAACGAGTTTCCGATCAAGAATGCTGCTGTACCGCCCTTTGATCGCCTTTGGTCATCTCTCGATGAATCCGACTGGTTATACACGCCAGCCGGCGATTACGTCCAGTTTTGGGAAGGATGTCGGACATTCAACCTGACTCAGCGCACCACTGCTGAGAAGCTAGCAGCCTTTGTTCTGGAAAACCTCGACCCTGATCTCTGGGACGGTATCTTCTGGGACAACATCTGGCATGATGTCGAGTGGTATAACAACGGCGATGTTGATGCCGATCTCGATGGTCAGCCTGATCACATGGTTAAGTTCAGCCACGACTGGACGCGCAACGAACTCTATCTGCTGGGATCATCGCGGTTGGCTCTGGGTCGAGACAAGGCGATCATCGCCAATGTCGGCGGGCAAAATCTAGGCCAGTGGATTGTCAACGGACGCATGTTCGAAGACTTTCCCAACTGCCTGGGCAATCCCTCAACTGCCAACTTAAACAAACTACTGCGCATGTACCTGGAGTACTGTGAGGATGTGGTTTCACCTCAGCTGGTAATTGTCCATTCAAGCGGTCAAATGTCTGATTCGACGGCGGTGCGCTTCGGACTCACTTTTACTCTGATGGGCGACGGCTACTTCGCTTACGACGAAGGTCCGTCCAACCATCATTGCCTCTGGTGGTACGAATCGTATTACTCGCCGCTTGGCCAGCCGCTAGGCCCCGCTTTTCAAGAGAACGGGGTCTGGATACGCGAATTTGGGAATCCCGACCAGCCAACACTGGTTTTCTGGAATCCGAATTACGAGGCGCGCTGGTTTGATCTTTTTCTTCCGGACGGTACAACATCTGAGACTTTTGTCCCCATGCGGGACGGTGTCATCTATCGTCCAGAACAGCATCGGGCGCTGGCTTCTATTCATTAGAAGTCAGCGTCTTTTTTTATTGACATTTTTACTGTTCCTGCTAAGATTTCATGAATCATTTAAAATATAGTACAATTATTACATGAATATATTATTTGTAACACCAAGCTTTCCATACCCGCCAGAAAAAGATGGTCAGACTATTATTGCCTATCATTTATTAAAAGAGCTGTCGGGCAGACACGACATCAAACTAATTTGTTTTGCTGATAAGCAGGACTACATGAATCAGGAAATTTTAACTAATCTTGGAATAAAAACCCTGTTTATTAAAAGACCAAAACGCTCTCGCATTCTATACTATTTATCGGCTAAAAGCCGCCAGTCAGCCTGGTTTCAGTACCGGCATCAGACAGAAGTATTAGTTAACGAATTACAAAAGGCGGATCATGATCCAGGCCTGGACTTGATTTTTATCCATTCACCATTTTTTTCAAATTATCTCAATTATATAAAATACAAGCCGGTTGTTTTTTCATCGATCGACGCGCTATCTTCGTGGTATAATCAGTTTCAAAGAGAAGAATCAAATCCTTTAAAAAAATTGCATTATCAGCTCGAAGGGCAAAAAGCCAAACAGGCAGAAAAAGAATGTTACTCAATCGCCAAAACCATAATAGTCGTTTCTGAAATTGATAAAGAAATAATAAAAAATAATTGTCCCAACACAAACGTCATTACCATTGCCAATGGCGTCGATCTTGATTACTTTCGTCCGTCAACCACTCCCCCCAATCCGCATGAGATTGTATTTACCGGAGCCATGGATTACCCTCCCAACATCAAAGCGGTTATGGATTTTCATCAAAAAGTCTGGCCTCGATTAAAAAAGTCTGAACCAAAATTACAATGGCTGATAGTCGGCAAGAATCCGACTTTGGACATTTTTGAATTGCAGTCGCTTGACGGCCAGATCACGGTTACTGGCTACGTTAAAGACATCAGGCCGTATATCTGGCGATCGGCTGTTTATGTGGCTCCGTTAAAACTGGGTACGGGCTTTAAAAACAAAATAATTGAGGCAATGGCCTGCGGCAAAGCAATCGTTGCTTCTCCAAGCAGCGTTTCGGCAATACCCGTTGAAGATAATAAACATCTGCTAATTGCCAACGATCGTCATGAATTTTATGAAAAGACGTTAGCCATCATCAATGACGAGCAACTCAGAAAAAGACTGGAAATTTCATCAAGAAAGTTTTCAGAAAATTACAGCTGGAGTTATACCGCCGGTTTATACGAACAAGCATTTACCGAAGCTTTAAATAACAAATATGGATCATCAGCAAAATAATACGCGCCTGGCGGCAATTTTTATACCAATTTTCGTCTGCCTGCCCCTGCTTCTATACATCATACTGATTAATCCCAACTGGCTGATATTTATACAATCCGTCATTCTTATTTCTTTGATCCCGATATTTTTATTAGGCGATTACCGAGCGCTTTTGGCTTTGATAGTCATCCGGCCGGCGGTAGATATATTTGGCAATACTGTCTTGCTTGAGATCAGCCAGATTCCTTTAAATCTGTCTTCATTAATCAGCCTATTCACGATTATCTGGTCAGTATACTTTTTGTATAAAAATAAAGTCAGGGCTTGGCAGCAGCCTTTGTTTTTGCCGATTTTGGCTTTTATTATTATAAGCTTATTAAGCATATTTTACACGTCTTCACTGTCAGTTACATTAAGAGAACTATTCAGAATCATGGGCGTATTTTTCCTGTTTTTTGTCGCTGCCTCAGTATTTAAAACAGACGGAAAAAACGACCAGCTTATCAAGGCCATATTTTTATCTTTGATATTACCGATTGTTTTCGCAGTGTTTCAATTCATAAGCAACACTGGATTGAGTTTCGGCGATGTATCAAACCGGGTATATGGCACTTTCGGTCATCCAAATGTTCTGGCTTTTTATCTTGTTTTTTCGATCGGCATAATACTAGCTCAATCACTTTCAGGCGATAAGAAGAAAGTAATAAACATAACGAATCTGCTTCTACTGGTTCTTTTCTTGCTCCTTTTGCTGACTTATACACGCGGTGCTTGGCTTGGCTTGCTGGTTATAATATTAATATTCGGACTGCTCAAATACAAAAAAGCCCTGATTATATCGCTGGCGGCGATCATATTGTTATTGTTTATGGCGCCGACTTTAAACCGACTGGCTTTCACCCACCTCAACATTGATTTCCAGAGAGTACCCGTTATTAAAAGAATAACTGAATTCGACTCAGAAGATAGCTCAATCGACTGGCGATTAAAATTGTGGGGTGAAATGAAGACTAAATTTAATCAAAAGCCTCTTCTTGGCTATGGACTGGGTACATTTCCGATAATTCGCGAGCAACAGACCCGTTACTTTTTCCAGGGTACGGAAGCGCACAATGATTATCTTCGTCTGGCTATTGAAACCGGCTTGCTTGGTTTTTTATCATACTTTATTATTTTACTAATTCTATTATATAAATCATTTAAGATTTACTGGGAAAAAAGAAACGACCGATATTCAGCTTTAGCCATAGGTTTTTTGAGTTTGACAGTTTCAATGATTATAATGAGTTTTTTTGATAATCTTTTACAGGCCACTTCGGTCATGTGGCTCTTTTGGATAATTGCCGCAGCCAATTTAAGAATTCTTTCGTCAAAATAAACCATTATAAAAAAATGAGCCGGAATCTTCTTGCTTGAAGAATTCCGGCTCTTGTTGTTGGCGACCGAAGTCGCAATGAGCTATTCGACGATCGAAGGCTTGCCGGTGTCCGGGAAGTCGATCTTCCCATAACCGTTTTCCGAACCGGTGATCGTCGCCCGACTGGGGTATATCCAGCCCCAGCCTTGCCGTCCGTCGTTTGAGACCATCGGCAGGTAGAGCCTGGACGCCTTGCACGGTTCAAAAGCGAATTCGATCGCTTTCGGACCGATCCAAACTCCCACGGGATCTGCCTGACCCGAGCGGTTCAGTCCAGCCAGAGAAACCTTGTAAGGCTTCTCCCCCTGAACACCGCCCTGCCAGGCAACCCCGTCAGGCGCATCAACGTAGGCGCAGAAGAAATACTTCTGGCCGTCCCACTTGACGTCCCAAGGATCCTGAATACTCACCTCGCCGTAGACGTCGCCGTCATAGACAGGCAGCAGATCCAGAATCTTCGTTCCGTCAGCAGTCGTCTTGCTCGCCTCAGAAGCGGGCACAGTCCTGGCCGGCTTCGACTTGATAGAGACCTTCGGCTTGTCCGACTGCTGATCTTGATCTGCCATGACCGGGGCCACAGCAAGTGAAAACAAGACCAGAAAAGCCATCATCAGGATCGCGTACTTCTTCATACTTCAAACCCCTCCTTCTTTCTTTGAGTTGGTTACTCGTCGCCGATCGAAATCGTGTAGATGCGCTCATCTTCAGAACGAGGGTTCACGACTGAACCGTCTTCCTCGACGTAGAACTCAAAGACAAACCAGTTGTCCCCGAGTTCACGCAGATTGATCAGCTCAGTAGCATTGTTGAAATCGTCGCTACTACCGACGAACACCCCCGAACGACGCTCCTCACCAGACATGTTTTCAAGCCGGATCAGAGCCATGGCTCCACGAGCAGCCTTAAACTCGGCGGTCCACATGTTGTTCTCCCAGACCATCGAGTGCCAAGGCCATTCACCGTTAAAGGTCGTCCAGGTACCTTTCCAGAAGATTGGATCATCGGGGTCAGCCGGATCGTTCATGCCGGGCGGCAATGTGTTGCCGGTATACCAGACCTGAAGATCCATGACTTTGTCTTCACCGGTGTCGGTATCGACCTGGACTTGACCTTCGTCGTCCACATACAATTGGAAGCCACGGTACACTTCAAAGTCGGTAGCCACGGTCTCTGTCAGCTGGATGCCATTGACCCAGACATTCAGGATCCGGTGAAAACGACCGTAATCGTCTTCGAGCCAGAAACCGACATTGAAATGCTCGTTGCCCCAGACACTGCGAGTGTAGGTCCCGTTGACGTTGCCGCCGACATAAGTACCGAAGTGAATCAGCTGGAAGTCGGTGACACTGCCGGTGATGTAGACATCGTTCCCGGCCATCGCCAGCCCACCAGCATCGAGAGTAAAACTCATGTTGATCTGCTCACCATCTCCGATCGGAGCGTAGACCCGGCCCGAGTCACGCTCGCAACCGACACTCATCATCAGGCTGACTGCCAGCACCAGTGCCATAATGCGTATCATCAGCAAATCCTCCCTATTTTCTTGGGGCGGATAGGAATGGTCCGGGGTATCCGGATCACTCCGAACACCCCGTCCACACCAACCTACCAGCCGTAGTTCACGCCGGCCGTTACTCGCCACTGGGGATCGTCATAGACTTCTCCCAGTTTCAGATCACGATTCAGCGCGTGGTTGAAGCGCTTGACGTCGATCGTAGTGCGCCAGTGACCGTTGATGCGCCACTCAGCGCCTGCGCCCGGTCCCCACCAGTCGAATGACCAGATGGGTGAATCAAAACGCCAATCGCTCCATGATCCGTAGAGGACCAGATTCGACCAGGGCTTGAGGCCTAGCCGTCCCTCGCGCGTCTCCATCTCGCTGAGCGGGAATGTGATTGTTTCACCATCTGCTCCTCGAGACAATTCCGGCGTCCTAGTCTTGCCGTATGAAGCCTTGGCGTAGAACGAATTTGGCTCCGTGGTCAGTTCTCCCTTGAACTCGCTCGACAGGTTGTTGCCCTGCCGATAGACGATGTCCATATAGGAAAACTGTGGTGCTACGCCGATCAACCGACCATACCAGCCGTACCCGTCGAAGAACCTCGCGTGGTCTTCCCATTCAATCCAGTCAGGATCATCGTGGGTATAGGTCCGGTATGTCATCTGGCGAGCGCCATACCATCCCCCAGCTTCCGGAAGAACAAACCAAGCATGTGCTTGGCTGTAGATCTTGAATCGCAGGCCCAGCCGGTACTCGCCGGCGTAGTCCTTGTTCAGGAGATCTTGGGTTGTTCTCATCACCAGTCCAATACCTGATCGAGTGTATCCGGGTCTGACGACCCACTCAACGCCCGAGAACAGATTGTTCTGATGATTGGCATTTTCCGGCTGAACCCGTTCATAAGTCAGCCAGACAGTACCGTTCTCAACCCAGTCTGCGGGCTTGCCCACCTTCGGCGGCTCAGTTTTCGGAATTACAGCCGCCGGTGGCGTGACAACAGCCCGTTCCTCAACTTCGGTTACTCCCTCATATTCGAGAGGGATCGAAATGTAGGCGCCGTTCTGGCAATCCAGGAACTGATATAGGAAGTAGCGCTGGCTTTCGTGGTCCACCCAGGGATATTCCGCGGTCAGCAATGAGTCGATTGGTTCGAGAGTACGCGCGTCTTTCCAGAAGCACGCGGTCTTACCCCAGACCTTCACCTCGTCGCTCTTGAGTCCTCCGAATACCAGGGCATTCAGGATCTGAGGCTCGGCCTCGGAACTGAACATCCAGACGGTGTCCGGGATGGACGCTTCAACGATAGAGATCCAGTCTTGACGCACCGGTTCGGGTACGTCCATCAGCATGATGTGGTGACGCAGGATGACCCGTCCGGGAAGAGGATCGCCATACTCACTCTTGAGCGAATCGACGTAGGCCTTCTCCAGATAGTTCAGCCCACTAGGATCACCAAGGGCGAAGTTCCAACGTCGGACCTGCTCGGCACCGGGATCAGAGACAAAGACGTGTTCAGTGTTGTAGACCACGTCACGTTCCACCTGATTCCAGGTCTTGAGCATCTCGACGGAAACACCGGCTTCCCTAGCCAGTACGCCCCAGGATTCACCGGCTTTGACTTGCCGAATTTTCGGAAGTTGAACAGGTTCAGGCTGCTTGGCTCGGCGCTGAAGTTTCAGCGTCGTACCAGAAACCCCAACCCATTCATCGCCGTCGCAGTAGTAGCGTACGGAGTAGTACTCCCAGAATGCATCGGCATTCGTGCGTTCAAGCACGAAATGGCTGTCCTTCGATACTCTGGTTGAAACGACCCCGCCGGACGGCGAAGCCAATCCGACCAGGATCATTCCGTCGGGCTGATCGGTCTTCACGTCTTTCAGCGTGTAGACCTGCTGCCCGGATTCCAGTGGCGGCTGAGTGCACTCGGCCAGAGACTGGCCAAAGCACATCAGCATGAGCAGAGCTACAAAAATGGCTGCTTTCATGGTACCCCTCCTACGGTTACCTTTGCCTTGTAGATTCTACGTTATTCAGTTGTCAGTGAGCTATCTGAGAGCAAGAGAGCTCTCAAGTCCAATGGATTGCCCACTGAACTCGTCGAGACCTCTTGCGCGTACTTATTCAAAGTTTCTGAATTCCTCTTCTGGTTCATTCCAGACAGATCGGCCGCGCTTAATATCACCTATTACTTTTACATTTTCCTCATCATTTTCAAACCTTGAAGGCAGCTCCTCCATTTGCTCAATTTTTTCCTTAGCCGGTATATGTTTTTCTATGATATAATCATTTGCATTCCGACTATCTGATTTTTCATATTCTTGTTTATCCTCGTCTTCATTAATTGGCGGATTTTCATTGTCATAACTAACTCCGGCCTTATCCTCTTTCATTGTCCGATAAACTTGATAACCGACCGACCCGCCGAATCCCAAGATTAAGCCAGCCGCTATATTCAAAGCCACATTCGGCCGAGCTGGGTTTTTGCTGGTTAGAGGATAATCAACCACTTTCAATACGATTGAGTTGCCGCCGCCAACATAGTCCGTGCCGTTTTCTGACAAGACAACCGCCAAAGCGTTAGCCAAGGCAGTGGCTTTTTCAGAGCTTTTATCATAAACATCTATCTTGATCATGCCGACATCCGGCATTATCCTTGTTTCTATCTGGCGCTTCCACTGATTCCGTTTTTCTTCCTCGTCTTTCGCGATGTCAAAGTCATACGGCAGGTAGCCTGAATTAATCACTTTATCATAGAAAGCGGTCGTATAAATTACCTGGCCTAAAGATGTACTCAAGCGCTCGGCTGATTTGGCCGCGGCATAAGCATCTAAATTCTGCTGCTTTTCAATTACCAAAAGCGAAAAAGAGGACCGATACTCAAATGGCTGGAACAAGGTAATAATTACGCTTATGGCGACAACTAACAAAGTAACCAGCGCGATAGATAACCAGCTTTCTTTAATTTTAGCTAAATAATTCATTATTTTTTCTAATTAATCCTTAGATCTTGTCCGATATCTGTTTTCGATGAAACAGCCTGATAAAACAAGAAAGATTAGCATATTAATTATTTCTTGTCAAGACCTAGGTTTAATCAAAAAATAAACAGGCTTATTGGTCTGTTCACTTTAGATTATTGTTTGAATTATATCAATACCTACTGCAATAACTCAACGATTCTGTCAATAAAGATATAAACCATTACAACAATTAGAACTAACATAACCAGGCAACCTAAGCCACCCCAAAGCATCAACTTACTCATTATTTTTCTTTTTTCTAATTTAAGATTAAATCTTTTTTCGGCGTCAGTCATGATTTAATTGTCAATATTTTTGTCTTGCTTAATGCCTGCCGCGCCAAGCTCATCCGCTCTCTGCCCTGCGCGTAAAAAGTAAATGTCGGATCGCCTTTATTCACTTTGTCACCTATCCTCAAATGCATATGAATACCGGCCAGCTTTTCGCTTGGCGCGCCCAATAGACGGGCTAATTCGTCAATCGATTTGTCATTGACCGCGCAGACAAAGCCTTTTTTCTTGGAATAAAACCTCTGTTTATAAGCACCCGTAGTTAGCTGTTCTGAATTAATTTTTGAATTACCGCCCTGAAGTTTGATAATCTTCTTCATTTTTTTCCAGGCCTGGCCGGATTCAAGTATATTTAAAGCTCGATCTTTGCCTTTGCCTGCCTTGGCCCGTCCGCATAATTCTAGAAGTTCACCAGCTAATTTAATTGACTTTTTTTCCAGATCAATCGGTCTCAAAGGATGCCGCTGGAGCACACGCAGAGCGTCTCTGGCTTCAAGGGCTGGACCAACGCCGCGGCCGATCGGCTCTCTGGCTTCAGTCATGATAACTTTAATCTTCATGCCAAAACGCTTCCCAAGATACAAAAACTTTCTTTCTATATCCCAGGCAAGTTTCATGTTTGGTATTTTTGTGGTTGGTCCGACCGGCATGTCTATTACGAGATATTTAATCCCCATGGCCACCTTTTTCGCCATTATGCTTACTATCATCTTGTTATAAGGCTCTATGCCGAGCGGGTGCGACGCTCTTATTATCCGATCATCGGCCGGAGCGACATTTAAACCACCTCCCCAGATAAGGCAGCAATTATTTTTCTTAACAAAAAATTTGATTTTTTCGACTGAGTGGCTAACCGGCGATAACACTTCCATCGTATCAGCGGTGCCGGCCGGCGAAGTGACAGCGCGCGATGAAGTCTTGGGTATAATTAATCCAGTAGCGGCGACTATCGGGACTACGATCATTGACGTGCGATTGCCGGCTAACCCGCCGACCGAGTGCTTATCCACTACCTTGCCACTAAATTTAAGCTCGGCACCTGTCTCAGCCATAGCTTTGGTCAAATAATAAAGCTCTTCGTTAGAATAATGTCTGGCAAAACTGCTAGCCACAAAATAGCTTATCTCGCTCCTGCCCAAACGTCGATTGACTATGTCTTTGATTATTGAATATATTTCTCTGTAGCTTAAAGATTTACCAAGCAGCTTTTTGATGATCGCTTTTATCGATCGGGGGCGCGACAAAACTTTTATTTCCAGAATTTCACCTTTTTTCAATTTATAATCCTCCCAAATCTCCCTAAATAATCCTATCTCGCCTGACCTGACTTTGCTGCTTGTAAAATCAGCCTCGGCAATAACTTTATTCTGGCCCCATCTTACTTCCAGATCATCGCCCGAATGAACGCCAAAACGTTCAGCCTCGTCGTCTCTCAAGACCGCCACATAAGGCCCGTCGGCTTTGAAATCCAGCTTCTTAGATTTTAAGAAAAAAGGCATTTACAATATCCCCCATTTTTTTATGGCTTGAGCCAGGGGCAGATGATTATGTCCGTATTTCACCAAACTAACATTTTTTATCGTCGCTTCTAACGCCTGCTTGACGGCCTGGGCGCCGGCGCCCGAACCCTGAGGATGACCGTGAATGCCGCCGCCGAAATTCATAATCATATCATGGCCAATTATTCTATAAAGCGAAGGTATTAATCCGGGGTATAAACCACCAGATGCAATCGGCATTACGGTTTTTATTTTACCCCATTTTTTCTTTAAAAAATTATTAAGCTTAACTACGTCATTTCTATCGCCTTCCATTTTGCCAACGACTGTGCCGGTATGCAATTGATCAATACCGCTGAGCCTGGCCAATTTAGTTATGACTATTATTGAAATGCCGTGCCTTGAATACCTTGTCAGCGCTGAATGCATGGCCCGATGCCCGTGCAGTATCAGACCGAAATTTCGGTTGCGCAAAGCCTGTAAACCGGAAAAACCAACAGTTATTATATCAACCATGGCGCAATGTCCGCCGGCACTTTTTATATATTGAGCCCTGGCCATCATTTTATCAGCTGGCGCGCTGACATTAAACGCGCAGAGCTTTTTCCGGCCCGTCTCTTTTTCAGCCCGCCGAGCTAATTTAATAGTTTCGCTGACTCTTTTTTTAAAATTATTAAAACTTAGATCTGTCAGATTTTCATCATCTTTCACCAAATCGACGCCGTTTTTGAAAACTTCATAAGCCAACCGGGCGTGCTCTTTCCAAGATAAACCGATTTTAGGCTTCATTATACATCCGATCAGCGGCCGCTCAGTCGCTTTGAATAACTTTCTGACGCCGGTTAGTCCGAAAGCCGGACCCTTAAAGGTATCAAGATATCTTTCTGAAAAATCAAGATCAAGCAATCTGATATTTTTTATTATTTTTAGACTGAAGATATTGCCAGCCACGCAGGACAAAAGTTGGGCGATATTTCCTGGTTCAAACAGGATTAAAGGATAGGCAATTTCGGCAATTTTATTTTTTTTATTTAATTTAATTACCTTGGCTGATAATCTATTGAAAGTTTCCGGTCGAAGCGTTTTAATCTCAGTCCAAGTACCGACTGACGATTCCCCGGCCACGATATTAGCCGCCTGATCAAGGGGCAGTTTTGATTCTATATAAAAAGTAGCAATGATGTGTTTACTTTTATCAAGCTTTTTATCTAAAAATAGATGATTGGCAATGGCCATTATATATTATTGAACAATTTTTTTATATATCTTTTTACTTCTCTGGGCTTAATAATTCCATACTCGCAGACAATGCCTTTAATGTATTCCGATGGGATTATATCAAACGCGAAATTAACAATTTTTAAACCCTGAGGCGCCGCCGACCAAATCTCCTGAGCTGACCGTCTTTCCAATTTGATCTTCAGATTCTGAGCATATTTGAGTAAGCTGACCGCAATGTATACGGGAACATTATTATGATGCGCGGCCAGGGCAATGCCGTAGCTGCCAATTTTATTAACAACCGAGCCGTCGGGAAATATCAGATCAGCTCCGAGAATAACCGAATTCATATTAAGTTCGGCACCGGAGGTTCGACTAATAATAAAAGGCGCGGCTGAATCAACCACCAACGTGACCGGTATATTATTTGCTCTCAACCTTTTAGCCGTTACCCGTCCTTGATAAAGCGGCCTGGTTTCCGAATTAAAAACTTGAAATTTTTTACGCTTGAATGTTCTGACTAACAATTTTTCAACGGTTGATGAATGACAATGGGTATAAACATTGTCCCCCGTATTGATAATATCAATTCCTTGTTTAGAAATTTCTTGGGTTGATCGGCTAATGGCTTTTAAAAAATTTTCCGTACTTTTTTTTAGCATCAGCATAGTCGCCTGCTCCCGATATTTCTCCCAGACATATTTTAAGCCGTTATGAGCCAGCGGTTCTGTGGGGCGCGATTCATTCATTATGTACTCGCAGGTCGCCTTCATTATTCGCCGGCTGGTTTTTTTATCATTAAATTTTAGTTTTAAACCAAAATTAAGATAAGCATTCAATAATGCTTGAGCTACTCGAGTAGCGCCTTGATAACGCAACTCGTTTACCTTCTTGATTTCTTTGTCCAGTTGTTTGTAAATCATCCAATACCCCCCTCTCTCAGCCCCGAGAAGGCCAGATCTATTGCTGAGCAGTTTTATTTTTTAATATATTCATTAATTTTCACAACCAATTCACCTAACTTGAGGTTGGCTTTGACAAAATAATCTCTGGCCCCCTCAGCCATGGCTTTTTTAATTTCGCTTTTATCGCCAAAATTCGACAGTATGACAATCGGCAGATCTTTAAATTTTTCTATCTTTTTTATCTCGGTCAGGACGTCATGGCCATTCTTCTTAGGCATAAGCAGGTCTAGAAGGACTATGCTTGGTTTAAATGTTTTGATCTTAGCGATCCCTTCTTCGCCGTCCATGGCCGCGTCTACTTCAAAGCCAGCTTTTCTCATTTTATCAGTTAAAGCCTGCGATAAAAATGCTTCATCTTCGACTATCAGCACTTTGGCCATTATTTCTTATTATTTAATTCGTTTATCTTGGTTTTTATTTCTTCCAGATTAGTCTTAGTCTTTACCATATAATCAAACGCTCCCATATCTTTAGCCTTTTTCAAATAAGCCGAGTCGTCCAGATTGCTCAGGATTATTACTGGAATGTTACTGGTAGCATCGTCTCGTTTCAACTTCTCGAGAACCTCAAAACCGCTCATCTTTGGCATTATTAAATCAAGGAAAATAATATTAGGCTTAATGGCTTTTGCCTGCGCTACGCCATCCTCGCCATCGACGGCAATTGTGATTTCAAAATCATTCTTCAATTTGCTTTTGAGAGCCCGGCCGATAATTTCCTCATCTTCAACCACTAAAACTTTTATTTTGTCTGTCATATATTTTTTAAATAAGTGTTTTTTCACCTTCACGGCGCCTACTACCGGCCAGCGGCAGCGTGAAGAAAAAGCTCGTGCCCCTGCCCTCTTCAGATTTAAACCATATTTTGCCGCCGGAGGCATCAACCACTGATTTCGCCACATAAAGTCCCAGGCCCGTTCCTTCGGTCTGCATTGTGATTACGTTGTCAGCCCGAAAGAATTTTTTAAACACCTTTGGCTGCTGGCTTTTCGGAATACCCACGCCAGTATCAAAAACTTCGAATCTTAAATACCTTTTGTCCTGACTAGCTCGTACTCCGACCGTCCCCTTATCTTTAGTATATTTTACGGCATTGGAAAGCAGATTCTGAAAAACCTGTCTAATAAGCTTCGGGTCGACTTTAATCACCGGCAGGCCAGCTTTTGGCTTTTCAAATACCGTTTTAATTCTCTTTTCTTTGATCTTGGGCGTAAGTTCAAAAATAACGCTGTTTATCATACCCGCCAAATCCGTATCTATCGGCTCGATGGCTATGGTTCCGGATTCAATCCTTGATACATTCAGCAAATCATTGACCAAAGCAATCATCCGTTCGTTAGATCTATAAGTGTGGTCAAGATACTCAGCTTGTTCTTTATTTATTTTTCCCGCTTCTTCGTCCATCAACATCTCCAAAAACCATTTAGAGGCAGACAAGGGCGTACGCAGCTGATGTGAGGCGACTGACACGAACTCCGACTTCATCTTATCAATTTCCTGTTCTTTTGTCACATCTTTAATAACAACTACTCCGCCATGGACTCCGTCCTGCATATCTTTCAGTGGCGTAGCTGTTATTGAAACTGGTATCTGCTTTTTCTTCTTGCTAACAACTGCGAATTCGCCAACGCCGGTAAAAAATACTTTTCCCTGCTTCATCGCTTCGGTGATCGGGTTAAATCCTTTATTCTCGCCGGTTAATTTGATATTTTTTAGTTTTATAATATCTTCCAAATTACTGCCGATAATTTCGTCAACATCATATTCGAGCAAATCGCTGGCCGCGTTATTGCAAGCTATAAATTTCTTATCTTGGTTTAGGGCCAATACCCCGTCGCCAACGTTCTGCAATATTGATTCTGATTTATTTTTTTCTTCTTCAATAGAATGTCTGGCTTTCTCTAGGTCTTTAACCTTCGTTCTAAGTTCTTTAGTTCGCTTGGCTACCAGATCCTCAAGCTTTGTATAATATTCCTTAAGCTTTTCTTTCATTATAATAAAACTATGCGTTAAATCGCCGATTTCGTCTTCACGTTGGGGTGGGTTTATGTCGATATCCAGGTTACCACGGCCAATCCGATAAGTGTTGCCGGCCAGTTCTTTTAATGGCTTAATTATGCCTCTAACTAAAAAATATATAAGAATATATATTGTAACGACTGACGCCAAGCCAAATATAATAAATTTTATTTTTAAATCAATTATGGCATTATTAGCATCCGCTTCTCTGATACCCCGAGCCAAGCTGCCAATAACTTCGCTGTCGTGGTTTTTTATCGGCTCATAAGCCATCAAATAATTTTCATATATTTCGAAAGCTTCTCCGATATATTTATCCTGCCTGATATATACTTCATTGACCGCCACTTCAGGCGCCAGCGAACCGATGGCTCGGACATTGCCCGATTGCATCATTTGATTTGTTGAAATTCGAGCGTCGTAAAAATAAATGGTCGCTATGCCGCCTGATTTTTCTACCACGCGATCTATTATTTCATTATTATTATTGAGCATGATGCCGGCAACAATCGCGCCGGTTTTTTGATTGTTATTCTTCACTATCGATACCGCCGTTATCATCATTGCTTCTTCTTCGTAATCAGCTTCTCGCCAACCTATTTTTTGACCAGCCGTTGGTATTCTTCCCACCTTTGCCGCTTCGACATATTCCATGCCCTGGGCAGTAAGCTCATCTCGACTCATTATTTCTATTGACCTGGCTGATGCGCCTTTAAGCAAAGCCGTTTCGACAAAGCCTTTCATGGATATTTTATGCCCAACTCCATCGGAATTAGCGCTAACCAATACTTTTCCCGTTTCGTCAATCAGATCAATAAAAGAAAGGTTGCGATCAACCAGTTCTTGACTTAGTATCGTCTTAATATTCTGATATTCAGCCAGAGATTTCAGGTCTACCGTCGGTTCTTGCGCCGATAAAATATTAGCTGCATTTGTAATTTTTTCTGTTTGCGAAAAAGTATTTACGTCAAAACTAATTTTTGAAAGAGTATCATAGAATATCAACGAGAACGTTTCAGAGCTTATATTTACCCTTTCCTGAATTTCGTTTTTCAAGCTCTGCCGCGCGCTCGTGTACGCCGTATACACAAAAAGAGCTATGATAATAACAAAAACTGATATTGTCTGAAATAATATCCGATTAGTCAAACTGCTGGAAAATATTTTCTTCATTTGATTATTTACTAATCTTCCCGGGAAGCCAAGCCCAGCTTTGAGACAAATTTATAAAATAAATTCTGCTGACACGCCGTAGCAGAATAATCTGGCATTATCGATACCCATTCGCCAATTTGAGCTGGATGTCTAACGACAAACCCTCTTTTTATTTTTATATTTATTTTCATAATGTTATTATAGCACAGTTTTTATGTTTTGTCCATATTATTAAACATATAAAGTACCCTGTGGATAAATTACTTGACGTTCGGTTTTTGTTCGGTATAATGTAAATAACGATGAAAAATTTAAAATAATAAATAATAAACTTATCAAATCATTAATTATCTATTTTTAAATCCTTAATCAAAATCATATGACAGAACCATTAACTAAAAAACAAAAAGAAGTGCTCGATTTTGTCACCGAGTTTATTAAAATAAATGAATATTCGCCCAGCTATCGGGAACTAGCCGATCATCTTGGACTATCTTCCCCGGCCACCATCCATGAACATATAAAATCACTTGAAGACAAGGGTTATTTGAAAGTGCCGGCCGGCCGGGCCCGAGCGCTTGAGCTGACAAGGACTAATCGTTTTCGCAAGGCCATCGAACTGCCTCTGGCCGGACTGATTACCGCTGGTGAACCGATTGAGGCGGTTGAAGAGCGTGAAACCATCAGCGTACCGGCAGATATTGTCAGAGACGAAAATTCTTTCGTCTTAAAAGTCAGAGGCGAGTCAATGATTGAGGACGGCATCCTGGACGGCGATTACGTAATTGTTGAGCGGAACTTTTACCCCCACAACGGTGATGTTGTAGTTGCCCTGCTCGACAATACTTATGCCACCCTTAAACGCTATTATCGTGAAAAAAACCGCATCCGGCTCCAGCCAGCCAATTCCCAGATGAAGCCGCTTTACGCTAAGAATCCGGCTATTCAGGGTATTGTTCGGGCTATTTTCCGCAAATTTGAATCTGACTGGAACAACTATAAAGCCTATACTAAGAACTTTGCCGGAGCCAAATAGACTGCCATGACCACTTATGAAAAAATAAACCAGCCAATCAGTGTAATAGCTTCCTTTGTCGGCAATAAAGTCGTGCCGCATGCTTTTACCTGGGGCAGAAAAAAATATAACATTAAGCGCCTCAATCTGGTTCATTCAGAAAGAGTCGGCCGCGATCTGATTTTTCATTTCTCTGTTTCAGACAACGCTAACACCTTCAAGCTGGCTTTCAATCCTCTCCGAATGAAATGGCAGTTGGAAGAGCTATACACTGAGGGATAAAAAAACGCCGCCTGTTATAATAGTAATAGACGCATTAATCGTAAGCCGTGGCGTTTTTGCTTGCGGCCACGCTGTCGGGCTGAACATGTCTCAACGTCTTTTAATCAACCTAAGGTAACTAGCAAGCAAGCGCGGATTTTATTTACTTCCTCTGATATCTATCTAATAATTTGTTTTTTGCAAAGAAAAAGAGCCCGCACAATCCCGAAGGAAAGTTTGGGCTCATGGGAAAACAGAGAGGCTCACGCACTAGTGAAGTTCACTGGCAGCCATCCGAGGCCTTCGGCGCCACCGGCGAAACAGATGAACCGAGGCACCGGCCCATCAATCGGGGAACCACCCCAAAAAAAGAGTGCGCGGACAATGCCATGCCAACTTCAGGATCTGCCGAGAACACGCCGGTGGCTACACCCGACTAGTTCTCCCGGTATCTCCGGTTAAGCAACTGACGTGCCCGTCTTGTTGCCCCGCGGTCGCATCAAATCCGCCCGGAGATTTGAACGAACCAGAATCAAGAATCAGGGGAAAAAGATGCTTTTTTGCTCCCCTTAGCCTGTTGGCATTAGCACGGCTTTACCCCTACTGGACGGAATATTTCCGCCATCGGGCCTCTCTGTCCTCACCTCTATTACTCCCGCTTTGCGACGGAAAAAATCTGCAAAGTAAATGTGCTCGAAAAAATATATTATCAAAAATATATATTTAATGTCAAGAAGTTACTTGTGGATAAAAAAATATTTTTCTTTAAAATTAGCCTTTAAAAAAATTATCTGGTATGGATAAAATTATTCTTCATATTGACATGAACAGCTACTTCGCCTCGGTTGAACAGCAAGCCAATCCCTTCCTGCGCGGCAAACCAGTGGGCGTGTGCGCTTATCTGAGCAACAATGGCTGCATTATCGCCTCCTCCATTGAAGCAAAAAGGCTGGGTATAAAAACAGGTTGCAGGGCAAAAGAGGCCAGAGCTATTTATCCCAATATTGTCTTAGTGGAGAACGATCCAGCTAAATACCGATCGATCACCAAAAAAATATTCCGTATACTTAATCGCTATACTGACAAAATAGAGCTTTACAGTATTGACGAAGCCTTTCTTGATCTGACCGGCTATCTGAAAAATTTTGACGAAGTAAAACAAAAAGCCCGGGAAATTCAAAAAAACATCAAACGAGAGGTTGGCGAATGGCTGGGCACTTCAGTAGGCATATCTTACACTAAATTTTTGGCCAAGTTGGCGTCAGATTATACATCGCCTAACAGTATATTGGTTTTGAAACCGGTCGACCTTGATAATTTTCTCTCTAGAATAAATTTAACTGACATCTGGGGCATTAACGTTAGATTGGCGGTCCGCCTTAACAGCCTAGGCATAATTAATCCGCTTGACCTGAAAAATTATCCGGTAGCTAATTTAATGCAATCGCTCGGTAAAATCGGCTACTATCTATGGGCCAATCTTAACGGTATTGAGCTGGGCGATGTTCAAAAGGCCCCCGAACCAAAATCAATCGGGCACTCATACTGCCTCCCACGGATAACCAATGATACATCATACCACCGGCAAATTTTCATGAAACTTTGCGAAAAGACCGGCCGGCGCCTGCGTGATAAAAATCTAACGGCTGACGGATTGGACGTCCACTGGCGGTATGCCGGCGGTGATGGTTACGGCACTCAACGTCGGCTAAAACGCTCAATTTTTAACAGCGCTGACATATTCCGCGAAACTAATAAACTCTTTCAAGAATATTATAACCAGCGGCCCGTCACAATGCTGGCTGTAACGGTCTTCTTGCTTCATTCGCCATCACAGCAATTAATGCTTTTTCAGTCTAAAAACCAAATAAACAGCAGCTTGACTCAAGCGCTAGACTGCATCAACAATCTGTACGGCGAGTACTCAATCTTTTGGGGTACGATGTGGGGCACTGGCAAAAATGCCCCGGATCGAATCGGTTTCAGAAAGACAGTATCGGCTGAATCCGACGATTAAAACCAAATAACTATTGCAAAAAATATAAACAAAAAAATATCCATTAGGCCATTTTTTAGGCTCATTCAAACAAACAACGATATCAGCCCTACTTGTTGCGATTCATGAAATAAAGCTGAGCTTGTTTGTTTAGGCAATGACGGCACACCCTAGGGTGAAACGTCTGCGATCCACAAGCCGGGCATATGTACCGGCGAGGACGCCGGATAATGTAGAGGTTTTCAACCTGTTGGTCAAGCACTCTCAGCAAAGTGTCGCGAGAGTTCATAGGCCCTCCTTTTGTTAGCTTGTTTATACAATCCCTTAGTTAAAAATATCGGTCAAGTGGATAAATATGTTTTTATTAAATATTATTGCTAAGCTAAAACAAATATATTATTTAAAAAAATATTTAACCAAATTTGTCAAGAAATAAATAAAAAAGAACAATTATTTTGTTCAATTCAGACGATTTATATCTTGATTATATGAAAAAAAATTTCGTAGATAATGCCTAAAGAAAAAATAACCAGCATAAATATCTGCAACCAGCCAGGTATTTTAACCTTACACTCCGGTCGTCTCTGACCAGCCTTTCTGGCCTGACGCCATAATAAAAGTATTATTATACCGTCAAATCCTCCCATAACTCCTCCGACCAGGCTGATGACTGAAACAAATGTTGTCAGATGAAAAATATATACCAACAAAGGCGGCAGCATGGCCAACAGCCAAGCAGCAAACTTGGGTATTTTAAAATCATATTGATAAATCTCCCTGACAACCAGCCCCAGCGTCAGAAACGATGTAGTCATTGCCAATGTACCAAATATTATTCCAATAGTGACAATCCAACCGCCTAAATATGGCGTCAATCCGGGAATAGCGCCTTCGTGCGTTGCCGATCCGCTTACACCAATGATAACTAATGAAAATAAAGTATAGATTATCAACGGAACTACCATGCCGATTTTTATAGCCTTAAATAGCTTTTTTTTCTCGGCTAGTGATTTTGCGGCATCGGGTATAGCTGAAGCTGAGCTGATGGCAAACAGGATTACTCCGTATGGCAAAAACATATATAGTGGATTGAAGGTGGTAAGATTTTGCGGGTTGACTTGGGGTGCTCCGGCAAAAATAATGATTAAAACTACGATGATCAACGCCGCAACCATTACTTTTTCGAATTGCACTATCATGCCGAGCCCGGCCAAGACAATCAATGACACTAGGGCAAAATATACCAATCCATAAACATAGCTATCGCCACCCAAACTTCCGCCAAACAAAATCTCTGTAAATTCCCCCACTTCAATCGTATAAGCTATTAATGCCCCAGTTATGCCAACCAAAAAAGACACCAGGGCTATGATTGCCCATTTTTTGCCTAAATATTTTTTTGTATAACCAATTATCTGTAATTGTTCGGGCGTCCTAAGCACTACCTCGCCGTAAGCCAAAACAAGAATTATCGATATAAACCCAAGAATTACCAAATATAAAATACCAATGCCCGCACCAGACTTGGCCATGGCGTAAGGCAAAGCAAAAATGCCGGCTCCAACAGCCGTGCCGATAATTATTGAGATCGAGTTAAATAATGGCGTGTTTTTCATTTTTATTTTTTGTTTTCTATTATCAATTATATCACATTTTTTAGTAAATTACAAAGGCTTCTTTTGATTGTTTATCTCGTTCCAATTAGCCAGTACAGTTCTTTTTGCTTTTTCAATGCACTTCGGACAATAACCATCAACATTATCGCGACATGGCCGGCCGCACTTTTTACACCTTTTTCCAATCATTAATTTTTACTGCCAGCGTCTTAAATTATTTATCCTTCGGCTGACTGCCAAATGAATCATATCTTTATCGCCCGGCTCCGTTTCCATCATAAAATCAGTGACCCGACTGATCATTTCTTCTTTCCTAAGTTCTGGCTCAACAAATTTTCCTCCCTTAAAACAATAGGCGCAATACTCCTCATTTTTACTGCCATCAGCATTTGTTCCGAAATCCAGATTTTTTTGCAAAGGCAAGCTGCAGCTTTGGCAAATTGGAAGGTCGTTTAAATCTTGCATTTATAGTTATTTTTAATTATTGGCATTGGATTGTATGACGATCCGCAATCTTTGTCGCCGCGTAAGCATCAGGTTTCATTTTGACATTAAAGCCGTGCCCGGATACCATGCTGGCTATTTCTTTTATTAAATCACGGGTTGGCCCATTATTACCAACGTCCACGTGTATTTCTATATGCTTGCCGGATTCTGATAAAAAATTAAATTTTTCAACAAGCTGCTGGGCTAATTCGATTGATATCCACGCTTCTTGCCAGATTCTTGGTCGCAGTTCAAATATTTTTGACATCTTTTGACGGCACCAAAAATATATTCCACCGCGGCCGATTCTATGTATCACCAACGCGCTAACAAAATAGACTACCCCCGAATAGGCATTGGGCAGTGAGTCGGTCCCGATAATTAAACGATGGCTCATGTCAGGCTGTTCGTTAATGTACGATTCAATTCTGCTTACCATGCCCGAGAGCCTAAGCTCTCCGTATGTTTGGCTACTGAATTTTAAATCAGCTTTTTTAGTCATTTTTAATAAATTTTGTTTTTATTTTTTTTCTTCTTTTACGTTTTCCTCAAAAAACTGTTTTATCTTATTGCCGATTTTCCGACCAAACTGATCCTCCCATTCATTAGGGTGATCCTGATATTTTTTTTCGAGATTTTTGCCCCATTCCTCCATACGTCGGCCAAACTCCCTTCCCCAATGCTCCCAGTCTTCCTTGGTGCTATTCTCAAAAAAATCCCACCAGTGCTCACGCTTGCGTTTTTTAAAAACTATGGACAGGCCGAAAATTATGATAATTGTGGGCCAAAGTATATGCCAAACACCGCCGGAAATAATTTCCAGATTTTTTAATAAATACAGTATTCCTAGGGCAATTAATGATAGTGCAATAAACATATAGCTTTATAACAATTATGTTTTAAGGATATCACTCAATTTATTTCCAATCAAGTTAAAATAAAAGACCCCCGATTAGACATATCAGGGGCGGCCCGCGATCATGCTTGGCAGCTGTTTCAGCTCGCCTAATATTTGTCCGAACCAGCCCAGCCAATCCGATTCGTCTTCTGCCGGCATGCGTCGGATAGTTTCGATCATCCGGCCGGTAATCGCCGGGTTATCGAGCACATTCTGACAATAGCGCATTGCCCAACACATCCAGGTTTCAGGGTCCATTTCCAGCTGGATTGCCGCCAACAGAGCCATCAATCCGACTTCAGCATCCTGCCCATGATGCTTGCGCTGCCTAGTCCGAAAATCAAGAAGCTTTGTAATACCTGACAGATTGGCCTCCTCTTCTGTCAGATGCGCCACTCGAACGAGACGATCAACAAATAAGGGTAAAGAACCGCTCACCATTGTATCCCCCTCCTTTCCTTAGGATGGTTAATACGCGGAAACTAATGTTACTTCCTGTTATGATTAAAGTCAAGTTAACGAATATTTGATGTAATATATAGAAAAATTAACAAAGACTTTGCCAAAACAACTAAATATATTAATATAAGAAAAGCAGCATAATGAATTGCTGCGGCCTAACAATTAAGCTTATTCATTATGAACAAAGATGTGCTTGAAAAAATGGTTACCTTATCGACAACGGCTTTTGGCCTAGTGGCTGCCCTGGCCTGGAATGAGGCGATTAAAACATTATTCGCTAACATCTTCGGTGATGTCAGCGGCACCATTTCACTGTTTGTCTATGCCGTAATAGTAACTGTAGTTGCCGTCTGGGTGACCGGCAAGTTAAGCCGACTATTAGAAAAAGCTAACCTCACTGCTGATAAAAAATAATTACTCCTTTTTTCCCACTGGATTAATTCTCAGGTTTATCCAAATCACGGCTCCGGTAATAGCGCCGTTAAGATCAATGCCAATGTCGCCGATCGAAGCATATCGGCCGACTACAAACGATTGGTGCCACTCATCAATTAAGGCATAGGTTAAACAAGCGATTATAGCGCCCAGATAAACCGACCAAACAGGAAATTTTTTATAAGTTCCTATCCTGATAAAAAGAACCGCTAAAACAGCGTATTCAAACATATGCGCCAATTTGCGAAATATCAAATCGAGCGTTTCAAACAGGTCTGATCTCAAATCAGGTATTGATGACAGAAAAAATATGAGCCCGGCCCAGACTATAGCCGGCAGCCAGTAAATAAAAAAGTTCTTCATAGATAGAGCTTACAACTACAGTATAACACGAGTAATTTTCTTGACAATGTTTATAAATAAAGTATAATTTTTATATTGTAACCAAAACCCGGAGCGGTAGTTCAGTTGGCTAGAACGCTGCCCTGTCACGGCAGAGGTCACGGGTTCAAGTCCCGTCCGCTCCGCCATTAAATCGCCTTGCAGGCGGTTTTTTGAAACACAACAAGCATAAAAATCAAAAAATATTCAATACAATCAATGGATAAAAAACTCTGCTTCCCGCGTTCCTCCCGGTTATGCTCTTGGGAGTAGTTATGAAGCGTTACCAGACGGACGCCGTTTTTGACTAAATGCTATGTAGAAATTTACTTATATCGGTTATCACCCTACGTCCGCCTTTGACATATTTACCGCTATTAAAAACTTTAAAAACAAAAAATGTCAGGAATTGAATCCTAAATTAAAGTCGTGCTTAAATATATCGGGCTATTTTTTGTTATTCAGAAACCAGTAACCCGTTCTCGTTATAAATTACCAAGTATGGCGAGCCATTGGATCTAGCAACAGCTATAATCTCATCCACTCCATCTCCATTAACATCGCCCGCGGCAATATTCGAAGCACCGGTGAAATTCTTGGAAAAAAGATAGAAATTATTAACAAATGTATCACCGTAATTTTTATATACTTTTAGCAATGATTCAGCTGTTGGACCCGACGTGACAAGTATTTCATCTCGCCCATCACCGTCTATATCTCCACCGGCTACAGCTAGTCCGCCACCAAAACTCGGATCAAACGCAAATATCCCCGGCGTAATCCGGTGTCCCCAGCCTGTAAATATCTGAACGTGCGGTCCGCCATTCTCGGGTCCGGTAATAATTTCCATTTTGTCGTCACCGTTCAGATCAATCGCGTCGATCTTTATGCCTCCCCTGAATGTCGGCGCATAAGCCATAAAATTACCAATCATTGTTCCGTCTTTTTCGTGTATAGTAACATGCGGTCCACCGCCAGGGCCAGCGGCGACTATTATCTCTCCTTCACCGTCACCGTCAACATCACCGCAAGAAACATTTGCTCCACCCATAAATTTACCATCTAAAGCAAAAAAACCGGTGCTGACTGCTGGATTGCCAAAGGCATCAAAAATTCTGATATGAGGGCGGCCACCTGGCCCTGGCGCCGTAACTATTTCATCACGCCCGTCGCCATTCAAATCGCATGAGGCCACCCTGACTCCTGATCTTAGAAAATCATAGTAGGCGAAAAACTGCGATTTAACATTCCCCTGGCTATCAAAAACACGCACTTGGGGACCAAAACCGTTACCTGTGCCAGTGATAATTTCCTCGGCACTGTCGCTCAATACATTGCCAGTCGTTACGTAGTAACCGCCGCGCAAATTACTCGCGTAGGCATAAAAACTGCCCGGTAATTCCACTGAATGGACAATCGAAGGCACCTGCCCATTGCTATCCATTATCCCAATGCCAACTTGTAATAAACTGATTTGTCCATCGCTATTACTAATCAGTACGTCATACCAGCCGGGAGTCATTGACGACAGTGGTAATTCAACCACCAACTCAGTAGAACTAACCACATAAGTGGTTGGCGCCTCACTACCAGCAAATTTGACGGTCGCGCCATGACGAAAATCAGAGCCAATTATTTTTACTCTCAACCCATCACCTTTATCCCAGGCTGGTGATACTTGGCTTGGTTCCAAAATACTGGCCACTGGTGCCGGATCAGTATAGGGAGCAGATCCATTTATGTCTATGCTTCTTATTAAATCATTATACGAATCAGCCACTAGCACGACGTTGTTCCTGCGGTCTACTATTAAACCCTTAAGATTATTGAATTCAGTCGCTGGCCGAGCACCGTTATTATAACCACGCTCACCTGAGCCAGAAACCAGTTTTGTTACCAGATTCCCGGCTTCAATTATTCTGACGCGGTGCGATCCAGCTTCGGTGACAAATATGTTGCCAGCCGTATCCAGCGCCAAATACTCCGGATAAGAAAAAACCGCACTAGTGCCGATCGCCTCACGATACCCGGCTGAACCCGTGCCGGCAACTGTTGTCACAGATCGGTTATTTAAATCTATTTTTCTGATCGCATGATTATTCGTATCAGCAATGTATAAATATCTTCCGGTGCTGTCAATGTCTATGCCAAACGGTTTATTAAATTTAGTTGAACTGCCCGTACCATTTTTATAGCCGGTCTCGCCTGAACCAGCAATCAAACTCGTCCGGCCAGTGCTTATTTCAACCCGCCGCACTCGGTTATTTCCAGAATCAGTCACATAAAGATATTTGTCATCAGGCGAAATTATAATACCTCCCGGATGTCTAAACCTAGCCGCATCGCCAACACCCTCTTCGTATCCATTGTCATCATCGCCGGTCGTGCTAATTAACCCGCCGCCAGCCAGTAAATAGCTCGTTTGATTCGCAATGTTAATTTTTCTGATCCGATTATTCCAGCGATCCGTGACATACAAATTCTCACCGGCTGAATCTATCGTTATAGACGTGATATTGCTGAATCTCGCCTTATCCTGACTGTTTTCAACATAGTTATCAACGCTGTTGCCGATTACCAATGATGTCTGTTTATCAGAATACCTGACTCTTCTTATCTTATTATTTTCTGCTAAATATAAATACTTGCGATCCGGGCTCAAAACCATATCCCAAGGACGTCCCAATAAAGATTGGCTGGCTGAGCCATTGCGGTAGCCAAAACGTTCAGCGCCGGCAAAATCTTCATTATTACCATCAGGATCTTCTGCGTCGAAACGTCGGATTGTTCCTATGCCCATATTTGCTACATATATCCAGCCGTCATATTCGACTAAGCCACTCGGATAATTAAGAGAGGCCATAACCCGATCTCTGGCCAGCAGGGATGTTCGATTATCGGTAAGATCAATCATGCGCAACCTGTCATCAGTACCATCGCCATCGGTGACATATAATACATTGTCGCTATACGCAACGCCCCAGATATTTTGAAAACTAGCCGCCGTGCCTTTGCCCTCAGCATATGAATCTTCCCCTGAACCGGCGATTGTCGAAACACTGCCCGTGCTTCGATTTACTTTTTTAACTTTCCGGCTTCCGCTGTCGGCCACATACAGATAATTTCCAGCTTCATCTATATCCATCTTTTTAGGCTGGTCAAGGTCGTTAGTCAAAACCGTTACCGTTCCGCCAGACGTGGCAACCGACTTGATAGAATTATTATCTGTATCAGCGATATAAACACGACTTTCATAAACCAAAACGTCTTGCGGATTATTTAAACCGGTGCTGACCAGGGTCGAGACAACGCCATAACGGTCAATTTTTCTTATTTTATCATTAGCGGAATCAGCCACATACACATTTTTATTACTGTCTATGGTCACTCCTTTCGGCAAAGCAAATTCAGCCGAGGTGGCCGCGCCGTTAGCTGATCCATAGGCTCCGGTGCCGGCCAATGTTGTAATTTTACCAGTCGAATCAATTTTTCTGATAACGTTATTGTAGGTATCGGCAATATAAAAATTGCCCGAACTATCCACGGCTATATCCTCCGGAAAGTCAAGGTAGGCGGCCGCGGCCGAACCACCATCCCCGTCATATATTTTACCTAAATACTTGCTGGTATCCCCATAGGCGGCCAAGGCTGAATTTGCACAAAAAAACAGACCGCAGATAACAGACAGTAATATTATTTTTTTCATATGCTGTTTATCAATGATAATGCACTAATTATACACCACAAATAAAAAAATGGTAATTATTGGTATATTTCCTTGCCGTCTGTTTTCAGCAGAATGTCGCCGAGCAGATCTGTTCTGAGCGTTAATATGCCAAGCTTAGCAAACAGCTTCAAAACCCGCTCGGCCGGGTGACCAAATTTATTATCCAGACCGACTTGAATGACGCTAATATCAGGATCAATCCTTTCAATAAATTCATCAGCCGAGGAATACTTGCTTCCATGATGAGCGACTTTTAGAATATCGGATTTTAGTTCGGGAAAAGAGTTTATTATCATAAGTTCCTCAGTCGAGGTAATATCACCGGTTAGTAACAGTTCAATCTCATTAATAACCACTTCGGTGACTACGGACGTAGAATTAACATTTGCCACTGCCTGATTATAATAATTGATTGACGGATGAAGAACATTTAAAAAACAGTTGTCGGGCAGCTGGTATTTCTGGCCCGATCTGGCAATGGTTTCTTTAATTCCCAGCTGTTGTATTTTTTCCAGCCATAAGCCGTATGCGGCGTTATCAGCCCTGACTCCGCTGTGCAAAATATGTTTTATTTCGTATCTATCAAGCAATTCGACCAAGCCGGTGACGTGGTCAGTGTCAGGATGCGTCAATACCATCATTTCAATGGTGTGATCATAAAAAGGAATATATTTTCCGATTTTTTGCGCTACTGCGTTGTCTGGCCCGCCGTCAACAAGCAGTTGAAAATTTTTATTAATTATTATGAGTATTGAGTCGCCTTGTCCGACATCAAAAAATACGATTTTCACCTGATCATCCGACTCAAATACAATATAAATGATTAGTGTTATAAAAATAATTAAAAGAAAAATTATTTTTTTTGGCATACTGTTTTTTTCTTATATAGAAGCTGCGCCGGCCGGTAAATAAAACAAAAAATAATAAGATAACTAAACGGTATAAAAATAACCGGAAAACTATATACTTCCATTGACGCAAACTTTATTTGTGAAAATAATTGGATAATTTTTATGACATACTCCATCAAAAGCCAGGCGATCAGGGCGATTAATTGTCCCAGGTTAACGGAGATAAATCCAGCGCAAACAGCGACAAACCCAGTTGCCATAATAAGAGGTATCAGGGGCAATACCAGTATATTTACCAAAGGTGACACCAGCGACAGCCGGTTAAACTGAAATAAAATCAGTGGCAAGGTCATCAGCGTCGCCGCCAGTGTTGAGACCAGCGATTCATTCAGACAATGCTTTTCCGTCACCCAGTAAAAAAACGGCTTTATTTTAGACGATATATAAATTAACCCGATAGTGGCTAAAAAAGATAGTTGAAAACCAGCATCATAAGCCAAAACCAAAGGATTAATTAAAACCATGATAAATCCAGCCAATATTATTACATGGCCAACGCGGCTTAAACGCCCTGCCTGCCTGGCCAATAGTACGACTAAACCCATAATCGCTGCGCGCGTTACTGAGGCTGGCGCTCCGGTAATAATCACAAAAATTAATAAAACAAAAACTACGATCCAAAACGCCTTGGTCCGATTTATTACTCTTTGGAAAATCGAAAGAGTTATAGTGGCAATTATCGTTATATTATAGCCAGATATGGCAATTATGTGAGTCACGCCGGTCCGGTTGAACGATTCAATTAGGTAATCGGGAATGCCGTGCCGCGCTCCGATCAGCAAACCCGATAAAAAAGAAGCTTGCGGCTCATTAAATAATCTATTTGTTTTAGCCACGATTACCTTTTTAGTTTTATAAACAGCAGCCAGAAAACTGAATCTATCAGAATCATTATTATCAAGCTTCTTGATTTTAGGATGATAACAAACAGAATATATCCCGGATAGCGACAAATACTTACCATAATCAAAATCTTCTATTTGCCCCGGTTCTTTTATATGACAGCTTATTTCAACAATATTGCCATAATCGTATTTGGGGTATAAATCGGCCTTAATAAGCAGTTTGCCGGAGAGTTTTTTAGATCGGCCCGAATCGTCAAGAAGATAGATTTTTCCGATTACAATTTTCTGATGATCTTTTTTAATCTCGGGATCGCCAATTACTCTACCCGCTATATTTATTTGGTTCTCGTTGTAATATTCGATCCGTCCGCTATTTACAACCGGCTGTCTGTAAATGTAATAAAATATACCGGCGACCAGACTAATTTCCATGATTAGAGTTAAAAAAAACCATTTTTTATTTTTAATAAAAATAAAGATGATCGCTACCGGCAAGGAGAAAAGCCAATATTTCTCGATAACAAAAAAAGAGCGCAGAAATACGCCCGTCATAAAAGCTACCAGACTAATCGATAATACAACTGACTTGTGGGGCATTTTTTTAGCCTGCCCCTGCCGTGTTTTTATACTATATCAAATTGAGAAAATTGCCAAATGCTTCAGCAAAGTGTATCCGGGTAAAGTACATCAAGCCCGCTAAAATTATAACTAATAAGGTTCTAAATATAGTTGGATAATGCTGAACTCTGATATTTACGAATATGTTTATCAGCAACGCGATAATCAAAAATATAAACAGAGCGAGGAAAAATCTCTGCGAATAGACTATTAAATTCCAAGCCCAGCCGGTATTTTGTCCGACTGTTAACTGCTCGGCAAAAGTTTCCTGCGTTGGTGTTATCGCCGTAGTAACTTCAGCTTTGAAGTCGTCTATTTTATCGCGATCAGTCGACTCGATCGGCAGCGCCTGATTGGTATTTGTCGGCTCGCTGGTTTCGGCTGGTTTTACTTGCTGTGGTTGTGAAACGATAATTGATACAGTAAACGAGCCACCCTCAATCCACGTTTTATTTTCAGCTACCAAACCGTAGCTTTCGTTATACGTACCTGGTTCTTCAGGCGCCAGTATTGGAAATTCGAACCGTTCAGTTTCACCGGGCAAAATTTGATCGCTTTTCATCGCCATAGGCCGATAATATTCCAGCCAGTTTTCGTGCTGGAATGGGCTTTGCCGCCCGGTCGGATCAGTAACATTCAGGGCGATATAATTATTGCCGTCATTTTGCCAGACGGTATTGCCTGAATTTTTGAATTCTGCCCAAATATTCGTGGAAACTCCGCTGGCCAGTTGAAGGGCATTATCGCTTTGGTCCACCAATTCCGCTTCATAAATATCCGGCTCGGGCGCTGGTTCTGATTTAGGTTCTTCTTTTGGTACGACCGCTGGCTCTGGAGCTGGTGCAGGCGCTGGTTCTGATTTAGGTTCTTCTTTTGGTACGACCGCTGGCTCTGGAGCTGGTGCAGGCGCAGTCAAAGCGCCAAAAAACTGGACCATGACTATTGTCTGCTTTCCATTCATTAGACCATCGGCCACTGCTACGCCGATATCCTTATAATTTTCATTTAAGATATTTTTCTTATGGCTGGCGCTGTTCATCAAAGCGGCCACTGTACTGGCGGCATTTGTAAAATCTTTCGCCAAGTTTTCACCCGCGTATAAATAGCCATAGCCGGCTGATGATATCCAGTCCCAGGGACGTGATCCGTCTGGACCAGTATGATCAAAATAGCCTTTGGCCAGCATGTCTTGCGCTTTGTTGGCCGCTGCTTTGCTTAGAAGCGCGTTGGCTGACAATGCAGATAAGCCGCTTTTTTGTCTTTCAACATTAGTCAATTCTATTATCTGACCGCTGGTAAACGAAGCAAATTCGCCATAAGTCGGATATGATAAAAACAAAAATCCGGTCAACGCGACCTTTACTAATATAAGCAAGATGCTGTAAGCACGCAAAAGATTCGGCTGCAATATTTTAGGTCGGTACTGGTTACCGCCCTGTGATATAAAATAATGCTTGAAGTAATGTTTACTTCTTTCCTGAACCAGATGTATATTTTTGTATATCTTATGCGCCATCTACTTACATTTTATCAAATTTTTTTGAAACAATAAAGGATAACACACTATTACTTTTTTGTCAACTCAGTGTTTAGTTAACCTTTGTTACCTCTAGGATACCAGAGTGTTACCGGATAAGGTTAACTGTACACTCAGGCTGTTTTAACAAAAACGGCCGGACAATATTTTACTGTTTAGTATTGTATTAAGATGCCGGCTGGCCAATGATAACGAGTCGCCTGGCCGTAGAAAAAAGCGGAGTGCAGGTATATAAAGTTATCTGCTCGTTATCAGTATTTTCATGGACACTCAAGTCGTCATTATCAACTTCAAATATTTTCGAAACATTATATTCACGCTTAACTCCACGCCAAAAAATCACTATTTTGTCGTTTAGATCAAGCTTGTCCAAAAGATAAAACGTTTTATTGTTCGGCGGCAGAAATTGAAAACGGTGAGCGCTAATAACAGTATTCCCGCCATTATCAGGATAAGCTGTACCAGGTATATGCCAGGCGCCCCGATTAAGCGCTGATTCATTTTCTCCCTCAACGATCGGGACCTTTACGCCAATCTTTTGTATTATCAATATATTCTCATTCGGATCGATATCATCAGCTTCGGGCAATTTACTGTCCGCCAGACTGCCGGTATCCAGCCAGCCCAGCTGGTATTCGATCATTGGATAAAAAGGATAAATCAAAATAAAGCCACCCGCTACAATCATAGCGATGGTCAGATATTTGCCTAGCCTAAACTTCCGGGAAACCGTTTCCCTTTTTTCCATACTTTTAATAATAATTAACCAGTTAGACTCTGTTGCTATATGTCCGTTTGCGCCAAATGGCTGAACCAATCCCTCCCAGCAGGAGTAACGCGCCAATTAGCATCAGCAGATAATCAACCAGCCCCATGCCAGTATCAGCTAATTCAGCCGTTGTTTCCTCACCTAATACCTGGCCAGCCCTAACCTCTAATCCCACCTTGGCTGTGATATCATCATGATTATCGGCTGTAACAACTGCCAGGTTGTCATATGTATCAGACGCGACAGAGGCATCTATCTTTACTTCGTAACTTACGGCTATGCTTTCTGACTTGGGCAAATTACCCAACTGCCAGGTCCGAGTGGTGCCGCCGGTTTCAGAAAAGCTGAACCCGGAAGGCAATGCGTCTTTTAATACAACATTAACAGCTGGAGCTTCGCCTTTGTTTGATATTTTAATGCTGTAACTGACAGTGTCTCCGGGATTGGCAAAGGGCACGCTGACTGATTTTTCCAGCGTCAAATTCGGCAATGCTTCATCACCAAAGACTGTTCCCTCACCCTGAACCTGGACAGAAGCCACCGCTGTTAAAGTGCCATAATTATCTGAAGTTAGAGTAGCGGTGTTGGTATAGGTTCCGGTAACTGTGTCTGACTTTATGGTCACTGGATAAGTGAATGTGATAGAATCTCCGGCTGCTAAATCGCCGCCATCTACGAATGTGCGGGAAGAGCCTAAGATATCAGAATAATACATAACTGAAGGCAATTGATCGGCCAGCATAACGTTGGTTGCTTTGGCATAGCCAGTATTCTCGACAATCACTGTGAAGTTTATTTCGTCTCCGGGGTTCAATATCGCTGTTGTGTCAACAGTTTTCACCAACGTCAGAACCGGATCATTGGTAATATTAGTTGTTTCAGTATCGCTGACCGGATCGTTCTCGCTACTATCAAGGGTTACTAAATTTTCTATGACTAATCCATCGGCTACGTCTTTCTCGACCGATACCGTGTAGCTGACTGTTCCGGTTGAGCCAACCGACTGATTTCCCAATAACCAGGTAATGGCGTGATCAGCGCTGTTATAGACACCGTCGTTTTGGACAGACACCAAGGTTACCTCTGCCGGCAAAGTATCCGTAATAATCAGATTAGTTGCTTCGGCTTCGGCTACCTCCCAGTTAATTGTATATGTAATATTGTTTCCGGCGGCTACCGGGTCAGCATTATCAGACTTGGCAACATTAATTACCGGCAAAACAGGCTCCTCTGGTTCTTCCGGCTCCTCTGGCTCCTCTGGTTCGCTCGGTTGATAATTTCCAAAGTTGTTGCCAGTCAGACTTTGGCCTGAGGTGATAATTAACGCGCTGATTGTACCGTTAAACGGAGCTGGCGCGCTTTGCAGCCACCCTTCACGTGATTCTTCCTGCACGATATAAGCTCCAGCTTCCAAACCCGTAAACTCATAATAACCAGAAGCATCAGTCTCTTGAGTACCGATAATCAATGGTTCAGTCGGCGCGGACTGGTTATTGTAAGCGTACTTAAAGCACTCAAAGTCACTGTGGCTGACAAAACCATCAAGATTTAAATCTGCTTCCGGATTTCGATCATTGTAGATCTGGGCAAAATACGAAAAATCTATGAGATTAATAACGCCATAAGGCTCCCAGTAGTCATAATCTCCCAATTCTGCCGAGCAGCTGGTCATCAGATTAATGGTCCAGCCATCTTTTCCCGGTTCCTCATTGTCCCAAACTGTATTTTCGTTTTCATCAACCCATTTGTAGCCGGAAATCATGCCGTAATAGTAATTGCCGAAATTGTAATATTTTGGTATCTGGCTCTCGATTACAGAGACCGACACGCTGGGTACTGTAACAACATGACAGCCTTGATTGTCCTGAGGATATGTTTGGACTGAAGCTGGCAGTGTTTCCTCGCACACTGTGTAAGTTCCGGCTGGCAGATTATCAAACTGATAGTAACCATTTTCATCGGTTATTACGGTGGCTTTATTATAATCATTATCCGAAATATTTATAGTCACTCCGGGCACAACAGATTCTGCCGGTTTGTCCCAAGCTCGGTTATAATTTGAATCCTCAAATTTATAACCGCTGATCCGGTAGGTCGGCGGTTCTAGATAGGTGTTGGTAATCGTACACTCGGCTGGCTCTCCGGCTGTCACTGCAACTTCGTCACACGTTGTGTTGGACATCCAATAATTCGCTGGTCCGATTTCTTCCACTGAATATGTTCCGGGTAACAGATTCTCAAACAACACATAGCCCTGATCATTTACTGGCGTGTAAACGGTATCATTGCCGACTAACCGAAATGAGAAATCAGAGGGTGAAGCATCGCCCCCGCTTACCTCTTTATAAGCCATTAGTGATCCATATTCGGGTTCTTCTAAGACATTAAATCCAACGCAATGGTATGTCTCACCTAATTGTATCGGATCATTATCCTGTCCGATCCATTCATAGTTATCATAGTTGAGCACATCATTATTGCAGTAAAATTCAGCGCTAACATCATTGCGCGGAGGCTGGACAGAATCACTAAACGGTATATATCCAACCTGATTTACTTCCCTAAACCACAATCGATAATCACCATTTAACTCCTGTTCATCAATCTCGACCTGCGCTGGAGTACTACCATTAGTTGAGGTATCGAAGTTAAACCAGGCCGGATCAGCACCATAAAAATTACCACCTGGATTTTGTGCATTATGATAGCCCCACTGAAAATCCCAACCGTTTACCAGTTGGCAATGCCCCTGACTGTTTGCAACCCAATCCTGTGCTGTGATATTAGTTATGTTAGCGCCGCCATCACCCCAATTCGGCAGATATTGCTCTGCGTCACAGACAACTTTACTGGCATATATTACTGCCGGTTCTGGCGTCGGCTCAACGTATTTGTTAGTAATCGAGCACTGAGCAACGCGGTTGGTATCAATTACTACATTGAGGCAATCATTATCAGTCAGTTTATAATCACCATCCACCTCAGCGCTTATTTCTTCCTCGACCGAATATTGGCCCACTGGCAGGTTGAATTCAACGTAGTCTTTTCCAATTTCGGGATATTTATAATTATCCTCCCAGCCAACTATTCTGAAACCAAATTGCCAAGGATTAGCTGGTCCGCCAATCACATTTTTCGTAACCTTCAGCAAACCAAGTGCCGGTGATACTGTTTCAACCGTCAAGACAACATGACTTATGTCATGGCTAAAAGGCCCAGCTGTTCCTTCATCTACCGGCGGATTAACATGATAAAGAGTCCCGCCTTTCGGACCGCCATACTTTATGCAAATGGATTTAGCCGTGTAAGCATTATCTACATCCCAACTTACTCTGTTCTGCTCATCGTCAGGTTCGGTCCAGATTTTTATATCAGTCATAAATTCTTTCCCGTATTCATAGCCAGTATCAGCTTCGTATTTTACATTGCCCGCCGGACAAACAGCACTCTCGCCATTGTCGTCTATATCAACCGTTACCGCTCCAACAATGCCGATTCCAGAATCATCGACTTTGGCTAACGATGTGGAAACTGGCGTTAAAAAAACTCCGACGCCGGAGAAGTAGAATATTAATGCCAGCTGGGAAGTAATATTAATTCCTTTGATAAATTTTTCAGTCATATGCTTTTTAATTAATTATCTTTTTTACTTAATATATCTTCTTATTTACAAAACTAACCACTGGTATGGCTAGCCTAATTTTAGCTAAATTGACTCTTTTGATTGATCATTTGCAGTACAGTTTATTATTTATAGACCTACAGTTATAAAACTGTAACTGATATTCAATTATATGTCAAGTTTAAACATAAACATAATAGACACGGGTTATAATTATACGCCCGATGCCGACTATTTTAAAATATGCTATTGCGGGTCTGATTTTTTTTGCTTTTTGGGTTTAAATAACAGCCATAATCCAACAATAATCAAAATAATGGGCAAAATCAGATTTTGCGTATAAGTAGAGAAGAAAATTATTGCGCTTACACCAATCAGTATCCAGGCCGGAATCAGATATCCTCTTTTTTTATCACCCATCAGGTGGGCGGCAAAAAAAGCCAGAGCCACAATGAAAGTATAAACGAATGATAACCGGGGATTGTGCTGCCAGTCTGTTTTGTTTTGAAAAATAAAAAACAGTCCGAGCAAAGTCAGTATGGTCCCGGGTATGAGAATTCCTTCAATTCCGGGCGAATTCCTCTTGGTGTAAAAAATACCCAAAAAAAATAATCCTGGGATTATTAAAAACAAAGGCCAATAATCGCCCAGTCTAATATCTAACCCGATTTCATTTAACAGGAATATTATCCCGACCAAAACCACAAGCGCGCCCCATAATGGCCTCATTTTAAAACACTTTTTTTCTGCATCAGTCATTTATTTCTTATTAATTCTATGCTCTTATAATACCTGAAATCGTATTTTTTGAAAAGAAAAAGGGGCTCGCCAACCAAAGCCTGAAGCTTAGGTCATTGAGCCCCACTCCGCATCAGGAGGGGTACGGAGTCATGAAACGAACGGGTTCTCGATAATCGGGTCCCAGGCAATGCCTTTCAGCACCTCCCGGAAGACCCGATTCGGCTCGACTACCAACGGTGTGAGCCAGCGATCGCCTTCGGCCGATTCCACCTTGATCAGACTAGACTGATCGCCCGACGCCCAAACCGGCGTGGCCGGACTGGGAACAATCTGGCCATTCTTCTGGCAGACCAGTCTGTCTTGCTTGCCGTGGTTACGGCGGAAAACACGCGGATCTCGGCGGTGTGCCCAGAGTCCATCACGCGCCGTCAACCTCTGCAAACGATATCTGACTGTCTTGAAAGGCGGATAGGTGCTCGGGAACCAGGCTACAGTCCAGGGAACATCGTTTACATTAGTATTCGGGGTGTAGATAATCCTGCGTCCGCCTGACCGTCCGGGATTGAAGGGCCGGATGCCGTGGCCACCAGCCTGAATGTGAATTGTCGGCCGGTGAGTCGGTCCGTCGACGTGCAGTTCACGAATGTTGAAAAACGACTGTTGCGGCTGGATCCCCGTACCCGGTCGGTAGCAGAAATACCAGAGGTGATGAAAAAGGGTGGCGCCGGCAATCACCCGATCGGTCTTGGAGTCATAGACCATAGTGGCCCACTCCAAATCCTGCGGATGGCTGCCGACGCTGAACGGTATGTAAGTCTTCTTGTCGATCGGGTGATAGACTTGAAAAATCACATACCAGTAGCGTTTGCCCCGGATCACTTCATAATAGATCCAGGCGGGCATGTCCTGCCGCAACGCCAGTCGCGGATTCTCAGCCACCTTATCCCAGCCACCGAGCTGATCAACCAGAGTAATCGAATCAATCCTCTGGTCTTTGGCGCTGGCCCCGCTTACCTCATGATAAATAAGGGGGGCGCAGAGCTTATAGACGACGCTCCAGAGCGTTTTTTCCTGCTTCATCTGACTCACCTCTTTCTGAGTTGTCACCAAAAGCCATACCCCCAAAATTCAAGGAGGATTTATTGTCAACGTCCGTTCCAATCGAAACGAAACATGTGAGATTATCAGATATATTCTATTTTGTCAATCCCCTGAATATGCAAATTGACATAATACGCAGTCTATGATATTTATTGTTGTATATACAATAGTTATTATAATTATTACAATAAAATGCTAGAAAAACTTTTTAACTCCTCTACCCGGGTAAAAATACTTGAGCTTTTTTTCGAAAATAAAAACTGCTCTTTTTATACCCAGGAAGTAATTAAAAAAACAAATACGGATCCCGCCAATACGCACCGGGAATTAAAAAAGCTTGTTTATTTAAACGTACTTCTGGTTAAAAGGGCCAGACAAAAGGTATATTATTCTTTAAACATTAAATCACCGTATTACTGGGCTTTGTCAGAACTTTTCAAAACCCACGCTCAGAATGATACGGACGATAGCTGGGTTGTCCTGGAGGAAATGCCCAACTACTATCCGATGATGGTGGCCATAGTTTGGAATGTTGAAGGAGCCAATAAAATCTTTAAAAATTTCGGTTTAACCAGCCGATTCACAAAATTACTGACGATCTACAAAAATGATATGTGTTCTTTAGCCGTGGTTAAAAAAGAATTTAATTTTATAGCCAATGAAGTTTTAAAAATATTAATAAACAGGCCGGCCATCGGTAAAAAATATATAAGCCGGCTTACGCGCTGCCAAAACGAATTAATTTTAGAAACAGATAAACTAAGGCGCGTCAATCTGGCCGATCTGACGAACAGGCGGTTGTATTCTCTCTACAAAAAGTATTATGAAGTTTATTCGAAACTTCACGCCCATCACTGGATTCAAACGACGGCTGATTTCGAAGACAACATACTATCAAAATACCTTATGAATTACCTGGCCAGCCGGATTCACGGCCACAAACAATCACTGGGTGAATATTTTTCTGTCATGACCACGCCCGTGGAGGATGGCAACGGAGCTAAAGAAAACAAAGATTTACTCGAAATACTACATTTTATTAATCAAAACAAAACGCTTAAGATCTATTTCCAAAAAACTGAATCCAGAATAATCGCCCAGGAATTAGATAAAATTAATAAATCTATTTCTATGAAAATTAAAAAGCACGTTGATAAATACGGCTGGATTGGTTATGGCACTATCGGACCGGGTTGGGACAGCCGCTATTTTATCGATATTTTATGCAGTCTGTTAAGACAAAACGTTAATCCGATAAAAACGCTAAAAAAACTTCAGCAAGACAAAGAAAACCTTAAAAAAATGCAGTCAGTTTTGGAAAAAAAACTGAAGATAGATAACCAGCATAAAGAACTTTTCGCGATGGCCCGCGCTATCATCTACACCAAAGGCACACGGAAAGATTCCATGTTTTACAGTTATTCGGTGATTGAAAATCTCTTCCGGGAGATCGGCCGGCGGTATTTTCTGTCCATAAAACAGATGCGTTTCATGTACCCTTTTGAATTTAAACGCCTGCTGCTCGATAATAAATATTCCGCGGCTGAATTAAATGAACGTATTAAACTAAGCCTCCATTACTCAATCAGTAAACCTGAAAGAGATTATCTGCTTGAAGGCGATAAAGCTGATCGCTTCATAAAATCGCTACACTTTATTACCAAAGAGCTAAGCGATACTAAAATACTTAACGGCGATTGCGCCTCGCCCGGCCGCGTCCGAGGCAAAGTGGCTATAGTTAATGTTCCGGGCGACATGCCGAAAGTTAAGCCCAATGATGTCCTGGTATCCATTGCTACCAATCCCGATCTCATTCCGGCTATTAAAAAATCGGCTGCAATTATTACGGACGTCGGCGGTATAACCTGCCACGCGGCTATTGTTTCAAGGGAACTAAGTATTCCCTGCGTTATTGGTACAAAAATTGCAACCAAAGTTTTGCAGAACGGTGATGTAGTCGATGTTGACGCAACGCATGGTAAAATAACAATAATTAAAAAACAACAATAATATGAATAAAAAAACGGATATTGATCCATCCGTTTTTATAATTCAACTAGTAAATAAATATTGGCGTTCCTACCTCTACGCGATTATATACATATTCAGAGCCGGCTACCGGCAGACGGACACAACCATGCGAAACTTTTTTACCCAGATGATCCTCGCCTTCATAATAAACGCCGCCGCCTTTCAGCCGCCAATACGGCAGGCCATGCAGGCCATGACCGGCTACGGTAAAGCTCATCCAATTAGGCATCCACAACTGGTACGGAGCTGAATAAGCGACTTTGGTCTTGTTTAATATTTTAAACTCGCCTCTCGGCGTATCCATGCCGGGCCGGCCAGATGACACTGGATACTCAGCTGTTTTGTAACCATTTTCAAACAGTTTGAATGTTTGGGTATCAAGACTTATTTCAATATACTTGGGGAGATCAGTCCGCCCCTCGGCCGACCGCTTGTTCGGCATAGTTATTATCTGATCGTTTTTAAATCCAGCAATATTACCAACGGCAATATTGACGCCGCCGGTAAAATCTTGTTCGTATGAAAAGAAACCTTTTGGCAATTCTTTGCCATGGGCTTCAAACGTTCTGACGTGAGGCCCGCCACCTGAATTAGCCGCCACAACGATTTCATCATACCCATCACCATCGATATCGCCGCCGGCTATATTGACACCGCCTTTAAAACTTCCGCTGAAAGCAAAAAAACTTCCGACTACTATTTTATCAGCATCGGCTTTATATGTCTTCACCCATGATTCGCCATAGGAGTTTACACCCATAACTATCTCTTCCTCCAAACCGCCATCGACATTAGCGCAAGCCACCGACACTCCTCCCTGCTGGTCATTGCCAAACGGCCGAAAGTCTATGTTTTGATAGATGCCGTATCGGTTAAACACTCTGACGTGGGGCTGGCTGTCAAAACCAGTCCCAACCACTACCTCATCCTCCCCGTTACCGTCTATATCGCAAGCGGCTACATGAATGCCGCCGCGATAATCCGTATGAAACGCATAAAAACCATTTGTGTGCTTTACATTTCCGTAGCCATCAAAAATTCTGACTTGTGGCCCGCCACGAAAACCCGGTCCGGTAATTATTTCGTTACGTCCGTCACCGTCCACATCACCGACCGCCACCCTGATTCCGCCTCTAAAATCCGCCGGATAAGCAAAAAAACTGTTAATCACCGTACCATTGGTTCTGAAAATTCTGACTTGCGGCCCGCCACCGGGTCCAGCACCGACTACTATTTCCGGAATCCCATCATTACCTAAGTCGCCGACCGCCACCGTTCCGCCGCCCATAAAACTTTCATCAAAAGCCAAAAAAGAAATCACTTCGCCCAAACTGGACGAGTTTATCACCTTTACCTGCGGCGACCTCTCAACAGCGGCTTCGGCTGAAGCGTTAAATAAAAAAGCAACACTGATAAGTGCGCTGATTATTAAAAATAGTATCCCTCTGCGATTCATTTTTTTGTTTTTGTTTTTTACCTCAAGCGGGACTGCCTAGAGGGAAATGGGGAATAGGAGGCTAGGCATCACAGTCCCAACAGGCCTTTTTATAGGCCCTTGAGGCTAGCAAGACACCTAGCCTCTGTTTGTTTTTTGTTTTTATTTCCCTCTGATACTAATATTAGCAGATTTTTAGGCATTTGTCAATAATTTTACCCGGTAAATTATTATTTAAATTTTTCAAGATACATTTTCATGTAATTAATAAATCTTTCCGGGTGGGTATTAATTTCCTGATAAGCTATTTCTTTTTCAAACCACTGTACATCAGACACCTCTTCTGCCTGAACTTCGAATGCCTGTACTTTTCTGTCAGTCTTGTAAAAATACCATTGACAAAAAAAATGGTGCGGTTCAGTAACCTCCATTTTCGGACCTATCTGAAAATTCACTTCTCTCAAACCTAATTCTTCTCTGGCTTCTTTGTAAATATTGTCTTCATACGTTTCGCCGATCTCAACCGTCCCAGCTACTGCCGGTCCCCATTTGCCCGGATCATGGGATTTGTTTTTATGACGCCGAGCCAATAAAATACCACCCGAGCTATTTGTCAGCCAGAGCGCGCTCACCCGATAAATATCGTCTTCCGTCACTTCAGCCCGGTCTTTTGCGCCGATGACCCGATCATTCTTATCAACAATTATAATCTTATTCGGCATGCCGGCGGTATTTCTTTTTTATCTGCCAATAGACTGAATCCTCGCCCGAACCTGATCCCTTTTTCGCATTCTTTCGCATTAGACTGGCTGGATATTTTTTGACCGCCTGATTGAGCTTCTTCAGAATCGCTTTTTTAGTATCAATACCAAGCAATACGGACAACTCAATAAGATAAATAAACACGTCAGCCATTTCTTTTTCTATCTGTCTGACTTTTTTTCTATTTTTCTTAATATCATCCAAATCAAGATTCTCCCATTGGAACAGTTCCAGCAGCTCAGCTCCTTCAATCATTATCGACTTAGCAATGTCTGATGGTCGCAGATTATCCCAGTCGCGGTCTTTAAGATGCTTGAATATTTTTTTCTCCAGCTGTCTCATGACTGTTATATAATTCTGATCTTATTTCCATCCATATTTTGCCAACAATATTTTGACCATCGTTAGCCGGGCCGCTCCCCCAATAATCATCAATTGGAGAATTTTCTATAATTTCCCGGCTACCCGATCGGATCAAGGCCTCTCTTACGTCTTCGTTCTGCTCGGCCTTAGCCCGAAGAATCTCCTTCATTATCCCCTGTTTAATTTTATGCCAGCCTTCAGGAATAATGCTTTTGTTTTGTTTTCCATATTTATTGGCAGCCTCAGGGCTCGGTGCGTCTAATATTTTACAGCTGAGATCATGGTTATGACAAAATTTTTTCCATTGATATGCGTGTTCAGCTGTTGGAAATTTAATTTCCCAAATTTCAACCCGATGAGCTGAAAAATTATCCAATGGATAAAAAGCGGGCGTAAAGAAATAAACTGCCCGACTAGTTTCCTTGTTTAATCCTTCGCTTGAATCTGGATACATGAGGTGGGTTTTTTCAATAATCAGGCAGAATACCGCACTAATTTATGTTGGGAATATCGTAATAATTGATTTCTGTCCGGTAGCTATCGATCGCTATTTGGCACATTTTAAACAACGGCTCAGGTAATTTATCAAATTCATACCAGTTCCATGACTCTGATTTATCCGGCTCTAAAACTTTTGGTATGCCATCAGCCCATTCTGCCAATAATCCAATATGGACATAATGCTTTGGAGCGTATTTGATCACATTCGCCAGAAATTGAAAACGAATATTTTTAATCTTGACGCCGCACTCTTCGTCGACTTCTCTTCTCGCGCAGTCTTCAAAAGATTCCAAATACTCAAGATGGCCGCCTGGGAAGGCGTGCTCCCCTTCACCGTGCGAACCTTTTCTCTTGCCAAGTAAAACTTTACGATTTTTTAAAATCATTACACCGACGCCGACTTTTGGTTTATTCAATTTTTCCATATAATTTATCACGATTTCTACTTGCCGTGGCACTTCTTAAATTTCTTGCCTGATCCGCACGGGCAGGGATCGTTACGGCCGATCTTGGCGCCATCTTTCATTCTTATCCGGCCGCCTTTAACCACTGTTCCGGAAATCGGACCGGGCTTGGTAATTTCAGCATCCGTACCTTTTTCGTCGCCTTCTTTATTAGCCGGCTGAGATTGCTGTATCTGTTGAAATTGTCCCCGACCCTGCTGCATGATTTTTGACGGTCCCGATTCGACCATCGGCTTTTGTTTCAGATGCTCCGGAGACATTTCTTTTGCCTGGCCGAATTTAAAAATACTGTAAACCACCTGGCTTTGAATGCTGTTCATCAGCTGCGAAAACATCTCATAAGCTTCTTTTTTGTATTCCAACAACGGATCCCTCTGTCCGTACCCCCTCAAGCCGATGCCGCGCCTCATGTAGTCCATCTGTTCCAAATGCTCCATCCACAGCATGTCCACGCTTCTGAGAATAACGCCGCTCTCAATTTGATGCATCATGGTTGGATCATTTATCTGATTTTGCAGGCGGTCATAAGCCTTATGCGCCAATTCCAAGCAATAATTAATTATTTCTGTCCGCACCTGGGCTATTTGTAGTTTATCGCTGGCATCACTAACTATCTGCTTTATCTTTTGCTCAACTAACTCATCAATAGGAAAAATAGTGCCGATTACCTCGCTTATTTCTTTTATATTCCAGGACTGGCCGGATTCATCAGCCGTATGGAACAGGATCACCTGCTCTATTTCATTGTTTACCATCTCAATAATCTTCTCCCTGATCTGCCCTTCGTGTTCAGCCGCCTCCAAAATCTCATTTCTTTTGCGGTATATGACCTCGCGATGTTTGTTGATAACGTCGTCATATTCAACCAATCTTTTTCTGACATCAAAGTTGTGTCCTTCTACCTTTTTCTGAGCTGATTCGATCGACTTTGATATCATTCTGTTCTCAATCGGCATATCATCGGGCAAGCCCAGCCTCTCCATCAATGACTTGATTCTGTCAGAGCCGAAAATTCTCATCAGGTCATCGTCAAGCGAAACGTAAAATCTTGATTCGCCCGGATCTCCCTGACGGCCTGACCGACCCCTGAGCTGATTATCTATCCGGCGCGATTCATGCCTTTCCGTACCAATTACATAAAGGCCGCCCAAATCAATCACCTTTTTAGCTTCAGATTCGTCGAACGGGGTACCGCCTAATTTAATATCTACGCCGCGTCCCGCCATATTGGTGGCAATGGTCACGCCGCCGAGACGCCCAGCCTGGGATATAATTTTAGCCTCCTTTTCATGCTGTTTAGCGTTGAGCAACTGGTGCGGCACGCCTTCGCGTTCCAGCAATTGCGACAAAAACTCATTTTTCTCAATTGATATTGTACCAACCAGCACAGGCCGCCCAAGCTCATAGTTCTTTTTAATATCGTTGATGACTGCCCGATATTTCGCTTCAGTGTTTTTATAAATATAATCCGAATTATCTTTTCGAATCATTTGTTTGTTGGTCGGCACGATTACCACGTCAAGATTATATATTTTAGAAAATTCCTCCGCCTCGGTTACGGCCGTACCGGTCATACCGGACAGTTTGCTATACAGGCGAAAGAAATTCTGGAATGTGATAGTGGCCATGGTCCGGCTTTCCTGACGTATCTGCGCCCCCTCTTTAGCCTCAATCGCCTGATGCAGGCCTTCAGAATAACGCCGACCCGGCATCAATCTCCCGGTAAATTCATCGACTATGATAACTTCGCCTTCTTTTACTACATAATCTTTATCCTTCTTGTAAAGGGTGTGGGCTTTCAGCGCCTGCTCGATATGATGCACAACTTCGACACCGCCGGAAACATAAATGTTTCCGACACCCAGCCACTGCTCCATCTTTTCTATGCCGGCTTCCGTCAAAGTTGCCGCGCGCATTTTTTCATCGATATTATAATCGTCTTTTTCTTTGAGACGCGGAATTAACTGGGCGAATTTATAATAAAGATCGGTCGATTCCTCAGCCGGCGAAGATATAATCAAAGGCGTGCGCGCTTCATCGATCAATATGCTGTCAACCTCGTCGACAATGGCGTAATTCAGTCGGCGCTGGACTTTTCTTTTAAGCTGTGGAACCATGTTATCGCGCAGATAATCAAAGCCGAATTCGTTATTTGTACCATACGTGATATCAGCCCCATATGCTTCAGCCCGGGTGACCGGACGCAGATTGTTTAAACTGTCATCTTCTGATTTGTATTCCGGGTCATAGACAAAAGCGGTTTCGTGCTGGATACAACCGACCGACAAACCTAGATTGTGATACACCGGCCCCATCCAAACGGCGTCTCGCCGCGCCAAATAGTCGTTCACGGTTATTAAATGCGCTCCCTGCCCCGATAAAGCGTTTAGATAAAGAGGCAGGGTGGCGACTAAAGTTTTACCCTCACCAGTGCGCATTTCTGTAATTTTGCCCCGGTGCAATACTATGCCGCCGATCAACTGCACGTCGTAATGCCTCATATTAACAAATCGCCTGGCAGATTCACGAACCAGGGCAAAGGCCATCGGCATAACCGCGTCCAGTTTTTTTCCTTCTTTTATTTCATTTTTCAGAGCCTGGGTTTTATCGGCCAGCTGTTTGTCAGTCAGCCGTTTTACTTCCCCCTCCAATTTATTAATCACGGCAACTTCTTTCTGAAGCTGCTTTATTATTTTTTCATTGGCGTCGCCGAATATTTTAGATAGTAGTGACATGTAATCTGTTAACTAAGCGTATAAACTCCATTGGCGTATCGGCGTCCAAAGATAATTTTTCCATCGGACACAAATCTTTCATTTCACGATCCATTATCCGGTCTACTTTTGCCAAATAAACCACCGGTATTTTATGCGATCTCAAGATCTCTATGGCCGGTCGGCTGACCAATGGCGTATAAACGCTTCTGACGCTGGCATGCACCAGCAGGAAAGCGGCCGCCCGGCCGATAATTCTATCATAAACCGACGCACCGGCTAATTCACCATTAAGCTGGTTGATGGCTTGCATCAACGGACTCAATCCGCTCATATTGGAGCGATAGATGATGTTTTTACCTTTGGTTATAATAATTGACCAGGGACTGTTTTTAAATTTCTCTAATTCTGTCTTGCGGCGAGTCATTTTTCTCCTTTCCGAGATACTTATTTAACCATTTAACCAATATAACCACAAATGCCAATTGTATCAATATGCCCGGCCAGCCTAATGTAACCGCATTTATCATAGTAGCTGCAGCACCCGCTTTTGCCCCAAATATCCAGGCTGCAAAACCCAAAGCCAGTTTTCCGGCGATCATTGCGCCAATCAGTGAAACCCACAGATTTAACCGATATCTCTCGCGCAAAAGCCCGGCCGCCAAACCATAAACTGCGACTTCAAAAGTAATTTGAGGCAGGATTACTATCAGCGGCATGCCGGATATCAGATAGCTAGCCAGGGGTGAAATAAGGCCAACGGTCAAACCCACCCGCCAGCCGGCTAGCAAGGCCGCAACAAAAACAAAGAAGTGCATTGGTAAATAGGTCGGTCCGGCCAATTGAAACTGATGAGCAAACCAAGGCAGAGCCACCGATAAGGCGGTAAAGATGACTGAAACCAGCGCCCATCTCAACGCATTAATTTTTATCACGGTTCGAGGAATAGATATTGTTTTTTCGCTATACATATTGTTTTTTTAATTAGTAAATTAAAGGACCTTAAGCAATGAAACACAACAAGGCCGTAACATGTTTCATGAAATCATTTTTATCTTTACGGCTAGCGGAATAATTTTTTGAAACGATTGTCATTTTATTTCAACATCTCAAATATAAGGCTATAAACCAACTTGGCAGCCAAAAAATCAGGCGCACGCAGTCCCGGTATTGGCGACAACTCAACCACGTCGGCTCCGACTAAGTTAACGCTGCGGGCTGTCTTATTTATCACTTCGATAACTTCATACCAGCCTAAACCCCCAGGCTCAGGCGTACCGACAGAAGGCATAATAGACGGATCAAGGCAGTCTAAATCAAAAGTTATATATACGTTTTTACTGAGTCCGCTTAAAATATTGCCGATTTTTGGTATGGTTGGCGCATAATATACGTGTTTAATTTTTTTCCGCTTAATATAGTCCTCTGTTTCCGGGTTTCTATTTCTTATACCAATGGAGACGGTCGGTATTTTTAAATCATGAAGGCGCCGTACCACGCAAGCGTGGCTGTATTTAGTGCCGTCAAATTCATTTAGCATGTCAGTGTGGGCGTCAAAGTGCAATACGGAAACATCTTTGTATTTTTTGCGCACCGCTTTGACCGCGCCCAAAGTTACGGAATGCTCGCCGCCTAAGACAAACGGCAGTTTTCCTAGTCGCACTACTTCATTATAAACTGCATCACTAATTCCGCCGATTGATGCTTGAGGCGATTTTTTTGAAACAGACACCTCATCCAAAGTATAAATGTCAGTTGTTTTTAGCCCGATCGCCTCGCCCGTGCCATCTGGATCGTCCAATTCATCCAATTCTCTCGAACTATCAATTATCGCGTGCGGCCCGGCGCTCGTACCGGTGCCTGAAGTCACCGTACTCTCATACGGTACGGGCACGATTACCACTTTTGCCAGATTAAAATCCTGTTTTTTCAGCGCACCGAAATTAAACGGCCACAGATCGTAATATTTCTTCATTATTATAATTTTTCTTAATTATTACATTATTTTTTTTCAGCCTCTCCATAACTCCTTTTATCAATATAGGCCAGACTAAAGTTGCATCGCTGGGAACCTCGGCAAATTGGCCACCTTCTTTCGGGTCGAAAAACTTGCCCCAGGAAACTCCTTCGGAATAAGTACAGCCTGACAAGCCGCCCCAGGTAACCGGTTCGGGACATATCCTGACGGCATATTTATAAGGTTTGACATACGGATCATTATTTTTGGCAAAATAATTTTTCCGTTCATCTACTACCTCATATCTTACAAAATCAAGATAAGGCGCTACTTGCTGAGCCCAATTTCTGGGTACACCGCCCCCGATCGTAAAAATACCAGTTACTTTCTGTTTTAAAATCACCTCCGCAAAATGATCCAGGTCCGTGAACGGATTGAATTGTAGGACCGGCTGGCCCGCTTTTTTCCTGAGCCGATTATGAACGCCTAATTCCAAGCCGAATTCACTGTCAGTAAACGCCGGTATGTAAATGGGCACTGATTTGTCGTAAGCGCTTTTCAAAACGCCTCGGCCGCTTTTCTGCTCGACTAACTTTTCACCTATTATTCTAGTCAGCGTATGTGAATCATACACGACTGCCGGATCAAGATTGTCAAGAATATCGCTCATAATTTCCCATATGTAATCAAGGTTTTTTTCCAGTTCAAGAGTGTCATACACGCGATCATAGCCCAGTTTGTACAATTCAGAATCAGGCCGGTCAAAATTATATTTAAAGTGCGTCTGGCCTGAATTTTCAACCAAACCGTGAGCCATTAAAGCACCGGTTGACACGATAGCCTGGACCATGCCGGCATCAATCATGTCGCAGATAAGCAGGCTCATTTTGGCCACTGTCATGGCGCCCGACAAAGTCATGACCACGAAGCAATCCGGGTCAGTTATCATTTTATAAAAAACATCGGCCGCTTCACCCAGTTTACGGCCGCCAAACGCGGTTTGCGACATAGCTGATAGCAGTTCGTCAGCGTTGTTCAGTTTTGTTACTTCGATTGATTTTGTCGGGATAAACCCGTGGCTGTAACCAGTGCCGGTTTCCGGCTCATTGTGACTGGTTTTTTTGTCGTTACTTTTCATAATTACCATCCGAATAATTTTGAGATATCCTCCGGTGTTTGTCGTCTTATATTTACTTTGAGTTCGCCATTTCTGGCCGTAATCTTAGCCGGCGATGAAATCAGGCAGTGATTGCAAGCCAACGAGTCTTGGTAAGCACCGGTACCTAAAAAAGCTATATACTGCTCTTCATCGTCTGCCAGCCATTCAGGATCAGGCAGTAAAATATAGCTGCCATGAGCGATATATTTGTCATCTGAATCACAGCTTGATCCGGCCAGCCAAGATCTGACCAATTTAGTTTTCGAAAAATTTAAATTGTTTACCGGTATCACGTGCCATTTCTGGCGAAGAGCCCAGGTATCCGGCAAATCGTTCATAAAGCTTCCATTGACCACCAGCCATTTGCGGGCATTGCCGCGAACGATATCCTTTTTGCCGATTATGCGGTAGATGGTCATCTGGGCGGGAGCCACTAAATACCTTCCCCACTCGCAGACAATATTTGGATGCGGGATATCGTGCTTGTCGGCCACGGCCTGCAGAAATCTAATCATTTTTCTGGTAATTCCTTCGAAACCGAATTGTTTTTTTAAATCATACGGTATGGGCATGCCGCCGCCGATATCAATAGTATCCAAGTATGGATTATTCTTTTTGAGCTTAACGAACAGATGCATGCATTTTTTTATCGGCGCCATAATATCATCCGATCGTTCCAGCTGGGATCCGACGTGATAATGTATCATTCTGAGATTTCTGATTTTGCCTAATCTCAATAGCTCGTCGGCCAGTAAACCATAACGATTTATTTTTTTATCCCAGTGCGAATTTACATGGACGTCCAGATCCACCCTGATACCCAGATCGCCTTTATAACTCTTAAAATATTCCAGCTCATTAAAATCTTCAATCACCGGTATTATATTCAATTTCTTACTGCGCAGTTCCTCAATCAGGCTAAGGTAGTTGATGGTCTTCGGGCCATTGCAGATTACTCTGATGCCCGGATGAAAGCTGTTTTGCTCCCAGAGTTTTTTTACCAGCCAGAGTTCGTTGTAAGACGCCGTTTCCAGATTGGCGCCTTCTGAAACCATCGTTAAAAGAAATTCCTTCCCCTGATTAACCTTCATCGGGTAATGATAATAAAATTTACCGCGATAACGGTAATACTTAATCATCAGATTGAACAAATCCATCAGATTTTCCAGCCTCTCTTTAACGATAAACGGGAAAAATATTTCAAGCGGCGTGTCGAACTTATTTATTATGTCTTTTATATTGTATTGATAATTGCCTTCTTTTACTATCAACGTGCCGTCACGGCTGATTTCAAAATATTCAGTATTAAATTCTTTTTGGCCCAGCTTCCAAAATTTTTTTTGCCTTTTAAGCAACTGCAAATTAACCGGCGGCTTCTGCCCGACTGCCTCAACCATGCGTCCCCTGTCCTGCGCGACCTCAGTTTGTCTTTCAGTTTTTACCGGTCTCTCCGTTTTCTGCTGCCTATCTGAAACCGGCGCCTTTTCCAGCGTTTTTGCATCAAGTATCTCTGCCATCTTTTGGTTATTAATTATTCGACTCCTTATTAATGAAAGCTAAAAAACTTTTGAGCAATGATTTTTCTCTAAGATGTGTGGATAACTTTTATTACCCAAGAAAATCTTTTTTTGTTTGCCTTTGTTTTTGCCGACCTCTCTCTTTTTGTTTGACCAGTAGCCTCTCCAGCCGATTGGTCGCGTTGTTCACCGCTTCATATACGTCGCCGGCCTTAGCTAGCATTTTTATGCTTTTTTGTTGTAATAATAGCCAAATTTCCACTAAATGTATTTGTCCGCCGCGTTGATTTGTATCAGCTTCGATATTTATTTTTACTTTTACGATTTTATTATTAAACTTTATTAAATTAAAAATTTTTCTTTCGATATTTTTTTTAAGAGGCTCTGTTAATTTAAAATTTTTTCCGTAAATATTTATTTTCATTCGAGTTACTTAATTATAAAATTTTTTCTTACAAATTTCAAGTAAAAAAAATAATTGACCGTTTGCATTTTATGAAGGTATACTTACGATATAAGTTTACAATAAAAAAATGAATAGATCATATATCTCGCCGAAAGTGAAAACCAAAAAAAGTGATAACGGTTTGGGAGTTTTTGCGGTAAAAAAAATATCGGCCGGTGAGCTAATAACCGACTACACCAACGGCACTGGAAAATATATCAAAAACGCCGAGGCTAAAAAATTTTTTAACGAAGGTTTTGATTATATGCTGCAAGTATCTGATAATCTTTATTTCGCCGCCACGCGGAATAATGAGCTGGAGCCCGGCGACTATATTAACCATTCCTGCAATCCGAACTGCGGCATTAAGGGCAGAATAAAAATAGTCGCTATGCGAAACATCAAACCTGACGAGGAAATCACTTTTGACTATGCCATGTCCGAATCATCAAACTATCGGATGAAATGCAACTGCGGCAGTCAAAACTGCCGCGGAGTGATCACGGGTGACGATTGGAAAATTCCGGCGCTTCAAAAAAGATACGAAGGCTTTTTTTCAGAATACTTGCAGAAAAAAATAAAAAGGTTGAAAAAATAATTTACCGGCTTTGATATAGCTCAATTGGATTATTATCCCATCGAGCAAAAAGACGTACCAGCAACAGGCAACGTCTTTTTTTGGTTCGGATGAAAAAATATATCTTTTTCAAAGGGCCGCTAAGCATGAGTTTTTATAAAATATTTTGGAGTGTTTTATATCCACCACCCGGGCGGCCGCGTGATGGGATTTTACTTTCATTTTTTCGGCTTGGTTATATTCGGCTCTCGGTCGTAAATGGGTACGATATTACGACTGGGTGATATTTTGTTCTGGATAATCTTGGCAAAAATTTTTTCAGGCTTGGCGGCTTTGCTTTTTCTGAAGCTGTAAACCGGTATATTCCCGGCCAACCCGAGAGTCTTAGCCACGGTCACTCCCACCCGGACAGCGGTAAACGGGCCAGGGCCGTTTATGACGACAAGGCCGGATAATTCGTTTAAACGTATTTTTTTATAAATAAACTTATCAATGATGTTCAGCAGCGAATCCCTTTCACTGGCCGAAATAACTTGGCTGAATTTGACAATCTTTCCGTTTAAATAAAGCGCCAGCAATACTTGATTATACTCGCTGGTATTAATCAGCAGAATCTTATGAAGCCTCCGACTAAGCAATCCGGCCAGTGTCCTGCCCATCAAAGGAATTTTTTTGTACTTTACAAAATCTTTCGGTTCGATCCAGCGATACTGCGTATGCTCCCAGTCAAGCTTAACATCCCGGGTGCGGGATTCAAAAAGAAACGGATGAATAACCCAAGTATGGGGATCAGTCTGGCTGTCGGTGTATTTGTAAGTCCGCCCTTTGGCCAGAAGTTTCAGCTGATTTTTTTTAATTCCGGTTTCTTCGACAATCTCATTGTAAGCCTGGACAATCGGCTTTTTGTCATTTATATAGCCGCCGACCACGTGCCAGTAGCCCGGATAATAGCTGACGCGCCGGCTTCTTTTCAAAATCAAGACATGATTCCTGTTTTTTATTATTGATATTACTATTTTTGATTCCTTATTAATTAGGTATTTCCGGCACCAAGCCACGACCAAGCGCGCGATCCGATCTTCGCTGCCGGTAAATAGATGATCGCCGCCTTTGATCGAAACCAGATCTTTGGCGTCGCAAGCTATCCGGTCAAATAATTTTTTTATTTCAGCCGGATAGACGCTGACATCATTCGTGCCGACGATTAATCTGGCCGGCTGATAAATACGCCCAGCTTCTTTTAGTAGATTATAGCGCCGGGCATCGTTTATAAGCGCCCGACCGACCCGGTGCACTAAATCAGGATTTCTGGCGTCTCGGACTAATAAATAATTTTTTCCTGTTTTTTTATACTGCCGCCGCCATTTGCGTAAATGAGTTTTGTATATTTCCGAAACCGGAGCCAAACCGATTAATAAATTCACGCTAAAGTTGCGAACCGCGGTCAAGGCGGCAACCGCGCCACCCAGGCTGTGGCCAGTCAACGCTATTCTTTTAATCCCCTGTTTCTTCATAAAATCGATAGCGCTATCGAGCTCCTTCAGATATCTGGTATAGGTGATATCAGTGAATCTGCCGGATGATTCACCCTGCCCCGAAAAGTCAAATCTCAAGGCATAAATGCCTGTTTTTTCAGCCGCCCGGGCGATATTTCTGATAAGCCTCATGTCTTTGTGGTGATTATAACCATGGCAGATTATCAATCCGGCTTTATTAACTGGTTTTTTCGGCACATGATAAATACCAGCCAATCGGGTATTTTTTTTATTGCCAATAATTACTTTTCTTTCCATAAAAATCAAAAAAAGTTAGATCACGGTGACTCGATATCTATTTGTCCGATATTTTTTTTAATTTCGGCAATTTATCGATAATCACGATCTTTTTATTTTCCAATATGCCGTAAAGAAAACGGTCAGTCAGCTGGCGCCGGTATTCGAACTCTTTGCTCGACATCACGGTATAATTAATATCATGCTCATAATATTCTTGGAACTTGTGGAGAAGTTTGCGCAGTTTCAGCCGGTTGACTTTGCCGACGATTAATATGTCCGTGGTTATATCAGTCTGTCCGACAAACTGGCCGGTCAGCGCCAGGTATCTCACCTGCCCGATCCTGTCTATGGCTTGGGCAAAATCTTTTTCTAAAAGTAGCTGGGCTTTTAAAATCAAAGACTTGAGCTCATTGAACAGAGGAAAGCTTTTTATCAGCGTATAATATTTTTTACGGTTTTTATCCACCTGCTGGACTATTCCGATTTCCTCAAGGTTTTTCAATTCCTGGCGGACGCTGTTAATACGCTGACCTATTTTCCTGGTCAGCTCTCTGACAAAATATGACTGTTCTGTGTTGGAAAAAAACAGTCGCAACAGTTTAACTCTCGTTGTTGAACCAAATAGTTGTTCAAGCATATTCGTTTAACCGGCAAATATTTATCACCAGTTAATTATAAATTTTTTGACGATTTATGTAAAGCACGGCCACCAGTCTTGCCTGACTCTAATAATTATTGTATAAATAAAGAAGCGGCAGTGATTATTTTTATGCCTAAAAATGCCTAAATACAAAACTGAAATCAGCCCATTTCTGATACACGATCCTCAGACAAGCCAAGAAGCGGTTGCTCTCTTGGTTACACATCCGACTCCTCAGGAGATTCAATCGCTGGGGCGGCTTTTTATGATTGTTAAAATCGGCCCGGCCAGCGAACAAACCAAAAAAATCGTCGACCTAATCATGACTGCCGGCAAATCCGAGTACTATCAGCAAACCGAATCCAACGCTGAACTCGCTTTTGAGGCAACGCTGAAGAAGCTTAATGATCTGCTTAGCGGACAGCTTGAGCATGTGTCCGCGGAATGGCTGAATGATTTTCACGCCGTGGTCGGAGTTGTCTGCGATCAGGAACTGCATTTTACCCAAGTGGGAGATCTAAACGCTTACTACCTGCACGGCCAGCGGATAATCAACATACTGGAAAAAACCAGCGGCGCCGAAAGCCGAGTCAACCCGCTGAAAATATTTGCCCAGACTATTTCCGGCGAACTGTCAGAAGGCGACGCGCTTGTTTTCTGCTCCTCAAACATTCTTGATTATTTGTCACTCGATCGCCTGCGCGCTATCGTGCAATCAGGCAACACTGAACAAGCCAGCCGCCAGCTGGAAAGCCTGCTGACGACTACTAACGGCCGGACCGGCTACGCGGCATTGATAATCAAACAGCAGATTCAAACTGCTACCGTGCCCGGCGCTGACCGGCCTGTTTTCAGCCATTATGGATCGTCGTCCTCGCAGGCTTCAATGGATCAGCTGACCAGCCGCGAGTCATCCACCAATCAGCTTTTGTCGCCATCCACCTGGAAATATTTAACCGGTCGGGTCAAGAGAATCGGCGGCAAAGCATCAGGCCTATTTGAGAATCTCGGTTTCAGGCCAAAAAAACCCGACCACCAAAATCCCAGCCAAATGCGCTATTATACGCCAGTCCATGAGCTTCAGCGCCAAACCAGGAGGCGATCGCGCTATCCTTCGCGCTTCATGTTTGTTGTCGGCAAACTGCTGACCGGTCTTGAATACATATTCACCGGCATCAAAAAAGCTTTCTTGGGTTTGATAAATCTTATCAGCGGCCGCCAAAACATCAAGCAGAAGCTACAGCATCTGCCGACTACCGCCACCAATAGAGTTTCCAAGCCTATAATTTCTTTCCAGCGGCTGACCAGCCAGAGAAAAACTCTTCTGCTGGCGGCGGTTATACTGATATTTATATTAGCCCAAAGCATCATTTATCTCAGCCGGCGCGATGAAACGAAGAAACAACAGGAAATCTACGGCAATTACATTATTCAGGCTGAGCAAATGCAACAAGACGCTGAAGCCAGCCTGCTCTACGGCGATGAAGACGGCGCCCGGCTCCTGCTCACGCAGGCTGAACAGCTGATCAGCAGCATACCGCAAAAAGACAGGGAAAAACGCTACCAGGCTGACATCGCCGGCGTGATGAATAAAATAGAAGCGCTTTATACCAGAACAAAGCATATCAACAATATCGCCGATCCCCTGGCGTTGGCCGATATCACGAAAGCCAAAGAAGGTTATCAAGCGGCCGGCTTAGTCGGCATATTCGGCGAGGAAATCATTTCTTTTTCACTGACGGCTCCTGAAATCATTGAAACGAACAACAACACAAAAGAATCCCTGGCCGTAAGCTACGCCGAAATCAGCGGCCAACTGCCGCTCCTGGCCTTCCCTCTAAACAACAGGACCGGCTTAATATATCTGGACAGCGACACCATCCTTGAATATGACTCGGTTAATAATACTTTTGCCAGCGCCGGCATTGAATTTGAAAATATCGACCGCCAGCTGGCCGGTTCAGCCGTTTATTTAAACCGCTTGTATTTTCTGGACGCCAAAAACAACCAGATTTTCAGACACCAGAAAGCCGGGGGCAATTACCAACCGGGCACCAGCTGGCTGACCGATGAAAACATCGATGTAAAAAACGGCGTGGATCTGGCTATCGATGGTTCAATCTACGTCCTGCGGTCAGACGGCGCTCTGTCAAAATACTTCCAGGGTTCGCTTGACGCTGAATTCAGCCTTAAAACAATCGATCCGGCGCTGACTTCGGCCACAGCCCTGTTTACTAGCGAAGATACTGAATACATATACATTCTGGACTCGGTTCAAAAAAGACTGCTGGTTTTCAATAAAAAAGGTTCGCTGAAAAACCAGTACACCTCAGAGGCTTTTGATAATCTGAAAGACTTCGCCGTAGATCCGGCCAATAAAAAGGCTTACCTGCTCAATAATACGACAATTTATCAAATCGATCTGCTGGAATAAGCCTATTTTACCCAAAGCAAAACAGAATCAGTCCGTTATCAAAGCGGGCTTTTTATTTTTTTCAATCCTGGGTTAGTTACCTGTGTGTAAAGCTGGGTCGTCCGGATGCTGGTATGTCCCAGAAGCTCCTGGACATAACGAGTATCAACGCCCTTTTCCAGCAGATGCGTGGCGAAGCTATGGCGTAAGCTGTGAAATGTCGCTGGTTTTTTTATCTCCGCCCTTTCCAGCGCGTGCTCGAAAATCTTTTGCGCTGTCCTAACCGTCAGATTGCCTCCTTGTTTACTCACAAACACGTATTCGGCTGCCGGCCGGCCGGTTATAATTTTCCGAACGCCCTCAACCAGCTTTTCTGGAAACACGGTGATGCGATCTTTCCTTCCTTTTGACTGCTTAATATGAATAACCAGCTCGCGCAGATCAAGGTCGCCGATCTTCAGATTGACGGCTTCACTCACGCGCAAACCAGCTCCATACGCGACTCCCAGCAGAAGGCGATGTTTAGAGTTTAACGTCGAATTCATCAGGCTGGTGATTTCGTTTCTGGACAAAACAATCGGCAAATGCCGGTTTTTTCTGGCCAGATGAATATGGAAATCTTGTTTTACTCCGGTTACATGACGGTAATAAAACTTTATGGCATTCAAATAGAGGTTCCTCGTCTGCGGCGATAATCCCCTTTGCGCAAGTGAACACAAAAACAACTTAATGCTTCTCTCATCAGCTACGTCAAGATCTTTTTGTTTAAAGAGAAAATACTGCCTCAGTCCATGGCTATACCCATCGATAGTAGCCCGACTATAGTTACGCAGTTGAAGCTCCTGTACAAATTTAGTGATTTCTGTCATAATTTTCACATTAAAAAAGACGGTTTATTCCCGTCATATCCAATATAGCAATATGCAGATTTTTATGCAATACTTAGAGTATATTTACCACCTAAGTTCGCATAAGAACGAGTTAGCTGACATATTCCTTTTCTTTTCGGGCTATCGCCCGTAGTGTGTAATAAATCTTTCAAATTTCTTTTTCATTAAGGAGAGGGGAAATATGGTGTTTTCTCCGCTTCGCTACGAAAACGATTTAATTTTGAGGGGGATTTCATATTCAGTCCTGCTGAATTGGATAAGGAGAATTTCTCTACCCGAGCACACTGCCACCACATTATCTTGACGCCCAGTGGGTCGTCCGCCTCACTTTTCCGCTTTTCGACCCAAAATACTCAAAAAACTTGACACCATAGGTTATCATATGATAACCTATTTTATATGGAAAAACCTCAAAACTTCGTAACTACCTCGGAACTGGCCAAAATGCTCGGAATCAGCCGTGTTGCCGCCTTAAAATGGGTGAAAAAGATGGAAACACAAGGCGTGAAAGTAACCGCAAAAGGAAAGAGCCTGCTCGTGGATAAGGCTTCACTCCCAGCTGATCTCCTCGATCGTTGGAAAGAAACCCAAGAAAAAGCTGCCACCGCGATGAAGGAAGTCGTGCATCGGGGCGGAAAAGACTTGAACTTCGAGAAGGAACTTTGGAATGCCGCAGATCAATTGCGTGGAAATATAGATTCCTCCGATTACAAGCATGTTGTACTCGGCTTGCTTTTTCTGAAGTACGTGTCTGATTCGTTCTATCAGCGGCGGGAAGAGTTAGAGAAAAAAACCGCCGATCCCAACGATAAAGAATTTTTCATAACTGAAGAGGCTGACCGGACGCTCGTTATTGAAGATAAGGATCAGTACCGCAGCAAAGACGTGTTTTACATCCCACAAATAGCTCGATGGGATTTTCTTCGTGACCACGCAACCCATTCTGATATCGGCAAATACATTGACGATGCAATGGAGGCCATCGAAAGTGAAAATCCGTCTTTGAAAGGTGTATTGCCGCGCAATTATTCAAAAAGCACGCTGGAAAGTTACGTTTTGGGCGAATTGGTAAACGTTTTTTCCCGGATTCAATTCAATCATGATTTCGAAAAAGAAAAAGATATCCTGGGCCGCGTGTATGAATACTTCTTGGCGCAATTTGCATCGGCTGAAGGCAAGCGCGGTGGGGAATTTTTTACGCCGCGTTCTCTCGTTCGGCTGATCGTTGAAGTTCTCGAACCCTTCGAGAATTCACGAATCCTTGACCCCGCTTGTGGCAGTGGCGGTATGTTTGTGCAATCGAGTCAATTCTTGAAGGCGCACCATAAAGATGCAGCGCACGTTGCTATCTACGGTCAGGAAAGTAATCCGACAACGTTGCGACTCGCAAAAATGAATCTGGCAATTCGCGGCATTCACGGGCAAATTGAATATGGGAATACGTATTACGACGACAAGTTCCCTGACCTGCGGGCGGATTTTGTCATAGCCAATCCTCCGTTTAATGCTGCTTGGAATCCAGGACAACTCAGCGATAACGACCCGCGTGTAAAATATGGTCAACCGCCGAGCGGCAACGCAAACTTCATGTGGATCCAGCACTTTATTCACCATCTCGCGCCCAGCGGTATGGCAGGGTTTGTCATGGCGAATGGCGCGCTGGCTGTTGGTGGCAAGGAAGGGGAAATCCGTAAACAACTGATCGAGAATGACCTGATTGACGTTATCATCGCCTGCCCACCCAAACTGTTCTACAGTGTAGCGCTTCCGGTCTCACTGTGGTTTGTTACCAAGAGTAAAGAAATGGGTCGTTTCCGAAGCCGCGGAGGTGAAACGCTCTTTATTGATGCTCGCGAAACTTTCAATCAAATTTCAAGAAAACAGGTTGAGTTTACAGTCGAGCAGATTCGAAAAATCGCCGGTACTGTTAGCGCTTGGCGGGGCGAAAAGGACGCTGGTGAATACAAGGATATAGCTGGTTACTGCAAGTCGGTCACCAAAGATGAAATTGGAAAAAATGGGTTTGTGTTGACTCCAGGTCGTTACGTCGGTGTGGCAGAGGAAGAGGATGACGGAATACCGTTCGAGGAGAAGATGAAAAAACTATCGAGTGAGCTGACAGAATCATTTCAGGCCGGTAAAGAGTTAGAGGAGCAGATTGCCAAAAACTTGAAGTCGTTAAAACTATGAGTAAGGCGAAAATTATCGTTGATGCACGGTGTCAAATCCCGAATGCCCATTTACCAGGCCGTCTAGGTCGAGGAAAAGCTTCATGCGGAGTCCTTATCATCAATGAACGAGGTATTGAACATGAATTTAAGCACTATCTCGGCGAAATGTCGGTACCGGAGGCGGAATTCCGGGGATTGATATTCGCTCTCGAGGAAGCAGTAGCCATTGTTCGTCATGAGGTGGAAGTCTGGATGGATAGCGAGCTTGTGGTGAGGTGGATGACTGGAGACTATCGGATGAAGAAAGAGCACATTCGCCCCCTCTTCGATGAAGCAAAGAAGCGCGAGCAACGTTTTCGTTCGGTCGAGTATTTTCACCATCCTCGAACTACCGCTCTGGCTCGCCGTGCAGATACCTTAGCGAATCAAGCCTTTCAGGAGCACCAGTCATGAAGCTAGAGAATCTTTCAGTCGAGGAACAAAATCTCACTCTTTCTGCCGAAAGGAAGTATGGCGTTTATTTTCAGTTCGCGCGTTTTGCAATAGACTTCGCGCACAGCACAGTTGTAAAAGTCAAGTCCGATGGCGTATTCTTTCTCCTGTTTTACAATCAAGTAATGAAGCATGTGCGGCTAGCTTGCTTATCCGCTGTACGCCTTCATCATGTTCAAGCAAATTTTGATTTGCGCTATGCGCATGAATCGGGAGCGTGGGCGGCGTTTGCAATCGCACACCACGAACGATCCGACTTCGCTGATCTACAACCAGGTAATCTGCTTGAGCCAACACAAACAGTTAAGGAGAAAATGTACAATTGGATAGAAACGAATTATCCAGATGGAAACAAATCCCTAAAACAGGTAAAAAAGCAATTCAACGCCTTATCTTCACATGCCAATATTGTCGATGCCTTCCGAAACTACGGCGGTATGAAGAATCGAGGAATGCACGTTGGATTTTTCGACTCGGCCCCAGATCACCATGTCAAAACTGACTTGTGGTCGGTCGGGAATCTCATCATGGGACTTCTGGACTTGTTTTATGGGGTGAACCGTGATTATAAAGTTATTCAACTGCAACCCAATTTTCTGGAGCTGATGAATGATCTTCGTGTTCAAAACAACGGACTTAAAACTGAAATGCTCTCTCATTCGAGGCTAGCGAGATATGCAAAAAAGTAATACAACCTGGCGTAAAGTGAAATTTGGCGCATTTGCGACGTTGCATCGTGGCTATGATTTACCCGTTGAGAAAATTACTAATGGGCATTATCCTGTAATCTTTTCAAACGGAAAAATTGAATACCACAACCAATTTATGAAAACGGGGCCAGGTGTAATTACTGGCCGAAGTGGTACTCTCGGAAATACTTTTTTCGTGGAAGGAAATTACTGGCCGCATAATACAACATTGTTCGTTAGCGATTTTCACGGCAACAGCCCTCGATTTGTTTATTATTTCCTCAAAAATCTGAAATTTGAAAAACTTAACGCTGGCTCGGGTGTCCCTACCTTGAATCGAAATCATGTACACGAAATAGAAATAAAAGTGCCTGGTGATCCTAAAATACAAGAAAGTATTGCTAATATTCTTTCCTCCTTTGACTCTAAAATCGAAAACAACAACCGGATCATCAAGATTCTTGAAGAAATGGCACAAGCGATTTTTAAAGAGTGGTTTGTGAAATTTCGATTTCCAGGATACGAAAAAACGGAGTTTGTGGAGTCGGAGTTGGGAAGGATTCCTAAGGGGTGGGAGGTCTTGCCCTGGCAAGTCTTAGAATCGAAAAGTATTGCGGGTGACTGGGGTGAGGAAAAACAAAATGACGAGTTTAAATTTGGGGCTTATGTACTGCGCGGGACTGACATTCCTGCTTTAAAATCTGGGACAAGAGGTGAATGTCCCGTACGGTATTTCACTGAAGATTCATTAAAGTCGAGAAAGTTAAAACCCGGCGACATAGTGATTGAAATTTCCGGCGGAAGTAAAGGGCAGCCAACAGGAAGAACACTTTTCATAACCAAATCATTACTTGAAAGGTTTGAATTGCCATTAATGCCGACGAGTTTTTGTAGAGTTATTCGCGGA
>JAEAME010000277.1_pt1 | contig 61186 bp, 45 predicted proteins | sample 8958731 | NCBI WGS metagenome assembly JAEAME01 (sample SAMN16933194, study PRJNA681113) | bioreactor sludge metagenome | isolation source: anerobic bioreactor sludge (Control) | place: India:Bengaluru | collected 2018-10-24
TGCACTATGCACTTTTAGGATGCATTTTTATGTATTTTATGCTTGCATAAAACACCATATTGGAATTTGAATCACAGTTGTGATAGCTTGTATAATATTTCTCCTGTTGATTGATTATTGACCATATTGGAATTTGAATAATTCTATAGAATATATAAAGATGGGTAGGTTTTATTGATTATTGACCATATTGGAATTTGAATTTGGATGGGTTGTAAATAATCGCTTGGCTATTTATATTGATTATTGACCATATTGGAATTTGAATATAAGTATACAATCGCTTTAACAGTTGTAGAAAGTGATTGATTATTGACCATATTGGAATTTGAATAATATACAACATTCTAAAATCTAATTGTGATGATTATTGATTATTGACCATATTGGAATTTGAATAGCGAAGAGCGTGCTTTAAATAGAGAACTTACAGATAATTGATTATTGACCATATTGGAATTTGAATATAACTTGTTAATACTTCTTTCGTATAACCATTTTTAATTGATTATTGACCATATTGGAATTTGAATGATTTTTTTAGGCCTGAAGGATTACTTATATTTTGATTGATTATTGACCATATTGGAATTTGAATGTGATAACTGTATCATATCCAACCGGTGTAGGTGTTCCATTGATTATTGACCATATTGGAATTTGAATTGTTACGGATTTTCCGATTGCCTCACCTACAGCTCTAATTGATTATTGACCATATTGGAATTTGAATAGTTTTTATACCGAGATACTTTGAATTGTTAGAAAATTGATTATTGACCATATTGGAATTTGAATATTATGAAAAAGGGCTATGGAGTAAACTAAGAGTTTATTGATTATTGACCATATTGGAATTTGAATCAACCAAAAGCTAAATTAAAAGCAAGTTTGTGTATATTGATTATTGACCATATTGGAATTTGAATTTACAAAAAGAAAGTAAGTTACAAGGATCCAACCATTGATTATTGACCATATTGGAATTTGAATGCGGATAGTACAAGGCTTACAAGCCGGTTTAGAAAAAATTGATTATTGACCATATTGGAATTTGAATGTGTTCCACCGCTATACACTTGTCCGTCAAATTTAATTGATTATTGACCATATTGGAATTTGAATATAGAAGAGCTAGAATCAAAACATATTTAAGAAGTCATTGATTATTGACCATATTGGAATTTGAATAAGAAATAAAAGCTAATATCTGGCCTGCTAGTGGATTGATTATTGACCATATTGGAATTTGAATTTATCCATCCTTGGTGTTAATACTGTGTCACCTATGCATTGATTATTGACCATATTGGAATTTGAATAATGCTTGACATTCTTCTGCTGTGAGCCAGCTCTCTGCATTGATTATTGACCATATTGGAATTTGAATAAATTATCTGATGGAGAATATGTTTATGCTATACATTGATTATTGACCATATTGGAATTTGAATGCAAAGGACGGTAAGAAGGTCGCTAATGCTGTAAAATTGATTATTGACCATATTGGAATTTAAATATTACTTCTTTCATATGCTTGAGGTTTGCCAAAACCATTGATTATTGACCATATTGGAATTTGAATGAATTTTATTCAATAGTATTAGTTGGACTATCATTTATTGATTATTGACCATATTGGAATTTGAATATTGTCAACACTTATTTTAAAATATTTTTAAATTATTATTGATTATTGACCATATTGGAATTTGAATCATAGCCAATATACTATCTTGTACGTTTTGTGGTAATTGATTATTGACCATATTGGAATTTGAATACACTTGTTGCGACTTTACAAGCAATTTGAGTTATACATTGATTATTGACCATATTGGAATTTGAATTTTGGATCTGTAATTACATATGAGCAAGAAGCTTGATTGATTATTGACCATATTGGAATTTGAATTCATATGGAAAGGCAGATTATAAAGATATGACAGCAGAATTGATTATTGACCATATTGGAATTTGAATTTTTTCATAATGTTCAGGTTGCCATCTTCTAGCTTCTGATTGATTATTGACCATATTGGAATTTGAAGACTTTTCCACTCCATAAAAATTTGCTTTTTATTTCATTGATTATTGACCATATTGGAATTTGAAGAATTTAGCCGATGTAGTAGAGAAATATCTAAACAATATTGATTATTGACCATATTGGAATTTGAAGCAGATCAGAAAGTTTGAGTTTGATGGTGTAAATCCTAATTGATTATTGACCATATTGGAATTTGAATAAAGAAGTAGGAAATAATGGATTTATAGAAGCACATTGATTATTGACCATATTGGAATTTGAATATAGATTGTTTATGGTATACTAAAAATACAAAGTTCAGTAAACAATAAGTACATTATATAGATGTTTTGTTATATATTTAATAAATAGATAATTAATATGTTTGATATAATACTATTGAAATTCTTAACAAATTTTTTTGTATGTTCAGTTTTTTATTACTTTATACATTAATTAAGAGGTATAAAATTTATTCAGTTTTTTAATATTGATTGGCATTTATCCACATCTACTTGTTTTTTATTATACTAAAATTATAGGCTTGTTTATATTTATTTTAAAATAAAAACAAATTAAAGCATAAAAGGATTAAAAAAATAATATAATTTTGTAAAAGCGTTAAATGGAGGGCATGATGAAAAAAGCATTGCTAATTGTTATAACTATGTTAATATTATCATCTTTTTTTGGATGTAGCTATGGGAAAAAAGATTATCTCGCACCACCTAGTTATTATGCTGAAGCTCAGGTAGTGGCATATCGTGTTGATAATGGGGAAGAAATCAAGTATAATTTAAAAATATTAAAAAAAGATGCTGAATGTAAATTAATAATAATAAACAATAATGTAAAATTCTTTATACAATTTAATGAAGGAAAATGCATATTAATTAATAACAAATTCCCAGATAGCAAAATACAGTCTACGATATCAAGCTTTGAAAATTTATATAAAGAAATAAACTTAGATAAATTTAATGGTTTAAAGACATTAAATTCAAATTCTGTAGAAATAAATGATAGTGGGTACAAATATATTTTACAATTTGAAAGCAATAATTTTGCTCCACAAAAAATGAGCATTTATAAAAACAATTCATTAATCAAAACTTTTGAGTATAAAAATGTTGAATTGTACAGACACTAATACAAAATTTAGAAAGGAGTAGAATGTTTTTTTGATTGAGATTAGTATATATTTTATACAGAGTTATCATTTTCAGATTAATACATAATTTACTATTACATTTTTAAAGGCAAATGTGCTATAATATCAGTATCTTTAAGAAAAATAATATTATGAATAGTATAACAGTTTGTGTTTATAAACAAAGGTATTGTAACATTTATTAGTTGTGAGGTGGATAACTTGGCTGAAAATAAAAAAATATTAATATCAATTCCAGAAAATTTATTAAAAGAATTAGATATAGCTTCTAAAAACGATAACACAAATAGGAGTGACTTCATTAGAAAATCTATTAAGTTCTATTTGATTGAAAAAAGAAAAATAGAGATTAGAGAGAAAATGAAAGCCGGTTACTTAGAAATGAGCAACATTAATAAGATTATAACAGAAGAGTGTTCGGAAGGAGATTATGAAGACTTTTTAAGTTATGAAACAAAATTATTGGGAAGTGAATAGTTTGATTGTAAAAAGGGGAGATGTATACTATGCCGATTTAAGCCCAGTCATTGGTTCAGAACAAGGAGGGGTTAGACCGGTACTAATTATACAGAATAATATTGGAAATAAATACAGTCCTACAGTAATAGTATCAGCCATTACATCTCAAATTAATAAAGCTAAGCTACCTACACATATTGAAATTAGTTCGCAAGACTTTAGTTTGCCTAAGGATTCTGTTGTTCTTTTAGAACAAATAAGAACTATAGATAAAAAAAGATTAAAGGAAAAGATAGGTAAATTTGATATAAAGCTAATGTCAGAGGTTAATGATTGCCTAAAAATTAGTTTGGGTTTAATTGATTTTTAATTACATATGGGATTGAAACTATAAAACCTTATAGATATCTTTTTAGAGAGATATTATAAGGTTTTATTATTTGTATTCTAATTAAATAATATTTAGGCTAAATCCGTATTTGTTAATAATGTTCTTATATCACCAATTAAATACAGAGATCCAACAAAAGCAATAATTTCATCTTTGTCAGTATTTCTTATAATAGGTAGAATATCCTCATAATTGCTTAGCGCTTCAGCTTTAACACTTGAATTATTATCGTTTATAAGCTTTGCTAAATCAGGAGAAGCTATTGCTCTTGGGTTATTTGGAGTTAAGGTGTAAATCTTCTTTGATATATCAGTAAGGTAATCTATTAGCATTTCAGGGTGTTTATCCTTTAACATTCCATAAAATAATATTATCTTTTTATCTCCAAAATATTTTCTTATAGCTTTTGAAAAGTATTCTACACCATTTATGTTGTGACCACCATCTAAAAGTATTATTGGATTTTTGTTTATTATTTCAAATCTTCCTGCAAATTTACATGTTGATAAGCCTTGTTTAATACTGTCATTAGTTATGCTAAAGCCCTTTTTCTTAAGTATCTCTAAAACCTTTAATACTGTCAAACAGTTATAAATTTGATGCTCACCTAAAAGATTTATTTTAAAATTATCTAGCTTAAAAACAGATTTATCTAAATAATTTAGTATTTGTCCATCTATGTCTGCACTAATTAATGAAATATTATCCTTGCTAGTTAAATGGAGTTCAGAGTTTTTAAGCTTTACTTGTTCAGCAATTACATCTACAATGTTTTTTTCTTGGGGATATACTACAACATCACTATTTTCTTTAATAATTCCAGCTTTCTCGAAAGCTATTTTTTCTAGAGTATCACCTAAATATTCTGTGTGATCATAGCTTATTGATGTTATAACTGAAACAAGAGAGTTTCGTATAGCGTTTGTAGCATCAAATCTTCCTCCTAGTCCTACCTCGAGGACTAAAAAATCTATGTTTTGCTCTTCAAAATACTTAAAGCCAATAGCAGTTACAATCTCAAACTCTGTGGGGTGATTATAACCCTCTTTAAGCATGATATCAATTTTTTCTTTAACTAGATCAGTTATTCTAGCGAGAGATTCTTTATCAATGTGTTTCTTATTAATTTGAATTCTCTCAGTAAATTCTTGTAAATATGGGCTTATAAACAATCCAACCTTGTAATTGCTTGCCATTAACACATCATGTATCATATTGCTAGTAGAACCTTTACCATTTGTTCCAGCAATATGAATAATTTTATATTTATCTTGTGGATTGCCTAATAATTCTGTTAGTTTTTTTATATTATCAAGTCCAAGCTTTGAACCAAACTTATAAGTATCGCTTATATATTTTAAAGCTTCATCGTAATTCATATTATCCTCCAATTTTTCGTCGTATTTTATAAAATGATAATATTATAATAGACTAAAAAAGATAGATTTGCAAATTATTTTTATAATATTATTTTTCGTTGATTTATAAAAAGAAAGTTCAATAAAAAATTTTAGCTTAAAAATTGTTCTTGCAAAATAATTAGATATATGCTATTCTATTAAAGAATTAAATAGTTTTAGGTGTTACAATACTTTTTATGTTTTAGTATAAATTAGCTAATAATAAATAGTATTAAACATAACAGGGAAAATGGTAAAAGCCATTGCAGCCCCCGCTACTGTAAGTGAGTACGAGTTTTACGAAACCACTATTTAAATATAAATTAGAACAATTTATTATGTAAATGGGAAGGGTAAAATAAGATTGATACACGAGCCAGGAGACCTACCTAAAACAAGAACTAGCTTTCGGTGGGAAAGTGATAATTTGCATTGTAATGCGTATTTATCTTAACCGAAAGGTTAGGATTATTTTATTTTACAACTTAGGAGGAATTTATATGTTAAAATCTAAAAAAGTATTAAGTCTATTGCTTGTTGTAATGATGATATTTTCGCTAGCAGCATGCAGTAAAAACGAAGCAAATGCACCTATATCAGGAAACGAGAATTCAAATGAGGATTCAAATAAAGAAGATAATCAAAATGCTGTTTATCCGTTTAAGTTTACTGATGATTCAGGAAAAGAAATAGTATTAGATAAGTCTCCAGAAAAGATTGCTTCAGGTTCACCAGCTATAACAGAGATAATATATGCTGTTAAAGGAGAGGACAAGCTAGTAGGAGTTACAGATTATTGTAACTATCCAGAAGCAGCAATGAAAAAAGAAAAGATAGGTGATTATAATGGACCAAATGTTGAAAAATTGATTGAGCTTAGTGTTGATTTATATATTGCTGACCATGTTGCAGATGATGTGAGAAAACAATTAGAGGATGCTAAAGTTACAGTAGTAATCCTTGCAGCTAAAAATTATAATGATGTATATAATAAGGTTGAATTAGTAGGAAAGATGCTTGATAAAGCAGCTGAAACAGAAAGTACATTAATTGAAATGAAAGCAAGAGAAGCATATGTACTTAAGGCTATTAAAGATGCAAAGAGTAAAAAGGTATTTCATGAAGTATGGCACGATCCACTTATGACTTCTGGACCAGGTAGTTTTATTGATGAGATGATAAAAATGCTAGGTTGTGAAAATATCGCTTCAGATGCAGCATCAGCATATGCTGAGTTTAGTGTTGAAACATTAATTGAAAGAAACCCAGAAATTTATATAACAGCAAACGATGGTATGAAAACAGTTGAAGATATTAAAGCAAGAACAGGATATGACCAAATAGATGCTATTAAAAACGATAAAATTTATTTTCTAGATCCAGATATTATATCAAGACCTGGTCCTAGAATAGTTGAAGGTCTTGAAATTTTAGCTGAGGCTATATACTCAGAGATATTTAACAGTAGATAGGCTGTTTGTTTCTCCCTATTCGAGCAGCTTATATATAAATTATCCGAGTATCCTTAAACTGCATGTTTAAGCTTGTTTACTTGATATTTGGATTTAGTATAGTAAACAATAGGTATATACTTTATTGTTTACTATACTTCATTTTTATTATATTAAATTATGTTAATTAAAGTATGATATAAAAAAGTCATACAATAGTAATCTTTATAGTACATAATAAATTTAAAGGAAAGGTCAAAAATATGAAAAAAAGTATTAGTAAAATATTAATTGCTTCTATAGTAGCACTTCTGTTTGTAATTATTATTTCAAGCTATATAGGCTCAGCAAACATAAGAATAAGTGAAGCTTTTAAAATTTTAGTAAATAATATTTTTAAAATAAACATTGATATGAGCAATATAACAGTTTCTGCTCAAACTATTATCTGGAAGATTAGATTTCCTAGGATCTTAGTAGCCTTACTAGTTGGAGGAACACTTTCAGTTGCAGGAGCTACATATCAAGGCTTATTAAAAAACCCTATGGCAGATCCTTATGTTATAGGCGTATCCTCAGGAGCTGCATTTGGTGCTGCGATAGGGATATCTTCTAAAATAATATTTAACTTTTTTGGTCTTTCCTTTATATCTATTATGGCATTTATATGTGCTGTACTTGTAATGTTAGTAGTTTATAAAATAGCAAAAATAGGCAATAAAGTCCCTATCACAACTCTATTGTTAAGTGGTATAGCTGTAGGTAATTTTCTAACAGCATTTACATCACTTATAATGATATTTTCAGGTGATAGCATGAATAAAATTTTCTTCTGGACTATGGGCTCATTCTCTGGAAAGGGTTGGGATCAGCTTGCTTCTGTATTTCCATATATACTAATTGGCTTATTGATTATTTATTATTACGCTAAGGATTTAAATATCATATTACTAGGAGAAGACACAGCGAGCAATCTTGGAGTAAATGTAGAAAAGATTAAAAAAATACTACTAATAACAAGCACTATAATTACAGCGGCAGTTGTTTCCATATCAGGAATAATTGGATTTATAGGTTTAATAATACCTCATATAGCAAGAATGGTAGTTGGACCTGACAATAAACATTTAATACCAACATCATTTCTTTTCGGTGCAATTCTTTTAATAATTTGTGACACTATTGCTAGGAGCATTTTTCCACAAGAAATACCTGTAGGACTTATAACTTCAATACTAGGTGGACCGTTTTTTATATATTTACTGCGTAATAAAAAAAGAGAAATTAATTAATTATTTAAAATATGCTCTCGGAATCGGAAACGGGAAATGAATTAAAAGGATGTGAAATTTATGTCTGTTAATGAAGATATAATCAAAATCGAAAATATCACCGTTAAATATGGTGATTATGAAGTTTTGAAGAATATAAGCTTTAATATAAAAAAAGGTGAATTTACAAGCATAATTGGGCCTAATGGAGCAGGTAAATCCACTGTTTTAAAAGCAATTATGAAAAATATCGAATTAAGCTCAGGCGATATTATCGTAAAAGATAAAAGTATTAAAAAAATGAGTCATAAAGAAAAGGCCTGTATAATTGGATTTGTACCTCAGGAATTTAACATATCCTTTGATTTTACAGTATATGAAATAGTTGCTATGGGCAGAAATCCTTACATGGAAAAACTCAAAAAATCAAAGTATGATGATAATAAAATAATAGAAGAAGCTTTAATAAAGACAAATACCTATGAGTTTAAGGACAAGTATTTTAATAGCCTTAGTGGTGGTGAAAAACAAAGAGTTATAATTGCAAGAGCATTAGCTCAGCAACCAGAAATTCTTATATTGGATGAAGCAACATCAAGCTTAGATATTCATCATCAGCTGGATATTTTAGAGCTTATACATTCTTTAAATAGGGAAGATGGACTAAGTGTTATTACTATAATGCACGACCTAAACTTAGCTTCAAGATTTAGTGACAATATTATTCTTCTCAGTAAAAGTGGTATAATTAAGCAGGGTAAACCAAGCGAGGTAATTGATGAAAATGTTCTGAAAAATGTTTATGATATGGATATGGTAGTCAGAGAAAACAAGATGCTATCATATACAGAGATTATACCTCTTAGAATTAGAAAATCGAAGGAAAACAAGAATATTCACATCCATGTTATATGTGGTGGTGGAACAGGAGAATATATACTGCAAAAGCTATATTCAGAAAGATATGAGATAAGCTGCGGGATATTGATAGAGGGTGACAGCGATTTAGACTTGTGTAGAAGTTTGAACCTAGATTTTGTTGCAGAAAATCCATTTTCTAAGTTTAGTGAAGAGAGTATAAATAAAAACAAAGAATTAATTAATAAAAGCGATATCATAATATTAACTGACGTAGCAGTAGGACATGGAAATTTTGAAAATATAAAAATGATTGAAAATATAAGAGATAAAAAGATTATTATTCTTCATAGTGTAAACAGAGACTTTGTTGATGGAGAATATGAAAAAATATTAGAAAATCTGATAAAGCTAGATAATGTTAAATATGCAATGAATTTGAAGGAGCTTTTTGGATTTTTGTAAAGCAGAGGTAATAGCATAATAAATTGTAAAATAATGTCGAAAAGATTCCTTTGACAAATTTAAGGATGATATGATAATATTGTATAAATTACATATGCATATGATAATTATTTGACAATTAAATGTTGCTTTATGTTGAAATAATTTATTTAAACGAACCTATAAAAATGGAGGATTTTATGAAAACTAAAAAAAATAAAATTTTAGCTATAATTTTTTGACATTAATTATAAGTAATATAAACATAATTAATACATTTGCAAATGTATCTATGGAAGCTGAAGGTACTTGTATAGAACACGATTACTTTATAATAAATTTTGAATCATATAAAAAATATGATTCTTCACAACATACTCATTATAAGGGTGTAAATAAGGCATGTACAGTTTGTGAGTACTCCCATATTGAGTATACAATACGAGAATTTGAAGATCATTCATTTACAAGATCAGATACTCATACTCCGGGAAAGCATCATACTACATTTAGTTGCAGCGATTGCTTTTATTCATATACTGAAACGTATCCATGTCCTGGTAATCCATGTTTAATATTTGATTCTATAAAAGATGAACTGTATGAGTGAGATTAATAATAGAATTAAGTAAATTTATAAGAAGAGAAAAGTAAAATATATTAACTGTTCTCTTCTTAATTTTAAATATGAGGGAAGCTAATGAAGAAAAAAATAATATTTATAAATTTAGTTATAATGTTTATTTTAATATCTATGTTATTTTCATCATGTATTACTAAAGACAAAGAGCATCTTAATAATGAAAATACTTCCATAAGTGAAGTAAAACCAAAGGATACTATTCAATTATGGTACTATATTTTTACTATGGGAATCTACGAGAATGAAATAGAAAGTATTGTTGATAAGGCTAAACAATTTTGCGATGAAAACAATATTAATTTAGAGGTTTTTAGATATGATAGAGACACTATGACTGAAGAAGATTATATATTAAAAAGAAATATTGCAATTGCATCAGGAAATGCTATTGTAATTGATAGTTTATATAATTTGCGTATAATAGAAAAACAGCACCCTGACTATACAATAATTGAAAATTATAGTAACTTGTTAAATGTATATAAGGATAGAGTTTGTATTCCTTTAGGTGTAACATATGAGGCTATAAGCTTAGATAATAAAGTTATTCAATATTATGGTATAAGCACTGAAAAAAAGTTGATGACATATTCTGAGTATTTGGAATTAAAACAAAATCTGAAAGAAAAAGGTGCAAGATTTGAACTAAATTATCGAGAATTTGAGCAATTAATAGAATATTATATGTATAAGAATAGTTTTTTATATTTTAATCAAGATGAAGATGTATTAAATGATAAAAATAAGTTTAAAGAAGAGCTAAAGACTATAATAACAGGTGTTTGTAATGATATTATAAAATATAATGATGCTTATGTATGGATAAGTAATAAAAACAGAGATATATATGATAAAACTAGCGATCTGACTTTTGATGCGTGGACTTTCAACAATGTTGATGATATTTTATCACCTGCATCATATAAATCAGTAGTATCAAACTCACAATATGGACAATACCAAACAGATGTAACTGATAAAAGCCTTTATATTAACTCTAATGGTTTCTCTAATGCACCAAATATATTTCTATATAAAAAAATTACAGATGAGAGAATTTATAGTTTAGTTAATCATTTAGCTAATGAAGAAACCTTTATAATGATTCAAACAAATGATATTAATAGCAATAAAGAGTTTGTTCAAAGATATGCACCAGTATTTAAAATTAATAAAGTAAAAGAATTACTTAAATTAGATGATAATTTAAATTATATAAATTCAGATTCTAATTATAGTTCTGAAATTATAGACTTAGTAAAACTTTCATATGATATTATTCTAAAAGATGAAGACAGATCAAAAGAAATAGCCGATGCTTATTTTTCAAATACTGAATACAGTTCTAAAATTAGATATTTTATCATGAATACTGTTAAGGAAATAGCACAAAAACTATCTGGTGAAGATTTGTCATTAAAAAATTATAATCCTGAAGATAAGCAAATCAATGAATTTATAGTTAAAACAATAAATGATTTTGTTACTAATTGGTATATTTATAATAATTAAGTGAAAAAAGACAAGTAAACAGAAATTCTGTAAGCTTGTTTTTTTGTCATTAAAGAATTTAGGAAAAATTGACATTTAAAAATATTAATTGTATAATTATATCAATAATTTTAAGAAAATACTCTTAGAAAGGAATCATATAATGCTTATAAAAATTGAATATAATAGTCTTCTTAGTTATGTGACATATATTAATAAAGTTTCAATAATCCAAACGTTATCATTAACAAATGATTCTGATATTAATCTTGAAGGGGTAAAGATATCAATCAAATGGGGAAATAAGGTTGTTGAGGATTGGCAGCAAGATAATATTAATTTTGAAGCAAGACAATCAATAAAGATTGATTTTGAAAAACAAGCTCTTCGCATTAATGCAAAGGAATTTGTCACAACTACCGAAAGCTATCCAGAAGTATTTACAGTAAGTGTAGAGCATAATGGCAATATTATCAATGAGCAAAACTATGACATAACTGTTTTAGCTTACAATCAATGGCTCGGAAGCAATTACCATCCAACTTTAATTTCTTCATTTGTTACACCTAATCACCCTCAAGTGATTAGAATTATTAAGAATGCCTCTGAGATACTGAAAAAATGGGACACAGTGTTTTCTGCTTATCAAACACAGGATAAAACAGATGTGCGTAAACAGATAAAGGCAATTTATCTTACGATACAAAATGAACAAATTAATTATGTTTCATCAGCACCTAGCTTTGAGGATTGTGGTCAAAGAGTTCGTTTAGCTGATGAAGTTATAGCTGGGAAAATGGGTAATTGCATAGAATTAGCGATATTGTTTGCTTCATGCTTAGAGCATGCCAGGTTAAATCCGATAATTGTGTTTTTGTATGGGCACGCTTTTGTTGGATGCTGGCTAGAAGATCAAACATTTCAAAATAGTGTTGATGATGATGTTGCATCTCTTTCAAAACGCTTAGCTTCTGGTGTGCAAACTATTGAGTTAATAGAATCTACTTTATTGGTAGATTCATCTGCAGTAGAGTATGAACAAGCGGTTCAAAAGGCCTATGATGAGGTTGTATACGGGAAAAAATTTGATTATTTACTTGATGTTACTAAAGCAAGATCTCTTGGAATAAGGCCTTTACCACAAAAAATAGAGCTTGTGTCAATGAGTGAAGGACATATTGAAAATAATCAAATAAATACAGATAATTTAGAGCATTTAGCTCCTAAAAGTATTGTAAATACAGATAATATAGAAGTAGCCACAAGTAGTAAAAGATCTAAAATACAGGTATGGGAATCAAAGCTATTAAATATGACCTTGAAAAACAGCCTTCTAAATTTCCGACCTACAAGAAGAAGTATTTCGATTTTAGAGGGAGACTTGAATCTTTTAGAGGATAATCTGTCATCTGGTAATGAATTCTCACTTGTTCCATGTCCACAAGAAATAGAAGCTGAAAAAAGAAATGAAAAAGAATATTCATTTACAAGAAGTTTGAAAGATGAATACCGTGAATTCATGAACACAGAAATGAAAAGCAAGCGAGTTGTGTCATTACTAAGTGAAGAAGATTTAGATTATGCTATTAAAGCACTTTATTATACATCAAGAACAGATTTGGAGGAAAATGGTGCAAATACTCTGTTTGTTGCAATGGGTTTTTTGAAATGGTATGAGTCTGATGTTTCAAAGCTAGCGAGATATGCTCCAGTTTTACTTTACCCAATAGAAATGATTAGAAAATCTTCTGCAAGAGGGTATGTGATACGTTTTAGAGACGAAGAAGTTCAGGTAAACACGACATTACTTGAGAAGCTGCGTATGGAATTAAACTTGGAGTTTCCAGGACTAAATCCACTACCAATGGATGAGTCAGGAATTGATGTTAAGAAAATATTAAACACAGTAAGAACTGCAATTATGGATAAAAGAGGCTGGGATATTATTGATGTTAGCTATATTGCTCTGTTTTCATTTAATCAGTTTGTTATGTGGAATGATATACATACAAGAAATCAAGAGTTGATAGAGAATAAAATTGTTAGCAGTTTTTTAGAAGGAAAACCAAGCGTTGATTTTCCTAACATACTTGACACTAAAGAGCTTGATAAATCAGATATGTTTTTAAACAATGCTATTTTGATGGACGCTGATTCTTCGCAACTAGCAGCAATTTACTCTGCAACTAATGGTAGTAGCTTTGTTTTGCATGGGCCTCCAGGAACTGGTAAATCACAAACTATCACAAACATTATCGCTTCAGCACTTTATAATGGAAAATCAGTATTGTTTGTTGCTGAAAAGATGGCAGCGCTAAATGTTGTTCAATCTAGATTAGAAAAGATTGGAATAGGGGATTTTGCATTAGAACTTCACTCAAATAAGACCAAAAAAACTGAGGTGTTGCAAAAGATAGATAGAATTTTAAGTAAAACTAGAAATGGTTCAATAAAGCATATAGATGAAAAAAGAGAAGCTCTACAAAAGCTTAGAGATAAAATAAATAACACTACAAAAAGCTTGCATGAGATTCGAGCAAATGACTACAGCATTTATGAAATGATTTCCTTATATGAGTCTCAAGGTGATTGTGCTGTTTTTCCAGTTGATAAATTAGCACAGCAAGTAAACAAAAAACTTGTAGATCAGGCAATTGAAATGCTAAACCGTTATGTTATTATGTATAACTCAGTAGCTCCTATTGCTGAGAATCCACTTAATTTTATAAAAATTACTAATTTTACTTTAAAAGATAGAGATTCATTTAAAGAAAATATTGAGAAATTAAGAAGTGTGCTTGTTGAGTTAAATAGCTTTATTTCAAGGCAAAGCATAGTATCAATACCAAATGAAGCAAGCTTTACCGCTATAAAAGTATTAGCAGATATGCTAAATATATCTGTTACAAGCAATGAGCTAGTATGGAACTATTTAGATAAATGGAATCAAGAGGATATAGACCCTACTATTAATCAAATTATACTTAAGGGCTTAGAGAAACAGCAAATTAAGCAGGCAATAGGAAAAGACTTTGACTTAGCGATATTAGACTATGATGCTAAGACTAGTTTGCTTGCTTGGAATTCATCAAATCAAAAGTGGCTATTACCAAAGTTTCTTGATCAAAACAAGATATTAAAGGCAATAAGGATATATGCAAAAAATCAAAAATCTCTTGGAAAAAATAATGTTAAAGATATTCTAGAAACATTGTGTAAATATAAGAGCCTAAATGATGAAATTGATCAATACATGAGCATTCATGGAATGAAGCTTGGACAGCTATGGACAGGAGAAATGACAGATTGGACTCGTGTTAAAGATGCAGTAGAAGCAACAAGCAATATTATAAATAATTTGCAAAGTGTTTCAAAGTTGTCTAATTGGTTTGATATAACAAGCTTCTTGGAAAATCTTAAAACTGATTGGGCTTCATTTAAATTAAAGAACAAAGATGATGCTTTAGAGCTAGTAAAGTATTTTAATAAAGTATTGACAATAAAAGAAGAGATAGATTTATTTGCTAAAGGAAAAATATTATCTGCAGACATTACTCTAGCAGAGATGATATCTAAGCTTGATACTGTTTTGTCTAGCTATTCAGATATTGATAAATGGATTTCATATGTTAAGGCAAGAACAGATTTAGATGCTATATCTTTGATTTCATTTGTAAATAAAGCTGAGAGTGGTGAAGTAAGTATTGAGAATTTAAAACCAATAACAATAAAGTCACTGATGTATTATGGACTTCTTGAGCTTCTTGAGGATGATGCTATTCTCACAGAATTTAATAGTCGCGATTTTGAATTTTTACTCTCACAATATAAGCAAGAACTCTCAATTGTAAGAGAGATGACACAATTAGAGCTTATAGAAAAGCTAGTAGAAAATATACCAAAACCACAACGAGATGTAAATGAGAACTCAGAATTAGGTATAATGATGAAAGCAATAAAAAGCAATGGACGTGGATTATCTTTAAGAAAGTTATTTGATATGACACCAAATGTATTAAGGCGTATTGCGCCATGCATGCTGATGAGTCCTATTTCAATTGCACAATATATTGATCCGAGCTTTCCAAAGTTTGACCTTGTTGTCTTTGATGAGGCTTCGCAGGTATATACACACTCAGCAGTAGGAGCAATTGCTCGTGGAAATCAACTTATTGTAGTAGGAGATCCTAATCAATTACCACCAACATCATTTTTTAGTGGCGATTTTGATGATGAGGATTATGATTTTGAAGAGAGAGATCAAGATAGTATATTAACTGAATGTCAGTCAATTATGTTCCCCCAGTTATATCTAAGATGGCATTATCGTTCAAGCCATGAAAGCTTAATTTCTTTCTCAAATACTCAATACTATGAAAACAAGCTATTTACATTCCCATCATACAATGATTTGGAATCTAAGGTTAAGCTTGTTCAGGTTGGAGGTTTTTACGATAGAGGTGGCTCAAAACAAAATATTGCAGAGGCTGATGCTATCATAGAAGAAGTATTAAGGCGACTTAATTCTCCAACTCTTCGAAAAAAATCAATTGGTATTGTAACCTTTAGCTCAGTTCAACAGAAATTAATTCAAACTAGGCTAGATGATACTATGGCTCGCTATCCAGAGCTTGAAGAGTATGCAAATGAACTTGAGGAAGCAATTTTTGTCAAAAATCTTGAAAATGTACAAGGTGATGAAAGAGATGTTATACTTTTCTCTGTAGGATATGGCCCAGATCAAAATGGAAAGGTAACTATGAACTTTGGACCATTAAACCAAGACGGCGGTTGGAAGCGTCTAAACGTTGTAGTATCTCGTTCAAGAGATGAAATGATTGTATTTTCAACATTAAAACCTGAACAAATAGACTTGTCAAAAACAACTGCTGAGGGAGTTTATGGCTTGAAACGTTTCTTAGAATTTGCTAGAAACAAGGATGCTTTAATAGTAAATCAACAAAACACCGAGCTTATAAAGGATGACATGATTGAGACAATAGCATATGAGCTTGGCAAACAAGGTTATAGTATAGTGAAAAATATAGGAAGGTCAAACTTCCGAATAGATATAGGAGTTGTAAATCCTAAGCTAACTAACGAATTTATAGCAGCAATTGTTATAGACGGTGTTCAGTATAGCAATACACCAACAGTAAGAGATAAGGTTATTGTACAACCATCAATGCTATCAAGATTGAAATGGTCGGTAATTCGTGTATGGACACTAGAATGGTTTAAAAACAAGCAAAATGTCTTGACTGAAATAAAAAGTAAGCTTGATGAGTTGATTAATAAAGAGAATGATAAAAATGATATAGAATCACCTTTACTAGTTGAAGCAAATGAAAAATCTGTAATTATTGGAGAGAATCAAAAGAATGATGAAAATAATGCAGAAAAATTATCATTAAAAAATAATATTAAAAACGAAGCTATAGAAGGTTTTAAAATTGAGTATATCAAGCCTAAAGAAAAGGAAAAGATATACTATAAGGCTTATAATGTAGAAGAATCAATGTATTCAAAAGAATCATTCTATGAAACTACTTCGTTGTCAAAAATAGCTAGATTAATGAATGAAATCATTCAATATGAAGCACCAATAGTAGAAGAAGACTTGTTTAGAAGAGTAATGTCAGCATGGGGTATTTCAACATTAGGAGCAAAAGTAAAAGAAATTCTAAAGGATGCGGCTAGTAGGACAAAAAGCTTTTTAATATTAGACGATGATAAAAACACTTACTGGAGAAGTAGAGAAGAATTTGAAAATGGTGTAACTTGTAGAGCATATAAGGATGATAAGCGTAAATTTAACTACATTCCAGATGATGAAATAATTGCAACTATTATTGAGGTGCTAAAGGATCAAATAAGTCTAAATCCAATTAACCTATGTAAGGAAGTATTCAAAATCCATGGATACACAAGTCTAGGACAAGAAGCGCAAAACACAGTCTTAGCCTGCGCAGAATATCTAGTAAATCAAGAAAAGCTAGTAGAAGAAGATGAAAGATATTTGTTAGTGTAATACTTTCCGCTTTTTATTAAAAATTAAGCGGATTAAAGAATATAAAGTTTAATCTTTAATAGTATAAGGTTTTATATAATAAATAGGAGTGTATTGTATACACTACCGATATCTAAGGGAGATTTAATTATGATTTTACAAGATATTGATAAGTTTGAAAACAAGAAAATGTATATTGCATATGGTAGTAATATGGATTGTTCACAAATGCTATCACGATGCCCAAATGCAGTTCGTATTGGAACAACTTATATTGAAAATTGGCAATTGACAATGCCGTTTTATGCAAATATAGAACCTCAAAATGGTGCACGCACACCTGCACTCATTTGGCAAATCACTAAGGAGGATGAACTACTATTGGATGGCTATGAGGGATATCCAAATTCTTATGAAAAGACAGAAATTGAAATTTCAATTAATGGTAACAAAGTTAATGCTATGGCATATGTAATGACATCAAAATACAAGCTTTCAGATAAAAAAGCTAGAGAAGGTTATGAGGATCAAATAAGACGTGCTTATGTTAATGCTGGATTCTTGGAAGAAGAATTTTCTCCAAGCTATGTACGAAAAAGTTAATTAGATAAACTAGGATAATATAAGTATAACTTATATTATCCTAGTTTTTTACTTCATTATCTTTTTAACTAGCTTAAATTTATCTTTAAAAGGTGCATATCTTATATTTATATCTAAAAATGTTCCGCGTTTTAATATATTTTTTGTATGGCTAAAGGAGTAGAAGCTATCTTTTCCGTGATATTTTCCAATTCCACTTTCTCCAACTCCTCCAAAGGAAAGATGTGGGTTAGCTAAATGAACAATCGTGTCATTTATACAGCCACCTCCATATATTATAGATCTTAATACTTTAGTTTCATTTTCCTTAGATTCTGTAAAGCAGTACAATGCAAGTGGCTTTGGTCTGCTATTTATCTGCATAATCACATCATCTAAGTTGCTATATGAGATAATAGGGAATATTGGTCCGAAAATCTCATCCTTCATAATTAAACTATCCCACTTACAATCTTCTATGATAGCAGGAGCAATTTGAAGTGTTACAGGATTAGTTTTTCCACCAAAGACATTTTCACTATTACTTATTAGCTCTGATAATCTATCAAAATGAATTTGATTGATGATTTTAGGGTACTCATCATTTTCTTCTGGATTTTTTCCGTAAAATTTTTCAATATACTTTTTTAATGCAGCGATAAACTCATTTTTAACACTTTCATGAACTACCATATAGTCTGGAGCAACACAGGTTTGCCCAGAATTTATTAATTTGCCCCAAGCAACTCTTTTAGCAGCTAAATCGATTTTTGCAGTTTTATCAATGATGCACGGACTTTTGCCACCAAGTTCTAAGGTAATCGGAGTAAGATTTTGCGATGCCTTTTCCATAACAAGCTTGCCAACTATAGGACTTCCAGTAAAGAAAATATAATCAAATTTTTCTTCTAACAAAGCACTGTTCACATCACGTCCACCTTCAACAACAGCTATATATTCTTGCGGAAACTCAGCTAGTACCTTTGCAATAATTTTTGATGTTTCTTTTGCATAATTAGAAGGCTTAACTACAGCACAATTACCAGCAGCCAATGCTCCAATTAAAGGAATTAGAGTCAATTGAAATGGGTAGTTCCAAGGTGACATAATTAAAACACAACCATAAGGATCTTGATACTCATAGCTTCTTGATGGAAAATGAACAATTGGTGATTTTTTACGTTTTAATTTTGATAAGCTATTAATATTTTTTAACATATATTTTAGCTCTTCATACACCATTCCAATTTCAGTTGTGTAAGCTTCAAACTCTGATTTATTTAAATCTGATTTTAAAGCATTTAAGATTTCACTTTCATGTCTTTTTATACTATCATATAATTTTGTCAGTTGCTTTTTTCTAAACGAAACATCTCTTGTTTCACCATTTAGAAAATATGATTTTTGATTATTTACTATTGTTTTTATATTATTCATTTTCACACTCGTTTATATTTTTTTAATTTTCATAAAGTTAAAAATTTTTTATTGATAAACCTTTGTGCCATAAAACCTTTTTGATTTCACTTTTAACCCATGCCTCAGCCTCTAAAATAACATCTAAGGAGCTTATAGTCTTTGGATTGTGCTTTGACATTATTCGTTCGTTTATATTTGCAATATCTAAAAAATTAATCCTATCTTGTAAAAACAATTCTACACTTGCTTCATTAGCAGCATTTAAAACAGCAGGCATTGTACCGCCGATTTTTAGCGCTTCAATAGCTAGACTTAAGCATTTAAATGTATTGTTGTCAGGCTTTTCAAATGTCAATTGACCTATTTCAGCTAAGGATATAGATTTTAAATTATTAGGCATTCTATCAGGGTAGAAAAGTGCGTATTGTATAGGAACCCTCATGTTTGGTTCTCCAAGCTGAGCGATGATAGAATGATCTATGTATTCAACAGCAGAGTGTACGATGCTTTGTGGATGAACAACAATCTCGATTTTTTCAACAGGAACATCAAATAAAATACTTGCTTCAATAAGCTCTAATCCTTTATTCATTAGAGTTGCAGAATCAATAGTGATTTTTTTGCCCATTGACCAATTAGGATGTTTTAGCGCTTCTGCTACTGTTACATTTTCAAGCTCATCAATCATTTTGCCTCTAAATGGACCACCCGAAGCAGTTATTATTAGCTTATTAATTTCCTTGTGCTTGTTTGCTGCTAGAGATTGAAAAATTGCACTATGTTCACTATCAACAGGAAGAATTGCAGCTTTGTGTTTTTTTGCTAGGTTCATTATGAATTCTCCACCAGCTACTAGTGTCTCTTTGTTAGCAAGTGCTATAGTTTTTCCTAATTTAATTGCTTCAATTGTTGGTTTTAATCCTACCATTCCTGATACAGCTGTTACTATTATTTCTGCTTCACTATATGTTGCAACAGATATAAGACCATCCATTTTTGTTACAATTTCTGTTTTACAATCACTCGGCAATAGTTCTTTCAATTCCATAGCTTTTTCCTCGTTCATAACAGCACATAGCTTTGGAGAAAATTCTAATATTTGATTTTTTAATAATTCAATATTTTCATTACCAGATATAGCATTGACGGTTAATTTATCTCTGTTTTCTCTAACAACATCAAGAGTTTGAGTTCCAATTGAACCCGTTGAGCCTAAGATACTAATATATTTCATAATAAAATTTATCCTTTCATTTAGGTATAAAAATTACGATATTTGTTATCAATTTTTTTATTCAAACTTAATTAAGTAAATTATACTATAGTTAAATATAAAAATCAAATTATTCATTTAATTCTTCTAGTGCTGCTAATTGCAAGCTAAAATAAAACATACGAATTCAGCAATAATTAATGTTGATAATTTTATATTTAAATTATTAAAATTTTTTTTATAACCTAATTTTTTTGTATCATTTAGATTGAAAGTATGTTATTATGGTATAAATATAAAAATAAATAATTTTTTATTAAATTTATTTAGAAGATAAAGCAATAGAATGAAATGTTAATTTTTAAATTTCAAAACGATTGATAAGTTTAACTATGGAGGAGAAGAGTATGAAAGAATGGTTTAATAATTTAAAAGTTGGTACTAAATTAACACTAGGGTTTTTAATTGTTGCTGTAATCACAGTTGTAATTGGTATTATAGGAGTATTAAGTCTTAATAAAGTAGGTAGATCTTATAGTGTGGCATATTTAGACTCAGTAGAAGCATTACAGCATATACAAGGGATTAGTTCTTCATTTCAGGAGGTTCGTGCTAACCTTTTTGAAATGACATTGGCAGATGATAAAGCTTATAAGGAATCTTGTATAGATAGTATAAATAATCATGAAGAGACCATAAAGTATAATTTAGAAGAATACAAGAAAATTTTAGAAAACTATTCTAATGAGGAGGTAAGCACAGAGATTAAGCTTTTAGAAGATTTAGAAATAGCTTTAATCGCTTTTAACACTGAAAGTAATGATATAATGAACGGAATTGCTATGAGCTCAAATCGTCGAAGTGAAGCCTTTAAAATGATGAGTGATGGTAGTAAATTGCATACTCTATCTCAAGCAATGGAAGCTGCAATTACTGCTTTAGTTGATTACAATAATACTTATACAGCTGATCAAATAAAAAATAATAAAAATTTAGTATTTACTGCAAATATAACTATGATTATTTTTATTTTAATTGGTATAATAGTCGCCGTTACTATAGGTTTAATTATATCAAGAAATATTTCTAATAGGATTAATAAGGTTGTTGAAGTAGCTAATAAGTTATCTGATGGTGATTTTAATATCAACATTACTGATCATTCAAATGATGAAATAGGTTCATTATCAAAATCCTTTGAAAAAATGTCTGATACATTAATTTTTATTATAAGTGATTTTTCTTATATTCTTGATGAATTAGCAAATGCAAACTTTACAGTAAAATCTAAAGATGCAAATAAATATGTTGGTAATTATTTTGAAGTAGTTGATTCTATAAGAAAAATGATTACTATGTTAAAAGAGACATTGGTACAAATTAACACAGCGGCAGAACAAGTATCTACTGGATCTTCTCAAGTATCAAGTGGAGCTCAAGCTCTCGCTGCTGGTTCTACAGAACAAGCGGCATCTATTCAAGAATTAAGTGCTTCAATAGAAAAAATTGCAGAACTTATTATAAATAGTTCTGCAATAGTATATGATTCAGCAAATCATGTTCAACAAACTGGAAGAGATGTTGAAGAAGGAAATAAGCAAATGGCTGAATTGACTAAAGCTATGGAAGATATAGAGCAGACTTCAAATCAAATTGCTAATATAACAAAAGCTATAGAAGATATTGCATTCCAAACAAACATACTTGCATTAAATGCTGCAATTGAAGCGGCACGTGCTGGAAATGCTGGTAAGGGCTTTGCTGTAGTTGCTGACGAAGTAAGAACTCTAGCTGCTAAATCAGGTGAAGCTGCTAAACAGACAACTCAACTTATTAATGCTTCAGTTGAGGCTGTTTCAAACGGCACAGCAATTACTGCGAGAACAGCTCAAATTTTACAAGAAGTAGGAGTTAGTGCATCGAAGGTAGTAGGTAATTTTGATAATATTAAGGAATCTTCTAGTGAACAAACAGTAGCGATTGAACAAATTAAGCAAGGTATTTCTCAGATATCTGGTGTTGTTCAATTGAATGCAGCAAATGCAGAAGAAAACTCAGCAACAAGTGAAGAAATGTCAGCTCAGGCAGTTACACTTCGTCATGAGGTTGAAAAATTTAAACTTAGATAAAATGATTAAATTACTAAAGCTTTTCATGATAATGCATTAATTTTTGTGAAAGTTTAGTAGTGATATATTATGAATTATAAAAAGGTCAAGAAAAATCTTATTATTATTTTTTCTTGACCTTTTATTAATATAAAAGTATATGTTTAGTAAATAAAATAAGTCAGCTAAGTTTTAAAATAAAAAACACTTGTTTTTTATACAGCTACAAATGTATAATATATAGGAAAATAAAAACACATAATTATCTTGGGGGTAAATAAGTTGGATAAATATTTAATTGTTAGTAAGGAAATTTTACCAGAGGTTTATGATAGAGTTATTGAAGCCAGAAACTATATAAATGATGGTACAGCAAAAGGTATCAGTGAGGCTGTAAAGATGGTTGGAATCAGTCGAAGTACATATTATAAATACAAGGATTTTGTTTTTTCACCTTCAGATAATGCATCAGGCAGAAAAGCTGTTATTGCTTTGATGTTAAGGCATAAGAGAGGTGTTTTATCAGAGGTCTTAAATATTTTATCTTCTGAAAAAGCTAATATTATAACAATGAATCAAAATATACCTATTAATGAAAAAGCATCTGTCAATATATCTGTTGATGTTTCTGAAATGCTTATATCTGTTGATGATTTGATTATAAAATTGGAAAACAATGCAGAGGTAATTTCTGCAAAGCTTTTATCTATTGAATAGGAGAAAATTATGCAATATGGATTGGTTTTAGAAGGTGGAGGAGCTAGAGGAGCTTATCATGTTGGTGCATATAGAGCTTTGTTAGATTTAGAAATATCAATTGGAGGGGTAACTGGAACATCAATAGGAGCATTGAATGGTGCTGCAATTGTGCAAAATGATCTTGATGGTTTAGAACAACTTTGGCAGAGTATTGATATTGATACACTGTTTGGAATTAACCCTGAGGAATTGAGAAAATTAAAGGAAAATAGTATATTTAAATTTAATATACCTTATATATATAATTTATCTAAAGAAATATTGAAAAATAGCGGTTTAGATACAGCTAAAATTAGAGAAGTAATAGATAATTTTGTAGATGAGGATAAAATACGTAAATCAAGGCTTGATTTTGGACTCGTCACTATATCTTTGACTGATAATCAAAACTTAGAACTATTTAAAGAGGACATACCAGAAGGAAAACTAGTAGACTACTTACTAGCAAGTGCAAATTTACCGGTCTTCAAAATGGAGAAGCTTGACGGAAAGCACTTTTTAGATGGTGGGTTCTATGATAATTTGCCTATAGAGATGCTATTAAAAAAAGGATATAAAAATATAATAGCTGTAAGAGTTCATGCTTATGGTAGAATAAAAAAAGTAAAAACAGATGGAATCAATATTAAATATATCGAACCTGTTGAATCCTTGGGTGAAGCATTGAGTTTTGATACAGAGAATGCCTCTAAAAATATCAAACTTGGATATTTTGATACAATAAAAACTTTCAAAGGACTAAAAGGACATAAGTATTATATTAGACCATATAGCAAGGATTTTATGAAATATTTAATAGAAATATTTCATAATAAGCAAAAAATTATTAATATTTCTAATTTGTTTGGTTTTGATGAACTACCAACAGAACGTTTGCTTTTCGAAAAAATATTTCCTAGATTGATGCAAATTCTAGAAATGAAAGATAATAGTGATTATCAAGATATAATAATTAGGCTTGTTGAGCATGTTGCTGAAAAAATAGAAGGATTAGAAAGATTTAAAATATATGATACAGATGAATTCATTCAGATAGTAGTGAATCAGTTTAGAAAATCACCAATTAGACCCAATAAGAAAATACCATTATTTATGAGACAGATTAAACTCTTATCGCTAGCCGTTAAGGACGATTTGTTGCTTATGATATTTAGAGAGATATTTTTTGAGTAGCTGCAAAATAATATTGATAAGTATTTAATATATTAAAAGTTTTATAAGCTTAATTAAATAGCAAAGAAGGTTGTTAGCATGAAAAATAAATATTATATGATGGTGATGCAAAATATTTTGCACTTACTAGGCGAAGGTGTCCATGTGCTTGATAAGGATGGAAATAGCATAATTTATAATGATGCTATGGCTGATTTGGAAAAAATGGATGTAAGAGATGTTTTAAACAAACCATTTGCAGAGGTTTTTAAGAATATTGATGCAAAAGATAGCACGCTATTGCAAGCACTATATAATAAAAAAAGCACAATTAATAAAAATCAAAGTTATTTAAACAAGGATGGCAAGAAAATTACAACAATCAATACAACTGTCCCTGTTATTGATAATGGAGAGGTAATAGCGGCAGTAGAAGTGTCAAAGGACATTACTAATATACAAGAAATGTCTAATAGAATATTAGAATTAAGAAAAGAGCTAAAGGAGCCAGATGAGGTTAAAGAGCTAAAAATAAAAAAATATAGATTTAGTAATTTAATTGGAAAAAGTACTAATTTTAAAGCAGCTCTTAGTATAGCAAGAAAGGCTGCAAATAGCTCTGCTTCAGTATTTATCTATGGAGAAACTGGTACTGGTAAAGAGTTGATAGCTCAAAGTATTCATTTTGATGGGACGAGGCAAAATAAACCTTTTCTTGCTCAAAACTGTGCTGCTTTACCAGAAACTCTTTTGGAAAGTATATTATTTGGTACAGCAAAAGGTGGATTTACTGGAGCTGTTGACAGAGCAGGATTATTTGAACAGGCTAATGGTGGAACTTTATTGCTAGATGAGATAAATTCGATGCCTTATGAACTGCAAGGAAAATTGTTGAGAGTTCTACAGGAGGATTATATAAGAAGAGTAGGAGGAAGTAAGGATATTCCTATAGATGTGAGAATAATTGCTACTGTTAATGAACCTGCTGAAGCTTTAATTAAGCAAGGGAAACTTCGTAAGGATTTATATTATAGATTGAAAATTATTCCTATTGATGTACCTCCACTAAGAGAACGCAGAGATGATATACTAGTTCTAGCAGAGCAATTTATAGATAAGCATAATAAAAGATATAATAAAAATGTATGGATGCTTTCTGACAAAGCAAAAGAAAAATTACTTAACTATAATTATCCAGGTAACGTTAGAGAGCTTGAAAATATTATAATGGCTGCAATATCAATGATTGATGATGAAAATGTGATTACAGATAAGCAAATACTAATTGATGAGGAACATAATTCTGTAAAAATTGATTACGAGTTTTTAGAACTTGGTGTAGAAAAATATTTAGAAAATTTAGAAAAAGAAATAATTAAAAATACATTAATTACATATCAAAACAATATAACAAAATCAGCAGAGCATTTAAAAATCAAAAGGCAAACTTTGCAGCATAAAATAAAAAAATACAATTTAAATTCATAGTGTATATATAGATGATAAAATTACTGCAAATAATTTTGCATATACTGCAAATTTATTTGCAGTAATTTTATGTTCATATTTTAATTAAATATGATAAATTTGGAAATACATTGACTTTATAATGTTTTAAAAAACTGATATTAGTTGGCATAGAACTTGCTTATATTATTTATAGATAAATAATATTTATTAATATTAAATTATGTTAGTTCATTTAGGTAACTAGCAAAGAAAGTATGGAGGGCAATCATGAAAAATGTAAAAGTAATTATTTGGGGACTCGGTGCAATGGGTTCTGGAATGGCTAGGATGCTATCAAAGAAAAAAGGTGTTGACATCGTTGGTGGTATAGACATCGGAGCAAAGCTTGGTAAAAGTCTTTTTGAAGTAATTGGCGTTGAAAGAGGAGACAGAGAAGAGGTTATAGTTGGAACAAAGGAAGACGTTATAACTGAAAAAGCTGCTGATGTTGTATTATTATGTACAGATTCATTTACTGCAAAAGCATTTGATAAGATTAAATTCATTCTTGAAAAGAAAATAAATGTAATTACAACTGCTGAAGAGATGTCATATCCACAAGCGCAAGAACCAGAATTAGCAAAGCAAATGGATGAGATAGCTAAAGCAAATGGTGTTTCAGTATTAGGTACAGGTATAAACCCAGGTTTAATAATGGACTTATTAGTAGTAATAATGACTGGTTGTATGGAAAATGTTGAGAGTATTTTATCAAGAAGAGTAAATAGCTTGTCACCATTTGGACCAGCAGTTATGGAAGAGCAAGGAATAGGTTTAGAAGTAGAAAAATTCAATGAATTAAAAGCATCAGGTAAGATGACTGGACACGTTGGCTTCCCTGAATCAATAAATATGATAGCTGATGCTATAGGCTGGAAAGTTGATAAAATTGAACAAGATATGGAGCCAATTGTAACGGATGTAGATAGAAAATCTCCATATGGCTTTGCAAAAGCTGGTAATGTTGCTGGCGTTGCAATGAAAGGTTGGGGATATGTAAATGGTGGTCAAAAGCTTATTGAAATGGATCATCCACAACAAATAGAACCAGAGCAAGTTGGAATAAATACTGGAGATTATGTAATTATTAAAGGAACTCCAGCTATTAATATGATTAACTCTCCAGAGGTTGAGGGCGGAATCGGTACAATGGCAATGTGTGTAAACATGATACCACACATAATTAATGCAAGACCTGGTCTTCAAACAATGCTTACTCTTCCAGTGCCAAGAGCAATAATGGGAGATATGAGAGATCAAGTTTGTGAAGAATGCAAAATAGTGAAATAAAAGTTCATAAAATTTTTAGAACGTTCTAATAGAAAGGAAAGTGAATTAAATGGTTAAAAAAGGAGAATGGGTTTTAATACATAATATTGTATTAAATCCAGAAGAGAGAGCTCCTCAAGTGCCAGATGACACTAAAAAGGTTCCCTTGGAGTTATGGGTAAAAGGATTTTTACAGGAAGATGCAAATATTGGAGATGAGGTTACAGTTTTAACAAGAACAAAAAGATTAGCTAAAGGTAAGCTTTTAGAAGTTAATCCATATTATAAGCATGATTTTGGAAAATTTGTTCCTGAATTATTAAAAATAGGTGACCAAGTTAGAGAGATCGTGTTTGGAGGTGAAGACAATGAGTAGAGACTTAAGCTATAATGGCGTAATGAGTAGAAAATCAGAGATAATGAAAAAAGCTATAGGCATTGATTACTCATTGTTTGAAAGTGGTACAATAGCATTTGATTATGAAAGAATGATGCGTGAAACTGGTTATTCTCTTGAAGAAATGCAGGAAATCCAACGTTCAGTAAATGTTGGAGACACTCCTATAATAGAGTTGAAAAATCTTACAGCTCTTGCAAGAAAATGCGCCCCAGAAGGTAAAGGAGCAAGAATATTTATAAAAGATGAAGCAGCTAATCCATCTGGAAGCTTTAAGGTTAGACGTGCAGCTAATGCTGTATATCATGCTAAAAAATTAGGCTATAAGGGTGTAATCGCTGCGACAAGCGGCAATTATGGTGCAGCAGTAGCTCAACAAGCGGCAGTTCAAGGCTTAAAGTGTATAATAGTTCAAGAGTGTTATGATTCAAGGGGAGTAGGTCAGCCTGAAATAATTGAAAAAGCTAGAAAATGTGAGGCTTTAGGAGCAGAAGTATTACAATTATCAGTAGGACCAGAGCTTTTCTACACATTCTTAAGATTGTTAGAGGATACTGGATATTTTAATGCTTCACTGTATACACCTTTTGGAATAGCTGGCGTAGAAACTCTAGGTTATGAGATTTCAATGCAATTCAGAGAAAAATATGGCAAGGATCCTGATGCTGTAGTATGTACAAATGCTGGAGGAGGAAATCTTACAGGAACTGCAAGAGGACTAATTAAGGCTGGTTCATCAGCTAAGGTTATTGGAGCAAGTGTAAATCTAAAAGGATTACATATGGCATCAGATGAGCAGTTTAATAAAAAATCATTCACAACTGGACATACAGGATTTGGTATACCATTTGCAACATGGCCAGATAGATCAGATGTTCCACGTTCTGCTGCAAGACCATTGAGATATCTCGATAGATATGTTACAATTAGTCAAGGAGAGGTATTTTACATAACAGAAGTATTAGCTAGTCTTGAGGGAGAAGAAAAAGGACCTGCTGGAAATACTGCATTAGCAGCAGCATTTTCAATTGCTCAGGAGATGGATCAGGATCAAATGATAGTTGTACAAGAAACAGAGTATACTGGTGCTGGAAAGCACATTCAGCCACAGCTATCATTTGCTAGAGAAAATGGAATTGATATATTCTTTGGTGATCCTAGTGAGGAAATTGCTGGTAAGAATATAATACTTCCAAAGCATCCATCATTAATAAAGGCTGTTGATATAGATATTGACAAAATGAGGATATCTCTTATAAAAAATGCATTAGCAACATATAACGTTAAGGCTAATGAGGTTTGTGAATCAGATATAAAATTCTTAGCAAAAGAAACTAAATCAGATGAGAAGTTTGTTAAGGATGTTTTAAATACATTATAGTTTAAATCGAGAATTTAAATATAGATATTATTCGCTTAATAGGGAGGAAACATGAAAAGAGCAGATGATTATGAACAAAGAAGACAGCATTTAGCAAATTTGACTGATGAAGAATTAGAAAAAAGATTTTGGGATTTAGCAGAGAAGGTTGTTGATCCACTCCTTGAATTAGGAAAGAAAAACACTACACCAGCTATTGAAAGAAGTATTCTTCTAAGAATGGGATTTTCAAGTGTTGAAATCAAGCCAATAATTGAAGGTGTTATGAACAAAGGCTTGATGGGTAAAGGTGCAGGTAATGTAGTGTGGAGATTATCAAAGAAGCTTGGTGTAACAGTACGTGAAGCAGGTCTTGCTTTATCACAAGGAAAACACTGGGATTTAGTTGATACATTATTTTAGGAGGGATAAGTATGCTTAAGCCAAATGAAAAATTAGACATTAAGGAATTATTAAGGGATTTAGATAAATATGAGCCAAGACGTCGTGGATGGACTTGGAGAGAAGGACAATTTGAGGACAGAGTTGTTGGAGATTTTGAATACCATGAAACTTCTGAGGGATTAAAAAATTATATTCCATTACCAGGTAGTAGAGGCTTTGGTTACATAGACCCACAGCCAGATTGCGTTATTACTACAGAAATTGCTTCAGGTAGATTTGAAGATGATATAAGACGTATGAGAATGTCAGCTTGGCATGGAGCTGACCATATTATGGTTATAAGAACAGCAGGTCAATCTCATATAGATTCACTTCTTGAAGGAACTAACCAAGGTATTGGTGGTATCATGGTTACAAGAAAGCAGGTAAGAGCTAGTAGAAAGGCTCTTGATATGATAGAGGATGAAGTAGGTCGTCCAATAAATTTCCACTCATATATTTCAGGGGTTGCAGGTCCTGATATAGCAGTTATGTTTGCTGAAGAAGGGGTTAATGGAGCTCACCAAGACCCACAATATAACGTTCTTTATAGAAATGTAAACATGGTTAGAAGCTTCTGTGATGCTTGTGAAGCTAAAAAGATTATGGCATGGGCAGATATGCTTCAAATAGATGGAGCTCATAATGCTAATGCTACAGCTATGAAGGCTTGGAAGGTTAGACCAGAGCTTATGGTACAACATGCTATTAATAGTATTTTCTCAAAAAAAATTGGTATTAAACCATCTAATATAGCATTGTCAACAGTTCCTCCAACAGCTCCTCCAGCACCTTGTATGAGACTTGACTTACCTTATGCAGTTGCATTGAGAGATTTATTCAAAGATTATAAGATGAGAGCTCAGCAAAACACAAAATATATGGAATCAGATATGAGAGAAGCTTCTGTTACTCATACAATGAACCTTATGATTTCAAGACTTACAAGTGCTGATATTCAATCTACAATAACTCCTGATGAGGGAAGAAACGTGCCATGGCATTATAACAACATCGCAGCTATTTCAACAGCTAAGCAAGCATTGAATGGTATGGATGGCTTAAGAGAAATGGTTAAACTTGATAGAGATGGAGTTCTTGGTAAGGATGTTAGAGAACTAAAGGAAAGAGCAACATTATTCATGGAAGAAATCCTTGAAGTTGGTGGATACTTTAATGCAGTTCAAGAAGGCTTCTTTGTTGACAGTGGTTATTATCCAGAAAGAAATGGTGATGGTATTGCTCGTGAAATAGAGGGTGGTATTGGATATGGTTACATATTTGAAAGAGATGAAGATTATTTCGCACCAGTTTCAGTTCATTATGGATATAACAATATACCTAATGAATTTGCAAAAGCAAGTGATGCTATAGGTGGAGATACATTTGAAGACCGTTCTAAGATTGTTTATATAGATGAATTAGATGAAACTGATAATGTTAATGTTAGACTTGAAGAATCAAAGAAATATTATAATACAAACATTACAAAACCTGAAGTTGAGTGGAGAGCTGACGGAGTTGTTTCTACTACAATATTCTTACCACTTGATGAAAGAACAGCTGAGTTTGCTGCAATTAAGTGTGGAGAGAAAATGGGACTTGAGGATGTTACAGTTGTTCATAAGCAATGTATACATCCAAGCGAGGGAACTCTTGTTGAAATCAAAGGAAAGGTTAAATTTGACATTGATATTAATGAGCTTGTTATACCTGAAAAGATAGAAGTATTATCAGCTGAAGAAATAAGAGCTGATATACAAGCAAAACCAATGTTTGTAGTTGCAGCAACAGTTGGAGAAGATGAACACTCTGTTGGACTTAAGGAAACTCTTGATATCAAGCACGGTGGAATTGAGGGTTTTGGTATTAAGTACGCATACCTTGGAACATCTTGCCCAGTTGAAAAGCTTGTAGATGCAGCTATTGAGACAAATGCAGATGCTATATTAGTAAGTACTATTATAACTCATGATGATGTTCATATTAAGAACATGAGAAAGATACATGAGCTATGCGTTGAAAAAGGTATAAGAGATAGAGTTATGATAATTTGCGGTGGAACTCAAGTTACTAATGAAATTGCTGTTGAAGCAGGTATGGATGCAGGCTTTGGTAGAGGCTCACATGGTATAGACGCAGCAAGCTTCTTAGTTAAGAGAAGAAGAGAAATGAATCAAGGTTAATAAAATGAAAAGTAATCACATAGATGTATTAGTTGCAGAAATAGGCAGCACAACTACAGTAGTAAATGCGTTTAATGGAATAGGATCGTCTGCCCCGAGCTTTATCGGGCAAGGCCAAGCCCCTACTTCAGTACTAGAGGGCGATGTTAACATTGGTCTTAATGGAGCGATAGAGGATTTAAAAAGAAATATTGCTGCTGTTGATTTGACTTGGAATGATATGCTTGCAACAAGCAGTGCAGCTGGTGGTTTAAAAATGACTGTTCATGGTTTAGTATATGATATGACAGTGCGTGCAGCAAAGGAAGCAGCTCTTGGAGCTGGGGGAATTATCAAGTTTATAACTGCTGGCAGACTGAGAAAATTAGATTTAAAAAAAATACAGGAAGTTAATCCAAACATTATTCTTGTTGCAGGTGGCGTTGATTATGGTGAAAGAGATACTGCTCTTTACAACATGGAAATGATCCTGTCAATGGGGCTTAAAACGCCGATAATTTATGCAGGCAATATCGAAAACCAAGAAGAAGTTAAGCTAATGTGTGAAGAAGCAGATGTTCAGTTGTATATAGTGGAAAATGTCTATCCAAAGATTGATACACTTGTTGTAGAACCTACAAGAAAGGTTATTCAAGATGCATTTGAGGAGCATATAATACACGCACCTGGCATGTCAGCTGTTAGAGATTTAGTAAAAGGACCTATTATTCCAACTCCAGGAGCGGTAATGGAAGCTGCTAAGATTTTAAAAGAGGATTTAGGAGATTTAGTTATATTTGATGTTGGAGGCGCAACTACTGATGTTCACTCTGTAACTACTGGCTCTGAAGAAATCAACAGAATACTGATAAGCCCTGAACCAGAAGCTAAAAGAACAGTAGAAGGAGACCTTGGTGTTTATGTAAATGCAAATCATGTTATCGAAAAAATTGGAGTAGAGGAATTAAAAAAGCAATTTCCAGATTTAGATGAGATACTAGCAAGCTATAAGGCAATTCCTACAAATGATAGAGAAAGAGAATTTGTTGAACGATTGACTGAAGAGGCTGTTTTGAGCTCACTAGAAAGGCATGCAGGTATAATTAGGAACCTATATAGCAGCTCTGGTAAAAAAACAGTTGCTGAGGGCAAGGATTTAAGTGCTGTAAAGTATATAATTGGAACTGGTGGAGCATTAACAAGACTTCCAAATAGAGAAGCTATATTAAAAAAAGCAGCTGGATATTCTAAGGGATTAGAGCTTTTTCCTACAGTAAATGCTAAAGTTTTAATAGATAATGATTATATTTTAGCATCATTGGGAGTTTTATCAAAAAAGTATCCAAAAGATGCTTTGCTGCTAATGAAAAAGAGCTTGAATATTCAATAGAAAGGAATGATTAAGATGTTTCCTAGATTAAAAATAGATTTAAATAAAATTAAAAATAATTTAGACACAATAACAAGTATTGTAACAGAAGCAGGATGCTCTATAATGATTGTTACTAAGGTTGTTTGTGCTGATAATGAAATTGTAAAGATAGTAGAGCAAAATGATAAAGTAGAATTTTATGCAGATTCAAGGATAGAAAATCTTGAAAGTATTAGAAATACAAAAAAGAAAAAAGTTCTTTTAAGACTTCCTATGCTAAGTGATGTTGAGAGAGTAGTTAAACATTCTGATATAAGTTTAAACTCTGAGATTCAAACAATAAAAGCACTAGATGTAGCAGCTAAGGCTCAAGGAATAACTCATAAAGTAATACTCATGATAGACTTAGGTGATTTAAGAGAAGGCTTATACTATACTAATGAAGAGCAAATCTTTAATACAGTAACACGAATTTTAGAGTTAAAAAACATTGAATTATACGGCATAGGTGTTAATTTAACATGCTATGGAGCAATCATACCTAAAAATGAAAATCTTTCGATTTTAACAGATTTTGCCCGTAAAATAGAAGAAAAATTTAATATCAAGCTAAAGATGATCTCGGGTGGTAACTCAAGCTCCTTGCATCTGATTGGAAAAAATCAACTTCCGAAGGGTATAAACAATCTTAGGATAGGTGAAGCTTTCTATTTAGCTAATGAAACTGCTTATAGCAACAAAATAGAGGATATGTATGATGATGCATTAATATTAGAAGCTGAAATCATAGAGTTGCAAGAGAAACCATCATTACCTGTCGGAGAATCAGGAGTAGATGCCTTTGGAAAAAAACCAGTATATGAGGATAAAGGAAGAATTAAGAGAGCAATTTTAGCGATAGGTAGACAAGATGCTGATACTGATAGCTTAAGACCTTTAGATGAAAAGTTAGAAGTATTAGGTGCAAGTTCTGACCATATGATATTAGATGTAACAAAATCAGATAAAGACTATAAACTTGGAGATATAATATCTTTCAAACTAAGCTATTCAGCGACACTAAAGGCTTTTACTAGCAAGTATGTTAGTAGAGAATATATATAAAAAATAATTAAAAATTTCCCAACAATTTGTTGGGAAATTTTTTTAATTTCGATTTTTATTGACCGTGCTTTTGATAGATGCTATAATTTAACAGGAATATTGAAATTAGATAAATGTTATTAGAAAATAGAGGTTAAGAATGATAAATAGCAATACTAACAATTGCAGTATCAAAGATTTTTTTGAGAACAGAGATAGACTTATTATAAGTCATATGAATGGTGAAATAGATAAAAAGAGTTTTTTAGAATTAAATTATAAATATATGATAAGTAATAGAGTGAAGCCTTTTGCTATGATAGATAGTTTTGAAAAGGGCATGTATAATTATCAATTTTACAATGTTATGGCTAAGTATAATAAGATGATAGTTCAAGATATAAAGGAAAGTGGTAAAAACATTGATTTTTATACTAAATATCTTGATGATGTAAAATATTATTATGATGAGAAAGACAAGACTATATTTAGATTGTTGCGTTTTTTAAAGTATTACAATGTAGAGGCATATTTTGTAAGCATGGAATCAACAGCTTTGAATGGAAAATTATATGAAATAGTTTTAAAAGATTATGAATTTGCTGTTTTACATTCATGCTCTGAATGGATGCTTAGCGTTTTAAGAAAAGAAAATGTATTTTTAGATAAAATTCAAAAATCTGTTATAGACTATTATGTGAATAATACATATTGATAATAAAATTTTAGAAAGGAAAAAAATTAAATGGGAAAATTATTTGGAACTGATGGAGTTAGAGGAGTTGCTAACATTGATTTATCAGTTGAATTAGCATATAAACTTGGAAGAATAGGAGGCTTTTTCTTAACTAAGGGAAAAGAAAGACCTAAGATGCTTGTTGGAATGGACACAAGAATATCAGGAGATATGCTTGAGGGAGCTTTATCGGCAGGTTTGAATTCAGCAGGAATAGATGTTTTATATGTTGGAATTGTCCCTACTCCTGCAATTGCATGTCTTATTAAAATACTGGGAGCTGATGGTGGTGTTATGATATCAGCATCTCATAATCCAGTTGAATATAATGGAATTAAGTTTTTCAATGAAAGTTCATATAAATTAACTGATGAAATGGAAAATTCAATTGAAGAATATATTCTAAACAATATAGATATTGATAATATACCAAGTGCTGGAAAAGTAGGTAGAAAAATAATTGTTGAAAATCCAATAAAAAAATATATGGACTTTTTAAAGAATACTATAAGTGTTGATTTTAAAGGACTTAAGGTTGCTATGGATTGCGGTAATGGTGCCGCATATAAGGCTGCTCCTGAGCTATTACATGAGCTTGGAGCTCAAGTATTTGTTATTAACAACAAACCTAATGGAGTAAATATCAATGTTAATTGTGGTTCTACTAAACCTGCGGAAGTACAAAAGCTAGTTTTAGAGACTGGAGCGGATATAGGTTTATCCTTCGATGGTGATGCTGATAGATTGATTGCTTGTGATGAAAATGGTAATATTGTTGATGGAGACCATGTTCTAGCAATCTGTGGTATACATCTAAAGAAAAAGGGAATTCTAAAAAATAATACAGTTGTTGGTACTGTGATGAGTAACATGGGTCTCGATATAGCTTTAAAAGAGAATGCAATAAACTTATCAAAAACAAAGGTTGGCGACAGATATGTTCTTGAAGAAATGAAGAATAATAATTACTCACTTGGCGGAGAACAGTCTGGGCATATAATATTTTTAGATCACAATACTACAGGTGATGGCCTTTTAACAGGCTTACAGTTAATGTCAGTAGTAAAGGAAACAGGAGCTAAATTATCAGAGCTATCTTCTGTTATGATAGATATGCCGCAGGTTTTGATAAATGCAAGGGTAAGTGTTGAAAAGAAAAATGATTATTTAAGCAATAATGAAATAGTTAATAAAATTAAAGATATTGAAAACCATTTTGCGGGTAGAGGTAGAGTCTTGATAAGACCATCTGGTACTGAACCATTAGTCAGAGTAATGATTGAAGGGGATAAACAAGAGGAAATACAAGCATATGCTGAGGAATTAGCAAGACTTATAGAAGAAAGATTAAGATAGCATAAAATATGATAATTGAATTTTTTTATGATATAATAAATTATTTTAAAACACTTAATACCGAGGAGCTTATTTTATTTGTGAAAGCAGGAGGTCCATTGATAGGTATAGTTTTACCTATTATTGAGGCTTTTTTTCCGATATTACCATTAGTTTTGTTTGTTACTATTAATGTTAATGTTTTTGGAATAACTTTGGGATACTTATACTCATGGATAGGAAATTGTCTTGGTTCTTTTCTTTTATTCTTTATATTAAGAAAAATAGGAGGAAAGAAAATAGAGGAAAAGATTAGTAAGAGTAAGTATAGTGGTGCACTAAACAAGATAAAATCAAAAAATTCTTCAATATCGTTTTTATTATATTGTTTCCCATTTACACCATCATTTTTGATAAGCGGGGCTTCTGCACTTGCAAATATGAGCAATAAAGATTTTCTAGTATCATTACTACCAGGAAAATTCATAATGTTAATTTCTTTAGCATTAATAGGTATGAATATAGGAGCCTTTTTCGAAAAGCCATTAAGGTCAGTTTTATTTCTAATAATGATTATGTTAATTAATTATGTAATCAAATATATAGCAGAACGTTCAGGCATCTTCATTGTTAATAGAAAAAAAGATAAATAAAAAACCTCAGTCAAATGGCTGAGGTTTTCAATTTATTAGCTTATTTTATTTGTGATAAACATTATAATATAGAACAGGTAAGAGAAGTCCTCCACCAACGAAATTTCCAATAGTTGATGGAATGAGATTCCAAATTATTTGACTAAAAGTAATGCTACTATCAACTAAAGCTCCTAATGGTAAGAAGAACATATTTGCAACACAATGCTCATATCCACAAAGCACAAATAGCATAACTGGGAACCAGCATCCAAATAATCTACCAATAGTATCCTTTGCTGTGTAAGCAAACCATACCCCTAGAGCAACAAGAATATTACATAGAATACCTTTAAATAATATTTGAACAAAGGATAGTGATACCTTTGCCTTCGCAACAGTAGCAATAGTTGTTGCTAGAGCAGAATCAGGCTTATACATTCCAGAATAATATACTAAAAAGACTACTGCTAATGAACCAACTAAGTTTCCAAACCAGACTTGAGATATACTTGATATTAATTTTCTTATTGATATTTTCTTGTTTAAAGTACCAAATGTCATTAAGCAATTTCCTGTAAAAAGCTCACCACCTACTAAAACTATTAGCATAAGTCCAACAGGAAAAACAGCCGCTCTTAAAAAAGGATCAGCATACATTGTTAAGAAACCTTGTCCGCCAAGTGCAATATAAAGTCCTCCCATAAAACTTAATAAAATTCTTCTTTTTACATTCATATTAGCTTTTGTAACAGACAATTCTGTCACATAATCAGCGGTTTCCTTAGGTGTTAGGTAATTATTTGTCATTTAAACCTCCATTTATTATATAAAATTTTTAAAAATCTATCGACAAATCATACCTATTAATGATATAGTATATGAGAAATAAATTCAAGATGAAAAAGTTATATTTTATGTGGCAAATTTTGGTAAAGACATTAATAATTAATGTTTATTATAATTTACTTTTGGAAATGGAGGAAAAAAATTAATAATGGCAGACAAATTTTTAACAGACATTGAAATCGCACAAAATGCAGAAATGAGAGAGATCAATCAAATAGCAACTAAGATTGGTATACCTGATAAGTACGTTGAAAACTATGGTAAATATAAAGCAAAAATAGACTATAGATATTTAAATAACGAGCTTAAAGATAATAAGGATGCAAAAATAATTTTAGTAACTGCAATCAACCCAACTCCAGCAGGAGAGGGAAAAACTACTACAACTATAGGTGTAGCTGATGCATTATCACATCTTGGTAAAAAAACTATTGTAGCTTTAAGAGAGCCATCTTTAGGACCAGTTTTTGGTGTTAAAGGAGGAGCAGCAGGTGGTGGATATGCACAGGTAGTTCCTATGGAAGATATAAATCTTCATTTTACAGGAGATTTGCATGCAATAGGTGCTGCAAATAACTTACTAGCAGCTATGCTTGATAACCACATTCACCAAGGAAACAAACTAAACATTGACACAAGAAGAATTACTTGGAGAAGATGTGTAGACATGAATGATAGACAGCTAAGAAGTATAATTGACGGTCTTGGCGGAAAATCAGAAGGTGTTCCAAGACAAGATGGTTTTGATATTACAGTTGCTTCAGAAATAATGGCAGTTTTCTGTTTATCAAGCGATATTATAGATCTAAAAGAAAGAATTGCAAGAATAATTGTTGCATATAACATGGATGGAGAGCCTGTAACAGCAGGAGATTTAAATGCACAAGGAGCTTTAGCTGCATTATTGAAGGATGCATTGAAGCCAAACTTAGTACAAACTTTAGAAGGAACTCCAGCGTTTGTACATGGTGGACCTTTTGCTAATATTGCACATGGTTGCAACAGTGTTATGGCTACAAGAATGGCAGCTAAAATGGCTGATTATGTTGTTACAGAGGCAGGCTTTGGAGCTGATCTTGGAGCAGAAAAATTTATAGATATTAAATGTCGTATGTCTGGATTAAGACCAAGCGCAGTAATTATTGTAGCTACAATTAGAGCACTAAAATACAACGGTGGTGTTGAAAAAGCAGACTTAAATAATGAAAACTTACAAGCTTTAGAAAAAGGTCTACCAAACCTTTTAAAGCATGTTGAGAATATAACAAAGGTATTTAAGTTGCCTGCAGTTGTTGCAATCAACAAATTCCCTACTGACTCAGCAGCAGAGCTTAAATTAGTAGAAGATAAATGTAGAGAGCTTGGAGTTAATGTTGCTCTTTCAGATGTATGGGCAAACGGTGGAAAAGGTGGAGTTGCAGTAGCTAATGAAATCTTAAGACTTACAGAAACACAAAGCAATATGGAGTTCTCTTATGCCTTAGATTTATCTATAAAAGATAAAATCAAAGCTATAGCAACAAAAATATATGGAGCAGATGATGTTGAATTCTCTCCTAAAGCAAGTAAAGAAATAGCAACATTTGAAAAGTTAGGATTTGGAAACTTACCAATTTGTATGGCTAAGAATCAATATTCTTTAACTGATGATCCTAAGAAATTAGGAAGACCAACAGGATTTAAGGTAACTGTAAGAGATATAACTCCTTCTATTGGAGCTGGATTCTTGGTTGCATTAACTGGTGACATAATGAAGATGCCAGGACTTCCTAAGGTTCCATCAGCTGAGATGATTGACGTTGATGCAGATGGAAAAATAAAAGGCTTGTTCTAATATTAATATAAAAAGATTTCACAGAACATTGTGAAATCTTTTTTTTAATTATTGTTTTACAAAATATCTTTTTTAAATAATAGTTGAGGATTTTGTATTGACTTAATTATTTCTTATGTTAAACTCATAAAAGATACATTTGGACATATTAATTAGTATAATAATGGTTATATTAATTAAAACAACTTTAAAAATTAAACTTATTAATGAATGTGGCGTAATGGAGGAAATATGAAAGAAAATGCACAAAAGGCAGTGCAAAAGAATATCAGCTCAGTAGCAGCCCTAGCATTAGTCGTTGGGATGATTGTTGGGTCTGGTATATTCTTAAAACCTGGGATAGTATTAGCTGCTGTTGAAAATCCATTAATGGCTATTTTAGCATGGGTAATAGGTGGAATAATTACACTAGCATCAGCCCTAACTGTAGCTGAGATATCAGCTGCTATTCCTAAAAACGGTGGATTGTATGTTTATTTAGAAGAATTATATGGAGAAAAATGGGGATTTTTACTTGGATGGGTTCAATCTATGATATCATATCCTGCATCAGTTGCTGCTCAATCTATTGCATTTGCGACTTCTGCATCTTTCTTCTTGCCACTTGATTTCACTCAGCAGAAGTTACTTGCTATAGGTGTTTTAGCATTTTTATTAATTATGAACATTTTATCAACTAAATATGGATCGTTTATTCAAATTATAGCAACTATCGCTAAATTAATTCCTATTGCTGCTATTATTGGAATAGGTGTATTTTCAGGAGTAGCACCTGGAGCTACAGGGTTTGTAATGGAAAGCTTTAATGGAATGAAAGGCTTTGGTGTAGCAATACTTGGAACTCTATGGGCATATGATGGTTGGATAAGTGTTACCAATATGACTGGAGAAATAAAGAATCCTGAGAAAAAACTACCTATTATTATTGGTGGTGGAGTTTTATTTGTAATTCTAATATACGTTGTATTTAATATAGCAATATTTTTTACACTCCCACAGGATGTGATAATGAGTTCTAGTAATCCAGGAATAGATGTAGCAAATGCACTTTTTGGTCCAATAGGAGGAGCACTTATATCTGCAGGTATAATGATTTCTGTATTTGGAGCACTAAATGGATATTTAATGACTTCAGCTCGTGTTCCACAAGCTATGGCAGTGCGAAAAACACTACCCTTTTCTAGATTTTTAGTAAAGCTACATCCTAAATTTCAAACACCTGCAAACTCTTTGATATTTGAAAGTATTTTAGCAGTTGTATACATATTTTCAGGTAGCTTTAATACACTTACAAATATGCTAATATTTGTTTTATGGATTTTCTTTGTTATGGGTGTTGCAGGAGTGTTTATTTTAAGAAAAAAACATGGAAAATCTAAAGGCTATACTGTGCCATTGTATCCAATTATTCCTCTAATAGGTATTATAGGAGGATTATACATAATTATTAGCACAATAAAAACCTCAACTATACTTTCAATTACTGGTATAATTGTAACACTAATAGGTTTGCCTGTTTATTATTATTTAAAGAAAAATAATAAATAAATAAGAGTAATGAAAAAATCACTTATATGAACTGTAAGTGATTTTTTTATGTTATAGAACAAATGTTTGCTATTTGCGTTTTGATATGATATAATATACATAGCGTATTATATAAATAGCTCGCAAGTCTTTTGTAAAAGGACTTTGTATCATAGACAATGATATAATATAGAAAACTTTGGCATAATATATGAAAGTGCATACATGTTTTTAGGTTGGTGTTTGATAATGGAACGAATAATACTTCATTGTGACATGAATAATTATTTTGCTTCGGTGGAAGAAAAAAATAATACAAATTTAAAAAAGATTCCTTTTGCTGTTTGTGGAGACCCTGAGATGAGACATAGTATTGTAATGTCTAAAAATAACTTGGCTAAAAAAGCAGGCGTTTTAACTGGACTTAGCTTTTATCAGGCAAAACAAATATGTCCTGAGTTAGTATGTGTTAAAGCAGATTATCAAAAGTATTTAAAAGAATCGAAATTTGCAAGAAACATATATTTGAAATATACTGATACCATTATACCTTATGGTATGGATGAAGCTTGGATTGATCTTACACAGTGCGGTGTAAGTATGAATGAAGCAAGGCAGATCGCTGATCTGATAAGGATGGAGATAATGTATACCCAAGAATTAAGTGCTTCTGTTGGTGTAAGCAATAATTATATATTTTCAAAACTGGGTAGTGATTATAAAAAACCAAATGCTACAACTGTTATTTCAAAAGAGAATTATAAAGAAATAGTATGGCCACTTCCAGCATCAGATTTACTCTTTGTTGGAAAGGAAAGATATAAAAAACTTCGTGCAAATGGTATAATTACAATAGGTGATTTAGCTAGAACAGAACCTAAGTTTCTTAGTAAGCTATTAGGGAAAGTAGGATATGATTTATGGTGCTTTGCAAATGGTGACGACAGAAGCTTTAACCCTAAAAATGATGATATATCTAGTATAGGAAATACTATTACACCACCAGATGACCTTTATAATGATGAAGAAGTAAGCGCAATTATTTATTTATTGACAAATTCAGTTTGCACTAGGTTGAAGAAACATTGTTTAAAAGCCTGCTGCATTAGCATTTGTATTAAGGATAATAAATTTAATCAAATCATTAGACAATGTAGTACCAAGTATCCTACTGATAGTCTTAATTATATTTTTAACAGAGCATTTGATTTATTTAAGAAGAATTATAAGTGGAATTATCCTTTACGCTCTATTGGGCTTAGAGTTGATAATTTATGTGGGCTTAAGTATGAGCAATTAAGTTTTTTTGAAGATGATTGTGAGATAAGTATAGATATTGATAGTCGCGTAAAAGAGTTGATGTCGAAATTTTCTAATTTGAATGTGGAAAAAGCTGCTACTACTAAGGATTGGTAATAGGGAGAAAGGAGCAATGATATGTGTGGAAGATATACCGTTTTAACAGAGGATGAGATAATTGAAATACGAGAAATATTAAAAAATTTATCTTTGCGTATTGTAAGAGATGATTTTTTGGAGTATAATGAAGAGAATGGCGAAATTTACCCTACTGATTTTGCTCCTGTTATTACTAAGAGCGAAAAAGGACTTTTTTTTGAAAATTTAAAGTGGGGATTTAAGAAATGGAATGGTTCTGGTGTAATTATTAATGCACGATGTGAAACTATTAAAATTAAAAGTACATTTTCAGGATTAATCAAAGCTGGAAGATGTGTTGTACCAGCAGGAGAATTTTTTGAGTGGAAAAAGCTTGAAAATGGAAAGAAAAAGCATTTTATTAAAGATAAAAGTGATAACATTCTATTTATGGCTGGATTATATCGAGATACATCTGAGGGTAGAGAATTTGTAATTATAACAAAAAAAGCTATTGGTGATATGAGTAATATTCATGATAGGATGCCTGTAATTTTAAGGGTTAATCAGATTGATGATTGGCTTTCTGGAAAAATGTCACCTGAAAGTTTAGAAAACTTGGATTATGAAGTAGCAGTATATCCTTGTGAAGATGATGGTAATGATAATGAACAGTTAAGTTTATTTTAAATATATTTCAACATTGTATGAGGAATATTTTAATGAATGATGAGAAAATTTTTGCACAGCTTATTATTGAACGTGTAAAGAATAATTGTAAAAATATTGAAATTGAGATTAAAACCAGTTCAAATCAATCTAAAAAATATGATTCGTATAAAATACCAAATCAAAATTTGATTGAAAATGATGGTTCTAATTATGCTGTGCTTAATAAGAATGAGAAGAATGAGAAGAATAATATATCTCCTCAAAACGATGTGTTCATTGAAATTGAAGTTAATTCTAACAACAATTTATATAAAACAGATAATATCCCTAAATCAATTAAATTAGATATATCACAAGAAAAAAGGGATAATATAAACAATATTCAAAGTCAAGAAAGAGATGAAAAGCGCGAGCTTTTTCTTGCAATGAGAGATATCGCAAGGGCTAATAATTCTGCTTATTTTTTAAATACTAAATTCTATAATAAGCAGGTACAGCACGAAAATTCAAAGATTTTTTATAAACAAGCTCAGTTTATGAAGGATTTTGAGGATAATTATGATAAAGTAGTTCCTTTTTCATCATATTTTCCTAATTATCAATCAATGAATTATGAACAGCTTAGAACTTATTTTACATGGAGATCAAAAGTAAGAAAAGGAATTATCGATGATACTTCGCTATCTTATGCTTTTATATATATTTATGAATTAATTAATAATATTGGAGTTGAAGATCCATCTGATGGACTTAATAAATTGCTTTTATTTTGGGCAAGTTTTACGAAATTTGATAGTACTATTGATAAGTATATAATAAAGTGGATAAAGGATTATCATATATATTATGAATTACCTTTAAGCTTTAAAGAGTTTCTTATAAATAATAATATGCAAAATTTTTATCCTGATATTGTATGCTATGAAGCTGATAAGAACTCCAGCTTTGAAAAGTTATCTTCAGTATCAAAGTATAATATTAAAAAGTCTACATTTTATCAAGATGAGAAAGTGTTAATTGAAGATTGTTTTAATTATGTAATAAATAAATTAAAAAATTTATTTTTGAAATCAGATTTGGAGTTTGAGAATATGATTTTTCAAACATCAAAGAGTAAATTTGATTGGATACCTTTTGAAGGAGCTTTATTCTATCAGCATTTAAAACAGACAAATAGACAGATTGTTCTTTCTAATGATGAGGTATATACATACAATCAAAATAAGTGCTTGAAAAGTGTTTTTATTACTAGAGATAGCGGTAAGCAGCTTTTAGCTTATATTTTCAAACAAATGGAGTCAGTATTACGTAGAGTCACAAATTATAAGTTTAAAATCACTGCTGATGTTAATGTTATAAATACTGAAACTTTATTAAAGCTAGGTGCTCTTGGAATATCAATTGAAAAAGTAGTTACTGATACGAGCTTAGAATTCTATGCTGAAAGAAATAAAACTATTGTTAGCATTGATAAATCAGCATTAGATAAAATAAGGTCTGAGTCTATACAAACACAAGAAAAGCTAAGCATTGTTGAAGATGACTTTGAACAAATTACAATTTTTAATAATGAAACTGAAGTGAATATATTTGAAGCTAAAACTAAACAAAGCGAAATGAATGAAGAAAAGCCTACTATAAAGCAAATTTATTATGAGCAAGAAGATGAATGGTATAGCTTTAAGAGCCAATTAAGTGAAATAGAGCTAAAAGCTCTTGTTCTAATTATTAATGATGATAAGCAAATAAAAAAATTTGCTGATGAAAACAAAATTATGATAGAGGTTTTAGTAGATAGTATTAATGAAAAAGCTTTTGATAGTATTGGTGATAATATATTAGAAATAGATACAAGTATAAATATATATGATGATTATAGAGAAAAATTAATAGCTATTTTAGATATTGATAATTAGAATAGAACTAATATGACATATGATAATATAGTTTTAAAATGCAATTATAGAAAGGGAAAAATCCAATGAAAAATCCAATGGAAAATCAAGTACCTAAGCGATTAGCAAGTATATTAATTAATGCACTTAAGGGTGGTGTAGTACCTAGAGTTGGACTCGAATATATTACTGTAGGTCGTACTCAAGAGATTGCAGCAATATTACATGATATAGAAATGATAGCTGATGGAAGTGCATCTTTTCGTTTTATTGTTGGTAAGTATGGAAGCGGAAAGAGCTTTTTATTGCAAACAATAAGAAATTATGCAACTGCTAAAGGCTTTGCCGTTGTAGATGCTGACCTTTCACCCGAGAGAAGATTTGCTGGAACAAAGGGTCAGGGACTTGCTACATATAAGGAATTAATACAGAATCTTTCAACAAAATCAAAACCCGATGGTGGTGCATTACCGCTTATTCTTGAAAAGTGGATTTCTGGTATTCAGGCATCAATAAAGCTTCAATCAGATCTTGAGGGAGAAGAATTTAATTTACTAGTAGAAAAGCAGATTTATTCAGTTGCCTCTTCGCTTGAGGGTATGGTAAATGGTTTTGAATTTGCCAAGGCTATAGTTGCATATTGGCGTGCTTATCGTAATGATGATTCTGCTATGAAGTCTAATGTATTGAAATGGTTTAGAGGAGAATATACTTCACGCAAGGAAGCTCGTGAGGATTTAAATATAAATTTTATTGTTACAGATGAAACATGGTATGATTTTTTAAAGATACTTGCAACTTTTTTAGTAGGAGCTGGATATAAGGGCTTGTTAGTTATAATTGATGAGTTAGTTAATATTTTTAAAATTCCAAACTCAATTACAAGACAGAATAATTATGAGAAAATTCTCACAATGTATAATGATGTTTTACAAGGAAAGGCCAAAAATATAGGATTTTTATTGGGTGGAACACCTCAGTGCATCGAGGATAAATATAAGGGCGTTTTTAGCTATGAGGCTTTACGCTCGAGATTGTCAGAGGGTCATTTTTCTACTGAAAATTTAAAAGATTTATCTGCTCCAATTATTCGTTTGCAAATGCTGACACAGGAAGAGATGTATGTGCTGATAGAAAAGCTTCGCAATATTCATGCTCAGCTTTACAACTATACTCCAAGTCTTGGTCATGAAGAATTAGTATATTTTTTAACAGTTGAATATAATAGAGTTGGAGCTGATACGCATATTACTCCTAGAGAAATTATACGTGATTTCATTGAATTAATAAATATTTTACATCAAAATCCGGATAAAAGCATGGAGGAAATACTAGGAAGCAATAATTTTCAAATGGCAAAAGGCGGAATAAGTGATGAGGATATAAGTGCTGATTTTCAAGAATTTGAGTTATAATATAGATTAGAGGATAAGTTATACAAATGGAGGATGCCTATGAATGTTTTTAATAGATTAGCACCATTTATACAAGATTATATATATCAGAATAAATGGGAGGAGCTACGTGGGATACAGGTTGCTGCATGTGAAGTTATTTTTGATACAGATGATAATCTTTTACTATCATCTGGAACTGCATCAGGAAAAACTGAAGCAGCATTTTTGCCTGTGTTGACAGATATTTATAACAATCCATCTAAATCAGTAGCTATTATGTATATTTCTCCACTTAAAGCTTTAATAAACGATCAATTTAAGCGTTTAGAGCAGTTACTTCTTGATTCAAATATTCCAGTTTGTAAATGGCATGGAGATGCTTCAATAACAAAAAAGAATGCACTCATTAAGAATCCTCAAGGTTTAATTCAGATTACTCCTGAATCCTTAGAAAGCCTCTTAACTAATAAGCGTGGAGCTTGTATACAAATGTTTTCTGATTTACGTTATATTATAATTGATGAGGTTCATCAGTTTATGCGAGATGTTCGTGGAATACAGCTTTTATGCTTACTAGAAAGATTACAAAAGCTAACTGGTATAGTACCAAGGAGAATAGGACTATCTGCAACTCTTGGTGACATAACACTTGCTCAGAACTGGCTTAATACTGGAACTGATCGTATATGTGCTGCTCCTATAACTGATGAAGGGAAAAAACGTATTAAGCTACATATAGAACGATTTGTTAATCGTCATGATGAGCGCGATGGAGCTAATACTGGAGATATAAGCAATAGTGTTGGTACGGGTGGAGATATTGGTAATCGAGAGCACTATGAATATCTTTTCAAGATGACTCTAGATAAAAAAACTATAATATTTACTAATAGTCGTGAAGAAACTGAATTTATTATTGCAAATTTGAAAGAAATTGCATTGAAAAATAAAGCTCCAGATGTATATCGTGTGCATCATGGTAATGTTTCAGCTTTAATTCGTGAGAGTACTGAAGACGAAATGAAATCTACTGATGAAAAAATAGTAACTGGAGCTACAGTAACATTGGAGCTTGGTATAGATATTGGTTCTTTAGATCAAGCAGTACAGGTAGGAGCACCTTTGTCTGTTTCAAGCTTTGCACAGCGTCTTGGAAGATGTGGTAGACGTGGACAGCTAGCTCAAATATTGTTTACCTTTGTTGAAGATGTCAATATTAATCCTTCAGATACTTTAGGTCCTATTAATTGGGATTTTATTAGAACAATTGCTATAATAGAGCTATATACTAAAGAACGTTGGATGGAACCAATATATCCACATAATCATGCTTATAACCTGCTTTATCATCAAACTATGAGTTGCTTGAAAAGCAGTGGTGAAATGTCAGCAGCTGGGCTTGCAGAGACTGTTTTATCTTTGGGATGCTTTAAACATATATCACAGGAAGATTATAGATATTTACTAAACCATTTGATAGAAATAGGTCATTTGCAAGTTACAGAGCGATCGGGGATTATAATAGGTCGAGAAGGTGAAAAAATTGTTAACAGCCACCATTTCTTAACAGTATTTATAGCTTCTGAATATTTTCTTGTAAAGGATGAGAACAAAACAATTGGTACAGTTGATAAAATATATCCAGTAGGAATTCGCTTTGCATTAGCAGGATTGACATGGGAGACAGTAGATGTTAATATAAAGTCAAAGGTTATTTTTGTAAAAGGAGTACCTGGCATATCACTAGTTGATTGGAATGTAGATTTTGATATAGAGTTACATACAACACTTATAAGAAAAATTCGAAGCATACTTCAAACAGATCTACCATATCCTTATTTGAGTGAAAACTGTCGTGAGAGATTGACAGACATTCAATATATTACTAGGAATAGCGGTATTTTAGAGAATTTAGTTACACAATTATCTGATACAAAATATGCAATTTTTCCATGGGTAGGAACAAGGCAACTTCTTACATTGCATTATGCATTATTACAACGAAAAATCAAAAGCAAGCTACCGTCGATGGCCTGTGTATATTTAGAAGTAAACTTTACAGGGACAGCTGATGAGCTAAACAGTATTATCTATGATATCATTAATTCCAAATTGGATTTATATGAGTTGCCATTACCAGACAGAGTGGAAATTAGAGGAAAATACAATGAGTTTATACCTGCTAAGCTACTGAAAAAGCAGTTTGTTGAAGATTATTTAGATTTTGAAGGATTAAAAATATTGATATAATAAGGATTAATGATAAGAATTGATTACAGGTGATATTTTTACATTAAGAGGTAATAAAGATTGAAAAATAAAACGATTACTAAAACTAAGAAAAATACAAAAAAAAATAATACAGCTTATAAGAGTAATACGAATAGAGTAACTAATAGTACTCAATTGTTTTTTCCTATAAGTATTTTTTACCTAGAGCTCATTTTTAGATTTTTTGGGTTGAAAAAGGGTATTGATATATCAATAGTTTATTTGATCATATATTCCTCTATTCTTGGATTAGCTGCTTATTTAGCTTCTACTTTTTTTGAAGAAAAAATTAATAGAGTAATATCAAAAGTCTTAATGTTTATATTGTGCTTCACAGTATGTGTTCAGTATGTTTATTATAAACTATTTTTCACTCCTATGATATTATACTCTCTAAGTGGTGCAGGTCAAGTAGCTGAGTTTAGTGACATGGCAATTGATGCAATTTTAAAGAACATTTTTGCTTTAATTATGATTTTCCTTCCATTTATAGCTTTATTCATTAAAAAGCCTAAAAGAATCTTATTTAAAAGAATAAAAGCAATGAAAAAAGTAAACATTTTTGTATCTATAATATTGCTTAGCTTTATAATGTTTTTAGTATTATTAATTGGTGGAAGAGACATAAATTCAGATTATGATATATACTATGGAGAAAATGTTCCTGATTTGCTTATTAATAAATTTGGTATATTAAAGCTTATTGAGAAGGATTTAGTAAGTACGCTATTCAATAGTTCGAATGATAATAAAGCATCTGATTTAGATCAATTTGTTGAAGCTAATGATGAGGATGAAATTATACATTTTATTGATAACAATGATAAAACTTTAGATTTTGCCAAGAAAGAATTTAAGGCTTATAATGATAATTTCAATACCTTGGATAGAGTTGGTATACAGTCAATTTTTAATGAACAGGATTTATCTTTAATAGGGAAAACTGCTGATTCATATGATAAAGAACCAAACATTATGGATATAGATTTTGAAAAGCTGATAGAAAAAGAAACTGATAATAATATAATTACTATGCATAAGTATTTTTCATCAGTAGAACCGACAAGCAAAAACAAGTATACTGGTATATTTAAGGATTATAACTTAATACTGATTACAGCAGAGGGCTTTTCACATCTAGCTATTGATAAGGAATTAACTCCAACTTTATATAAAATGGCAAATGAGAGTTTTGTTTTTAATAATTTTTACACTCCTATATGGGGAGTTAGCACTTCCGATGGTGAATATGTAGCTTGTCAAGGACTTATACCAAAGTCTGGACTTTGGAGCTTTTATCGTTCTGGTGATAACTACTTACCGTTTGTTATGGGTAACCAGTTTAAAAAAATAGGATATCAAACACGTGCTTATCATAATCATTATTATGATTTTTATAGTAGAGATGTTTCACATCCTAATATGGGTTATGATTATAAGGGCGTTGGAAATGGCCTAGTAGTCAAAGATACATGGCCTGAATCAGACCTTGAAATGATAGAAGTTACAGTGCCAGAATTTATAAATGATGAAAAATTTCATACTTATTATATGACAGTTAGTGGTCATAAAAATTATACTTTTTATGGCAACTATATTTCTAAGAAAAATAAAGAGCTAGTAGATCATCTTGATGCTTCAGAGCCTGTCAAAGCTTATTATGCATGTAATATTGAACTTGACAAGGCTATGGAACTCTTGCTTAAACAGTTAGAAGAAAAGGGTATTTTAGATAAGACAGTTATAGCAATTAGTGCTGATCATTATCCTTATGGTTTAGAGAAAAATGAAATTGATGAAATTGCAGGACATAAGGTTGAAGAAAATTTTGAGTTATATAAAAATGCTTTTATTCTTTGGGCAAATGGTAGAGAAAAAGTTGTAGTAGATAGAGCTTGTTCAAGTCTTGATATAATTCCTACTCTATCTAATATGTTTGGATTAGAATATGATTCAAGGTTATTGATGGGTATAGATATGTTTTCAAATTCAAGTCCATTAGTAATTTTTTCTAATAGAAGCTTTATAACAGATAAAGTTATGTATAATTCAAAAACTAAAGAAGTTATTAAATTGACTAATGAAGAGTTGGAAGAGAATTATATTAAGAACATAAATAAAATTGTATCTGCCAAGTTTGCTTTTTCTGCTCAGATATTAGAAAAAGATTATTATAGTTATGTATTTAAACAAAATAAAGATTAAATAATTTTTTAAAGTTTAGGACATTGACAAAATTAAAACAATAAGTGAAACACGGATAAACAATATAATAAAAAGATGGTAAATCACTTGAATTAATGATATAATTATTTGGATTGATAAAAATAAAATTAATATATATTAAGTAATATTAGGAGGATTTAACAATGATAAATAATAGCTATATATCAGATGCTATGACTATTAAGCTAGATAATAAGTTGCCTGATTATCCTACTTTTAAAGAAGGAATCAGAAGAGCTCCAAAGCGAGAACTAAACTTAACTGAAAGAGAAATAAAGTTAGCATTAAAAAATGCTCTTAGATATGTTCCAGAGGAGCTTCATGATGTTTTAGCACCAGAATTTCTCGAGGAATTAATGACAAGAGGAAGAATCTATGGATATAGATTTATGCCGAAGGATAGAATTTATGGCAAGCCTATTGATGAATATAAAGGAAAGTGTGTTGAGGGTAAGGCTTTTCAGGTTATGATAGACAATAATCTTGATCATGCAATAGCTTTATACCCATACGAGCTTGTTACATATGGAGAAACAGGACAGGTATGCCAAAACTGGATGCAATACCAGCTAATTAAAAAATACTTAGAGCAATTGACTGACGAGCAAACATTGGTTGTTATGTCAGGACATCCTATGGGTTTGTTTAAATCTCATAAGACAAGTCCTAGAGTTACTATAACAAATGGACTAATGATTGGGATGTTTGATAATCCTCATGATTGGGCCAATGCAACAGCTATGGGAGTGTCAAATTATGGACAAATGACAGCAGGTGGCTGGATGTACATAGGACCACAGGGTATAGTTCATGGAACCTTTAATACTTTATTAAATGCTGGAAGAAAAGTATTGGGAATAGCTGCTGATGGAGATTTAGCAGGACATCTCTTTGTAACATCAGGACTTGGAGGGATGAGCGGTGCTCAGCCTAAGGCAATTGAAATAGCAAATGGAGTTGGTATAGTTGCAGAGGTTGACTATTCTAGAATCGTTACAAGATATGAGCAGGGCTGGGTAAGTAAAATTAGCTCTAATCTAGAAGAAGTATTTGCATTATCTAAAGAATATATGAACAAAAAGCAAACTATATCTATAGCTTATCATGGAAATATAGTTGATTTGCTTGAATATGCAGTAAATAATAATGTAAAAATTGATCTTTTATCAGATCAAACATCATGCCATGCTCCTTATGATGGAGGATATTGTCCTCAAGGACTAAGTTTTGCAGAAAGAACAGATATGATAGCTAATAACAAGCACAAGTTTGAAGAATTAGTTAACATATCTCTAAGACATCATTTTGAATTAGTTAAGGCTTTAGTTGATAAGGGTACTTATTTCTTTGATTATGGTAATGCTTTTATGAAGGCATGCTTTGATGCTGGAGCTAAGGAAATAGCTAAAAACGGTGTTGATACAAGTGAAGGCTTTATTTTTCCATCATATGTTGAGGATATTATGGGACCAATGCTATTTGACTATGGATATGGACCATTTAGATGGTGCTGTTTGAGTGGAAAAGCAGAGGATTTAAGAAAAACTGACCATGCTGCAATGGAAATTATAAACCCTAATAGAAGAGGACAGGATAGAGATAATTATATCTGGATTAGAGATGCTGAGAAAAATAAGCTTGTTGTTGGAACACAGTGCAGAATATTATATCAGGATGCTTTAGGTAGAAGAGATATTGCCCTAAAATTCAATGAAATGGTTAGAAATGGTGATATAGGTCCAGTTATGTTAGGAAGAGATCACCATGATACAGGTGGAACAGATTCTCCATTTAGAGAAACATCAAGTGTTTATGATGGAAGTAATGTTACAGCTGATATGGCTGTTCAATGCTACGTTGGCAACGCTGCAAGAGGTATGAGCTTAGTAGCACTTCATAATGGTGGTGGAGTTGGTATTAGTAAGTCAATTAATGGTGGTTTTGGTATGGTTCTAGATGGAAGTGCTAGAGTTGATGAAATACTAAGAAAAGCAATTCCATGGGATACTATGGTTGGAGTATCTAGACGTTCATGGTCAAGATGTGAAAATTCTATTGAAACTACTATCGAATATAATAAAATTACAAATGGTGAAGATCATATAACAATACCATATGTAGCAAATAATGACTTAATAGAAAAAACATTCAAGAATTATGGTAAATAATAAAGATGAATTAATTTTGAATTTAGAAAAACTACACACAACTGACTTAGGTATAATACGTATTAAAAGAAATCTTTCTTTAGATGTTGAAGATGTTGTCGGTTGGTGTAGGGAAAAGATACAACATCCTAATTCTAATACAGTTAGAAAAGGTAAAAATTGGTATATAAATATAGATAACTGTGAAATTACAGTTAATGCATATAGTTATACAATAATTACAGCTCATAAAAAGAAAGGATAAATTATAATGAATAGAATAGTAGAATGTGTGCCAAATTTTAGTGAGGGCAGAGATTTAGAAAAAGTAGAAAAAATTGTACAAGCATTTAGAGCTAAGGAAGATGTAAAGCTTTTAGATTATAGCACAGATAAGGATCACAACAGATGTGTTGTAACAGTAGTTGGAGAGCCAGAAGCACTAAAGACTGCGATGATTGAAGCGATAGGAAATGCAGTTAGCTTGATAGATATGACTAAGCATGAAGGACAACACCCACGTATGGGAGCAGTTGATGTTGTTCCATTTATTCCAATAAGAAACGTTAGTATTGAAGAAGCTGATAAATTAGCTAAAGAAGTAGCAAAAGAAGCATCTGATAAATATGGTTTACCTTTCTTCTTATATGAAAAATCAGCATCAGCACCACATAGAGAAAACCTTGCAAACATTAGAAAAGGTCAGTTTGAAGGAATGGCAGAAAAAATGACTGATGATATGTGGAAGCCAGATTTTGGACCTGCTACTATACATCCAACAGCTGGTGTAACTGCAATTGGAGCAAGAATGCCGCTAGTTGCATTTAATATAAACCTAGGTACTAGTGATTTATCAATAGCAGATAAAATAGCTAAACAGGTAAGACATTTAAGCGGTGGATTTAGATTTGTTAAAGCAATGGGAGTTGAGCTAGAGGAAAGAAAAATAGTTCAGGTATCTATGAATTTAACTGATTATACTAAGTCAGCTGTATATAGAGTATTTGAAACAGTTAAAATGGAAGCACAAAGATATGGAGTTAATGTTGTAGGAAGTGAAGTTATAGGCTTGGTTCCAATGCAAGCATTAATTGATTGTGCTGAATATTATTTAAGAATTGAAAACTTCAGTATCAATCAAGTTCTAGAAACAAGATTATAGTGAATTGAAACTATAGTGAATTGAAATTCACTATAATTTCAATTCACCTGAAGTTTACTTTAGGTAAACTTCGCTTGAATTAAGCTTTAGATCTTAAGAAAGGGTAGAACTTGATATGGAAAATTTAATTATAATAAATGCTTCAGAGCTTGTAACCTGTAGTGGTAATGTACCAAAACAGGGAAAAGAAATGTCTGATATAGGTATAATAAAAAATGGAGCTTTAGTAGTTGAAAATGGTATAATTGTTGCGGTTGGAACTACTGAGGAGATATTATCTAAATATGACGAAAAAAAATATAAGCTATTAGATGCTTCAAATAAAGCAGTATTGCCAGGTTTTATTGATTCACACACTCATTTAATATTTGGTGGATATAGAGCTGATGAATTCTCTTGGAGATTAAGAGGAGATACATATATGTCCATAATGGAAAGAGGCGGTGGCATTACTAATTCTGTTAGGGCGACAAGAGCTGAATCACTTGAAAATTTAGTAGAAATTGGAAGAAAAAGACTGCATAAAATGCTACAATTTGGAGTAACTACTGTAGAGGGAAAGAGTGGATATGGTCTTGACTTAGATACAGAGATTAAGCAGCTTGAGGCAATGAAAATTCTAAATTCCGAAGAAGCTATAGATGTAGTTCCTACATTTTTAGGACCTCATAGTGTGCTTCCTGAGTATAAGGGAAAAGAAGATGAATTCATAGAGTTTATGATAAATGATGTATTGCCAGTAGTTAAAGAAAAGGATTTGGCTGAATTTGCAGATATCTTCTGTGAGAAAAATGTATTTTCAATTGAACAGTCAAGGAAGTTCTTAAATGCAGCTAAAGCAATTGGCTTAAAGCTAAAGATACATGCAGATGAAATTGTTCAGTTAGGTGGAGCTGAGCTAGCTGCAGAGTTAGGAGCTGCCTCAGCGGATCACTTGTTACAAGCATCAGATAATGGTATAAAATCTATGGCTCAGGCAGGAGTAATTTGCTCTTTATTACCAATCACAGCTTTTTCTTTGAAGGAAGAATATGCTAGAGGTAGATATATGATTGATAATGGTTGTGCTGTGGCACTTGCTACTGACTTGAATCCAGGTAGTTGTTTTTCAAACTCAATACCTCTTTTAATAGCAATTTCTGCAATACAAATGAAACTATCAATAGAAGAAATTATTACAGCCTTAACAATTAATGCTGCAGTAGCTGTTGGTAGAGCAGACACAATAGGTAGCTTAGAAGTTGGTAAAAAGGCTGATATAATAATACTTGAATATCCTTCAATTAACTTTTTACCTTATCATGTTGGATGTAATATCGTAGAAACAGTAATAAAGAATGGGAAAGTTGTTTCATAAATATTATTATTAATTTATAAAAAGAAAGGAATATATAACAATGAAAGAAATGAAATTAATTGATTTTGCTGCTCAAACAGCATCTGCAGAGCCTGTTCCAGGTGGTGGAAGCATAGCTGCAGTGAGTGGAGCTTTATCAGCTGCACTTACTGAAATGGTTGCAAATCTTACAATTGGAAAGAAAAAGTATGAACAAGTTGAAGCAGAGATGAAAGATATAGCTACTAAAATGTCAGAGCTAAGAGAAACACTTCTTGATGATATACAAAGAGATAGTAATTCATTTAATGATGTAATGAAAGCTATGAAAATGCCAAAGGATACTGATGAAGAAAAAGCATTAAGAACAGCTGCTATGCAAGCAGGTTTAAAAATAGCTGCAGAGGTTCCTTTTGAAATTGCAAAACATGCTTTTGAAATTATGCCTTTTGCAGAAAAAGTAGTAGTTAGTGGCAATTCTAATGCAGTAACTGACGGTTTAGTGTCTGCGATGCTTTCAAGAACAGCAGTATTATCAGCTCTATTAAATACAAAAATTAACCTTGCATCAATTAAGGATGAGTCATATGTGGCTGATATGAGTAAAAAGGTAAAAGCTATTGAAGAACAAGTTATTGAATTTGAAAAGAAAATTTTGAGTAAGTCACCATATTAGTAGAATCATAAGAGAGAGGAGCAATCCTTTCTCTTATATAGTGTTTTTTAGCATTATAATGTAGCTCTAAGTTGATTTTATAAATAATTGTAATAGATAAGGAGTAATAATGAATACATCATATTTAAAAACCTTCATAGAAGTCATAAATTTAAAAAATATTTCAAAGGCAGCAGAAAAGCTTTTTATTACACAACCAGCAGCATCTAAGCAGCTGCAGCTCTTGGAGAAAGAGTTTGGTACTATTTTATTTAAAAAAGATGGACGAGATATCTTGCCTACAGAGTCTGGTAAAGAGCTTTATAAATATGCTTTAAATATACTTGTTGAAGAAAATAAAATTTATGATAAACTTAAAAAAGCTAATGCTGATTTAGATGAAGAAATCAATATATATTCAAGCTCCTTGCCAGCAGATTATTTTCTTTACAATATAATATTTGAATTTAATGAAATATTTCCAAAAGCAATGTACAATATAAAAAAGACTGATTCAAAGATTGTATTTAACTATATTGAAGATGGTATGGTTAACTTTGGATTTACCGGAGCCATGTATAAGAAGAGTAACTTAAATTATGTACCGATAGCTGAGGATGAGTTAATTATTGCTGCTTCAGCATCTAAGTATTCTGAATATAAGAATAAAACAGTACCAATAGAGTTTTTGTTTGAACATGATTTTATATTGAGAGAAAAAGGTTCAGCAACTTTAAAAACCTTTGAGAGTTACCTAAATACTAAAAATTTATATTTAGAAAATCTAAAGACAAAAATTAGAGTTGAAGATAATGAAGTTATTAAAACCTTGGTAAAAAACAATATGGGTATTACAATTATTTCTAAACTCGCTATAGAAAAAGAAATCAGCGAAGGTTCAATTGTTCCTATTAAAATACAAGATTTAGAGCTTAAAAGGAAAATATACTTTGTATATCATAGCAATAGATATTTTTCTAGAACTGAAGAAGCTTTTAAGGACTTTATCGTTGAAAAATATTCTAAAATTAAATGAGAACATATTAAAAGCATTGTTAATGCAAAAGATGATTTATTATTAAATACATATAAAATAAATAGATGGCAAGATTTAACTTTTGCCATCTATTTATTTTATGTGCACCTAAGGCATAGGTGCAATCTAATACCACATTGATTGTAAGCTATTAGCAACAACCGTTATTATTATTTCCACAGTTGCACATTAATACTACTAATAATAGGAAGAAAAATAATAGATTGCTTCCTCCACCGTTACAATTATCTCCACATCCGCCGAAAAATCCCATAAATTGTTACCTCCTTGATTATAATGTTTGGTATATTATATGTGAGTATAGCGACTGCGTTACAAACTTAAAAAAATATTATTTTTTTGTGTTAAATATTAAATCTGCTATTTATAACATTAAAATCAAGATTATTAAAGAAGGCATCAATGTATTTTGATTTATCTATTCCAAAATTAATCATGTAAGCATGCTCATACACATCCATCACTATTATTGGATATGTGTTCATGGATATCTCTGTATTATGAGAATCCTGGCCATAAATGTAATAGTCATTTGAATAATGATCATAGCACAAGACAACCCATCCTCTCATAGATAGACCTATACATTTGAACTTATCAATAAAATTTTTATAGCTTCCAAATATGCTATTTATAACCATCTCAATTTTTCCATGTATATTATTGTTTAATCCTGTCATATTTTCAAAATATAGTTCATGAAGTTTTATTGAATCTAAATTAAAAGTAAGAGATATTTGTGTATTTCTTAGATCACTGAAGTTAGAATTGCAATTTTTATACAAATCATTATCACTCATTTCAATACTGACCTTGTTCATTGCATTGATATATCGAGTATATAAATTATAATGTTCGTCAAGTTGAGTTTTTGAAATCCCTTTTATGTTATTAAAATTGAATTTTTTTGCATCAAAAAATTTCAATAAATCACCCCTATATTAATGTATGCAGTTAGGATGCTTATATGAAATAAAGGTGATAAATCATTATACTTATTGAATTAAATGTCAAGAAAACTATATATAATTTATTTATATAAAGAGCTCAATAATTTTAAATAATAAATATTGACATTTTTTAATTTTATTATATAATATAGATAATAATTTATATATAATTTGTAATATAAATTTATATTTTAAATTTAGATAAAGTACATAATATAGGAGGATTAAATTTATGATTAAAAGAGTTGTTTCATTCTTTTTAATTTTAGCGCTAATATTCTCAATGGCAGCTTGCAAGCAAGAGGAACAAGAATCAGTTGCTAGAGATAACCAGAAAAATATAGATCAAAGCAAAGATAAAGATCAACAAATAAGAGCAAATATAGTTGAGAGAAGTAAAGGTATAACTTGGAGAGATTACATAATTGAAACACCTTACACGCTCAATGGACATGATGCTACAGATTATGCAAATGAAATCACTAAAAATACAGAGATAGGCTTCTATGGCATTAGACCTAATGAAACTAAAGATGGCTTCGAGTTTATTTGTGAGTTAGCATCAGAATTCCCAGTAGATATTACAGCAAAGTATGCTGGAGATCCTAAATACAGTATACCAGCTGATGCTAAAGAGTGGTACGCTTACTCAATTAAATTAAATTCTAACGCTAAGTGGGAAGATGGAACACCAATAACTGTAGATGATTATATTTATTCATATTCACAATTACTTAATCCAATTATGAAAAACATTTGTGCAAGCGAAGCTTATACTGGAGATTTAACATTAGCTAATGCTGAAGCCTATTATAAGCAAGGTAAAGTATATGTAGATGTAGTTGGTAATGATGAAAGAATTAAGGATGTTCCACAAGACAAATATCTTATAACAATGACTGAACCTATAGCGTTCTTTGGTGCTATACCTGCATCAGCATATTATGAACTAGAAGCAAGAAAACCAATGTTTAATTCAAAAGATGGAAGAAATCTATATGAATTATACTCAAAAGAAAGATATATGCCAGTTACTGATCAAGTTAAGAAAGACTTACTTGAAATTGCTGTTAACTTTGGTAATAATAATCCAGAAGCATGGAAAGAGTTTTGCGTTGTTGAAATAGAAAACCCTGCTGTAGATTTTGCTAATGTTGGTATTAAGAAAGTAAGTGATTATGAAATAGAATTTATTCTTTCAAGTCCTACTAAACCTTTTTTTATGAAATATACATTATTATCAAGCTGGTTAGTTCATAAGGATACTTATGAAACTAATAAAACAGATATAGGTGGCGGAGTTGTAAAAACAGCTTATGGTAATGATAATACTAAATATATGTCATATGGACCTTATAAGATTACAGAATATATTAAGGACAAGCTTGTTGTTCTTTCAATGAACGAAAATTGGTATGGCTGGACAGATGGAAACCACGAATACCTAAATAATTTTGAAAAAATTAGATTTGATGTTATTCCTGAGCATGAAACAGCATTCCAAATGTTCTTAAAAGGACAGCTAGATAATGTAACTATAGGTAATAAAACAGAGTATGTAGCAAGTGATTATTTAATAAGTATACCTAACCAACATACTATTAATTTGAACTTCCACGTTAACAAAGAAAATTTAAAAGGTTTTGAATCTCCTGGAGTTAACAAGACTATGATAGCTTACAAAGATTTCCGTCAAGCTTTATCTTTAGGAATTGACAGAACTAAATTTGCTAAAGCTAGAGGTCCGCTAATAAAACCAGTTTCTGGTATGTTAAACGGAGATTATGTTACAGATCCAGATACTGGCCAATCATATAGACAATCTCAATATGGTAAACAAGTTCTTATAGATGTATATGGTGGAACTGATGTAGATTCAATATATGACTTAGTAAAAGCAAGAGAATTGCTAATGAAAGCATATGAAGAAGCTAAAGCTAATGGTGACTACAAAGATGGAGATGTTATAACATTAAATTATTCAACTACATGTGATAATGAAGTGATAAAATTACTTTATGCAACTATAGAAAACTCATTTGCTGATATGGCAAAAGGAACCCCACTTGAAGGAAAATTAAAGATTGTAAGTTTAATTACTGACAAATGGAATGAAAAAATGAGAACTGGTGAAGGTCAATTTTGCTTAAGCGGTAGTGGAAGTGGAGTCATGGACCCATATGGATTGATGGAGTTCAATATCAGACCTGGTATTAATTATGGTATAGAGTATGAAAAAATTGATTTAACTATCAATATAGATGATAAAGATATAACTAAGAATTTATATGACTGGGCGCTTGCACTTACAACTGGTGAGTATAAAGTAGTTGATAATGAAATTAGAACTATGATACTTGCTAAAGTTGAAACAAGAGTATTACAAGAACTTGCTACACTTCCTATTCATTCTTCTTCTACTGACATATTATTATCTATGCGTGCTAAGAAACAATTGAATAAATACATTCCAATGTTAGGATTAGGTCAAACTTATATAGTTATGACAGATGCTGAGTGGGATGCTTGGGTTGCAGAGCAAGGTGAAATTCTAGATTATAAATAAGAATTTAATTATATTTCTAGGATTATGTTCAATGAGAATATTATACAAAAAAGTTTTTAAATCGAGTAGGAGGTAATTAATTATTTTAATCACCGTCCTCTCACACCACCGT
>JAEAME010000278.1_pt1 | contig 61119 bp, 56 predicted proteins | sample 8958731 | NCBI WGS metagenome assembly JAEAME01 (sample SAMN16933194, study PRJNA681113) | bioreactor sludge metagenome | isolation source: anerobic bioreactor sludge (Control) | place: India:Bengaluru | collected 2018-10-24
TATGCTTGTCGGGGTGAAAGGATTCGAACCTTCGACTCCCTGCTCCCAAAGCAGGTGCGCTAGCCGGACTGCGCCACACCCCGGAGTGCTTGTTTGCGGGCCCGGGGGTTTTTCCGGGGATCCCCGGAACGACCGGGTAGAGCCAGCGTTCAACCGGGCCGGCAGGTGGCGGAGAGGGGGGGATTCGAACCCCCGGTACAGTTTCCCGTACGACAGTTTAGCAAACTGTTGGTTTCAGCCACTCACCCACCTCTCCGGAAAGGGAAGATCGCCGTAACCGGCCCTGCCCGTCTGTCACGGCGGCAGTTATCCCACCCTGACAGTGGCTGCAAAGGTAACCGATTTTTAGTACCCTCAAACAGCGCATGGCAACTTTTTCCCCGTTAAATAAAAGGGGCTGCCGTCCCTCCGTTTTACAATCCCTGTTGCCGCATGATCTGCAAAAGCAGGCTGTAACCCGGAACGGTCATGTTCCCGTGGTCAAATCCATCCAGCTCATACAAAAAGGTGCGGGAATGGCCGGCCACCTTCATCATGCGCCAGAGATAGGCGTTCTCCTCATACCGTCCCAGGATCTCCAGTTCCCGGTCGCCGGTGATGAGATGAAGCGGCGGGGCATTGGCGCGCACATGCCAGAGGGGCGCCAGCGTATCGATAAGAGGCCGGGTATCCGGGATCCCCATTTCCTTGCGCACCTGCATATGGGTGATGGCATGGCCGCTGAAGGGCGCCAGGCATGCAATGCTGTCGGCGTCTATGCCATGGGATGCCAGCCGTTGCTTGTCCAGACCGGTCATCAGCGCCAGGTAGCCGCCTGCCGAATGGCCGGAAACCACAACCTTCGCGGGAGAACCTCCGTAACCGGCAATATGGCGGAAGACCCAGGCAACGGCGGCTGCGGCATCTTCGAGGGCTGCGACGGCACTTACCCCGGGCGACAACCGGTAGTTGACGGCCGCAATGGCAATCCCCTCCCCTTTCAACTGCTCCGGAATGTATTTCTCTCCCTCCGTCAGCCCTCCGCCGTGAAACCATACCACGGTGGCAAATCCTTTGACATCAAGTGGGTAATAAAGGTCAAGCCGGCACCGTTCCTGCCGGTAGAGGCCCCCCCCGGAAGAATCATAGTAGGAAATGGCTTCCCGGGTAGCATAGCGGCCGGCTGTTTCCTGTGCCGCCAGCGGATCCGTCACAGCAAGGATCCCCAGGAAGTACAACAGTGCCCCGATCGTATTGTTTATCATGATATCCGGTTTCCTGACCCGTGGTCACTCCGCCATCCGCCGCTGGAATCCTGTCACCTGGCCTTGCCCAACAGGTGCCTGGCCAGGTTGACGGCAGCCTTGTCGTTTTCAAAATCCTCCGGAAGCCGGTTATGGTCAACGTATTCGTTGTAGAGCCAGGGATCGCCGACAGCCAGGACATAGCCCCTGCCATAGGCGGCCTCGGCGATGAAGATGTCCGGGCCGTCCTTCAGCACCGGCTGCGCTTTTTTTGACAACAGGATGGGCGCCACCTCCTTCATGTAGATTTTTGAGACTCCCTCAAAAAGGGGATGGGTGGGCAGGTTGGTCTCGGCTCCCATCTCCCAGTTTCGTCCTTCCACCGGATTGAGGGTCAGCGGCCGGAACTGAAAACCGAACACCCCGGCCAGCCGGTTAAAATGGGTGAACTCGCTGTTGGGCCCGTCGTTGGCCATCAGCAACAGCACTCCTCCCCGTTTCACCCAGTGCGAAATGGTCTTGACATCGCGCGGGGATACATAATGGGGAGCGGGGTTTTCACGGGTGGTGTCGGGATCGACGATGATGTAAACCGCCAGGCTCCGCAACAGCTGTGACGTGGGAGGCCCGTCAACGGTTACCAGCCGGGCCCCCTCCCCCATGAACCAACCCCCCAGCTGCGAGAATCCGCTGTTGGCCGAGTCGGACCAGGTATAATGATACAGTTTGCCCGTTTTGGCATTCAACTCCCGGTTGAACCAGTTGTCCAACCCGACCCCGGGCTGCGCCGACAGCGCCATTGGCAGCAAAAATGTCATCAGCGCCGCCAAATAAAAGGCCCTCACACTTCTTTGAATCCTCATCCTGCATACGAATTAAGGTTGTTGTACCAAAAATAGGCTTTTTTACGGCTTTACATAAAAATTTATGACAGCCAGACTGAAAAGATGTAAATTTGAAAAAATTTCATACGGAGCAGCTGCCATTCCGGCGTTTCACCAAACCTGCCAGGGATAAATACGGGGAAGATCCCACCCGGAGCAAAAAGCCTGTATTTTGGCAAGGTTGTTGCTGCACGGCGAAACCATGCATATCTCTTTATAAAAGCAAACAATATGAAAAGGATTCTTATTCTGGCGCTGGTCATTGCATTTGCGGGGAGCGCCGCCCGCGCCCAGGCACCCAAAGACACCACCCTGGTGATTGCTTTTGACAAAACCCTCTACGATTACGGAACCATTGTGCGGGGAAGCGACGGCACCTGTGTCTTCACCTTCACCAACAGCGGGAAAACACCATTGATCCTGAACAACGTCAGCGCCACCTGCGGCTGCACGGTACCCTCCTGGACCCGTGAACCGGTGGCACCCGGTGCGCAGGGCACCATTTCGGTGAAGTACAACACCAACATTGTCGGCAATTTCACCAAGTCGGTCACCGTCTATTCGAATGCCAGGAACTCCCCCCAACCGCTGACCATCAAGGGAACCGTTACCGCCCAGTAAGAGCTCAGGCTTTGCACCGGGTCCGGATAACCTCCCGCCTGTCAGCCCTCCCGGCACCCTGGGATTCCCTCCCCGGATGCCGGGATTTATTTTCCCTCTCAAGCAAGCAAAAGACCATTGCTGTCCCCGCTCCCCGTTAAAGAGAAATCCCCGGAACCCATAAGGCCGAAATTGCTATCTGCAGATAGCAATTTCGAACTGCCCGCCTGCCATTTGGAAGTTAACGCCCCTTTTTCGTAGCAGCAATCACCCCCCGGAAATAACCGATCGATTCCGCGATACCCATCTGCGGATCGCTCATATCCTTCTCGTGCTCAAGGCTGCATACACCCGTGTAGCCCACTTTGCGCAACATTTTCACTAATGCCGGAATGTCGATGATTCCCCGGCCGATCTCCACGGAATAGCCCAATTTGCTGCTGCCTGTCACATCCTTGATGTGAATGTCGAAAACCCGCGACCGGTATTTTTTCAGGTCGGCCACCGGGTCCTTTCCGTTGCGGGTGTCATGGCCGATATCGAGACACATGCCGATCCGGGGGTCCAGCTCTTTCACATGGGCCCACACATCGTCCGCATCAGGATACAAGGGCATGTCGGGACCGTGGAGGTGGATGGCATAACGAAAGCCATAGGCCTTCACCTGCTTCTCCACGTAGGGCAGGAGTTCGTAGTTCGGAACCCCGACGATCAGCTTTACGCCCACCTTGCGGGCATATTCAAACGCCCTGTCGATCTCGGCTTCTGTCTTCATGTAAATGGGCCCGACGGCATAGCCGGTCACCCCTTTGGCCGCCAGTTTGGCATGGAAAGCGGCAATCTCGGCCTCGGTACTGGCCAGCGGCAGATGGAAATCCTTGAGGCACAAATAATGGACATCGGCGCGCGCCATCATGTCGAGGGTCTTGTCGATGTCGAATTTGTTAAAGGTATAGCCGGCCATGCCAATTTTGAATTTCTCACCGGTTTCGGGAGGCGGCTGGGGCCCCGGCTTTTCCTGGGCTGCCTGTGGAATCGCCGCCAGCAGCAAAGCTGCCAGGGCTGTCGCAAATGTGAACAATCTTCTTCTCATAGGTATCTTATGCATTGGTATTCCATCCATTCCTGCCACCCATTCACCGGGCCTGCAGCGTCCCGCCGCGACCGGCCAGGCCCCCATACGGCGGATTCTGACTTCCGATCCTCCGGGGAGGCTCTTCGGGCGTATAGCAGGCAATGCCGCTCCCTGATCCGGATTGGAAGCCTCCGGACTGGCATAGCCACTTCTCTTCATTCAGCATATGTCCCGCCAGCCGGTTTCAGCCCTCCCGGGACCAAGCACGCAACCGCCCTCAGATTCAGTCCGAAAACCTTGCCATTACGCTGATATGCTGACCGATGAAGGCAAAGTTATCAATTTCCGCCAAAAACAGACCAGGCGGTTTGGTTTAATCAATTATTAATGTTATTTTTGAGATGGATAAGACGTTCATTTGACAAAGATACTTCCGCATTGACTCTGAAGTTGGTAAACTCAACAGTACAAACTTAAACGAGCAAGCTTTCCTGTGTGAAAACAGGCCTGGTAGTTCCGGATTTTCCGGGATGAGTCTTCGGACCGTTGGACGTTTGAGCACAGGGGCACTCAAATCCTGTTCATCGGGGTTTTACGCAATCAGGGCCGGTGCGGATTTTTTTTGCGTCGGGTGATCCGGAAGGTGAGCCACTGAAGCAGCAACAGCGCAGAGAGCAGGGCGGTCACCCGTGGGATATAGTCGCCGTATCGGGTGTACAGGGTTAGTTTCCGGTTGTAGTGGAGGATGCCGGCAAGAGTGGTTTCGCTCCACCAGGGGCTCTGCGCCACGATGTCTCCACGCTGGTTGATAAGCGCTGAAATGCCGGTGTTGGCGGCGCGGATCACAGGGCGGCGGTTTTCGATGGCCCGCAACCGTGCAAAGGAAAGATGCTGACGGTAGCCGGGGGTGTTTCTCCACCAGCCATCGTTGGTGATCACGATGATGATGCCCGCCCCCTGGCGGATAAACCCGGCGAGGTAGCCCCCGAAGGCCGATTCGTAGCAGATGACAGGGGCCGCCAGGTCCCCCCGCGGGGTTTCAAAATTGGAGGGCCTGGCCTGTATGCCGAGGCTTCCGCTGGTGCCGCCCAGGTCAATGATCAGGTTTTCGAGAAATTTCAGATACTTGCGATAGGGCATTTTCTCCACGCCGCTCACCAGCACTGATTTGTGATACACCTGCGTTTTACCCGTGCCGTCGGTCATCAGGGCCGTGTTGTACACATCGTACACCAGTCCGTCGGCCGACCGGCGTGCCGTGGATGGAGGAGCCTCCCCGGGCCGGTAAAGCCGGTAGGTGGAAGCTCCGAAAACGAGGCCGGCGCTGCTGCCCGGGGGCACCAGACTGCGCAGGCGGTCAAAGGCGGGGTACCCTGCCAGCCCCTCTTCGTTCCAGTTTTCCTCAAATACAGTTTCCGGCCCCACGATGTAATCCACGCCGGGAGTCATTCCCTTTTCGGCCAGCCGGGTGAAGATGCTCACCTTGGCCAAGGTCGCGGCGGTGCCATGTTCTTCGCCATAAGGGTTAATATTGGGTTGCACCACCAGCACCTCCCGCGGATCGGGCGCCTCACGGTAGGTATGATACCTGCCCAGGCTCAAAAGGATGGGCAGGAAAACCACGCCCGAAAGCAGAGCTGCCAGGGGCAGCAGGCGTTTGGGGTTTTCAGCGGTTGTCGCCCGCTTCAGAAGCCCGAAAAGCAGGAGGCTGACGATCCAGACCCACAGAGAGCCACCCATGACGCCGGTATATTCATACCATTGCACCAGCCGTACGTTGTTGGCAAAGCCGTTTCCCAGGGTCAGCCAGGGCCATTCGATGTCCCAGTGGTAATGGACCAGCTCGAAGGTGATCCAAAAAACGGCAAAGGCCAGGCTGCCGGCCGCCGGGGAGCTGCGCCGCACCAGATGGGCCAGCCAGAAGACCAGCGACATGAAGAACGAATTCAGAAAGACGGCCATGAAAGCACCCGCAGGGGTGGCATGCACGATCCACCAGGTGGTGATCCCGTTCCAGACAAGAAAAGCCAGAAAAGCATGCCCCCAGAAGGAAACACTCCGGAATCTCTCCCGCTGTCCGGCAAAAAAATCGTCGAGAAGCAGCAACGGCAGAAAAGCGCCGAATAGAAGCCAGCCCGGAAAACCCAGCCAGGGAAGCCCCAGCATGAAGCCTGCAAGCAGGGAAAGCAGCCATCTGAAAAGCCGGGACCTTATCATGTGCGAAAAATTAAATCATAATTACGATCCATTGCTGTGAAAGCCCTGGTGATGAAGTATCGCCGATCCGGGCAACCATCCGCTCCGGGAAATCAACACGGGGAATATGACCGGGTCAGGAAGGCAAAACAACCGCCGGGGGGCAAATTTATGAATAAGAGTGACTATTTTAGCAACTTCACCCGTTTAAAAGGCATGGGAAAGCGTTTGGGAACCTTTATTTTGCTGTTGGCGTGTCTGTGGCATTACCCGGAGCTACGGGCGCAGGAGACGCCGCACACCGCCGTCGCTGCCAAAGGGGACGGTATCCTGAGCCTTTTGCGCAGGAACGGCCTTTCCCCCTCCGATCTGGAAGCTTTTGTTGCGCTCAACGCCGGCAAACTGGGCCCCGACAATACCCTGTACGAAGGCAGGAAATATCTTCTTCCGGGAGAGGGAAGCGCAAAGAATGCAAAAACAGGCGCTGTCAGCCGCAGTTATCCCATTTTCGGGCATGACTACCAGGAGGTGACCCTCCGGAGTGACCGGCTGAAGGGCGCTGTTTACTATCTGGTTTCGGGACATGGGGGCCCGGACCCGGGGGCCGTCGGCAAGTACCAGGGGCACACACTCTGTGAAGATGAATATGCCTACGATGTGACCCTCCGTCTGGCGCGCAACCTGATCGAAAACGGGGCCACCGTGTACCTGGTGATCCGGGACCCCGACGACGGCATCCGCGACAGGGAGATTCTTCCGGCCGACAGGGATGAGGTTTGCCATCCCCGGCTTGCCATCCCCCTCAACCAGGTGGCCCGGCTTAAACAACGCACCCATGCCGTGAACCGGCTTTACAACGGCAGCCGCTCCTCCTTCCGCCGCATGGTGGCTATCCATGTCGACGCCCGCAGCCGGGGCGAAAACATCGATGTGTTCTTTTACCACGACAAGCGCAGCCGGAAGGGGGAAAAGGCGGCCACCCTCCTGAAAGAGATCTTTGAGGAAAAGTACAAAAAACACCAGCCCAACCGGGGGTACAGGGGCACCGTATCGGCGCGCGACCTTTACGTGGTGACCCATTCAAAGCCGGTGGCGGTCTATATCGAACTGGGGAACATCAACCATCGCCGCGACCAGCAGCGGATCGTCAACCCCGGGAACCGGCAGGCGCTGGCCAACTGGCTCACAGAAGGCCTGATCCGCGATTTCCGGAGCAACCGGTAAACCCGGTGCGGAAGGCAGCACAGGCCGGAGGAGCTGTTCTTCACCATTTTCCTGTCTGACGGCAATCTCCGGAACCCACTGCCGCGAGTCACCTGTCTGCCGGTCCGGATATTTCTTCGGACACGCCGAACAGGGAGTGGAAGAAGGAGCTTTTCTCCGGGCGGCTGTGGAATGGCGAAGGAGGAAAGGCCGCTCTCAGAAGCTGAAAAAGTCATCGAGGTCGCGTCTCTCTTTTTTGGTGGGGCGACCGCTCCCCGGCTCACGGATGATCCAGCGCGAACGACGGTGTTCTTCCAGCATTGCAAGCTCTTCGGAAGGGGTCACCTCTTCCATGAAACGCGGGGTTTCCGGGGCCCCCACCCTCGAAAGGGGAAAACCGGCCACCCGGTAGCTCCTCCAGATGGGAGCTCTCCGCACGCGGATCACCTCTCCGGTCCTGACTTCGTGGGATGCCTTTACAGGAAGCCCGTTGATCTCCACCTGTCCCTTGCGGCAGGCCTCGGTGGCCATGCTCCGGGTCTTGAAAAGTCTCACCGCCCAGAGCCATTTGTCGATGCGCAGCGTTCCGGTCATGTCACTGAATTTCTCCCGGCGGTTTTTCTCTTTTCCGCGTATTGAAGCGGTTCATGGCGGCGGCCACCCCCAGGGTGCCGAAAACGCGCACCGCTTCAGCAGCCTTTTCGATATGGGCGGGCAGTTCCTTTTCCTCATCGCCGGTCCAGCTTCCCAGCACATGGGTTACCTGGCTCCCGGGATGGAAATCATCGCCGATGCCGAAGCGCATGCGGGCATAATCCTGCGTCCCCAGCACCTCGCTGATGTTGCGCAAACCATTGTGGCCCCCGTCGCTGCCCCTTTCCCTGATCCGGAGGGTCCCGAAAGGAAGCGCCAGATCGTCGCACACCACCAACAGCTTCGATACCGGGATCTTCTCCCTTTGCAGCCAGTAGTTCACAGCCCGGCCGCTGAGGTTCACATAGGTGGAGGGACGCAGAAGAATAAAGAGGCGGCTTTTGTACCGGTATTCCGCCACAAAACCGTACCGGCGGTCTTCAAAGGCGATGCCGGCCGCATCGGCCATCGATTCCAGGACCGCAAAGCCAATGTTGTGCCGCGTGTTGAGGTATTCCGTCCCTATATTGCCGAGGCCGGCAATCAGATATTTCAAGGTTCAGACGATGGGTTACTTTTTCGCTTCCTTGCCCGACATGGCTGCCCTGGCGGCACGGGTTACCGAGACTGTGGCGATGACATTCGATCCGGGCGTCAGAAAATCTATGCCGCTCATTTTCAAGTCACCCACCTTAATACTCTGCCCCAGATCCAGGTCGCTCACATTCACGACAATGGTGTCGGGCAGGTCCTTTACCAGCCCTTTCACCTTCAGCAGTCGGAGATTCTGCTTCAGTTTCCCCCCTGCCTTGATACCCCTGGCGGTGCCTTCCATTTGCACAGGAAGGTTCACCCTTACCGGTTTGTTGTCACTGATATGGAAAAAGTCGACATGTAAAAGCTCCTCTTCCACGGGATGCCACTGGGCGTCCTGCATAAGGGCTTCGTATTTCGTCCCGTCGATATCCAGGTGGACGACAAACACGTCGGGCGTATAGACCAACGGACGGAACTGACTGAACGGGGCACTGAAATGGATGGTTTCATCCTTGCCGTACAGCACGCAGGGAACGATCTGCCCCGCTCTCAGCTTTTTGGAATCCTTCTTACCGGTGGTTGACCGGAGATTGCCTTTAATTTCCAAAGACTTCATGATAATTCAGATAATAACATTATGGTACTCAGTTCTCCCTTGCCAAAGGGCACACAGCATGCATAATTTCAACGTTGCCGTTTTTGAAAAAAGCGGTGCAAAGATAGCACTTACCTGAAAAATAGCGAACTTATCGATTGATTTTTATACACCCTGCCGATGGCTTCGGCAAAAGCGTCGGCCACGGAGATGTATTTTATTTTCGGGGAGCCATGGATGGGAGGCAGCGAATCGGTGAAATAGACCTCCCGGAGCACCGATTGGTTGATGGTATCGACAGCCGACCCGGAGAGGACGCCATGGGCGGCGAAAGCGCGGACACTGTGGGCTCCTTTGTCGACCATCAGGCGGGCCGCCTTGGAGATGGTTCCTGCCGTGTCGATCATGTCGTCGACAATAATCACATCCTTGCCGGCAACCTCTCCGATGAGGGTCATGGAATCGACGATGTTCGCTTTGGCGCGCGACTTGTGGCAGATGACCATTTCGGTTTCCAGCAGCCGGGCATAGGTATTGGCCCGTTTGGTGCCCCCCACGTCGGGAGAGGCAATGGTGATCTCTCCGAGTCCCAGGTTGCGGATATAGGGGATGAAGTTGGCCGAGGCAAAAAGGTGGTCGACGGGAACATTAAAGAAACCCTGGATCTGGTCGGCATGGAGGTCCATGGTGATGACCCGGTCGACACCAGCCGCCGAAAGCAGGTCGGCCATGAGCTTGGCGCCGATGGAGACACGCGGTTTGTCCTTGCGGTCCTGCCGTGCATACCCGAAATAGGGGATCACCGCAATCACCTTGTAGGCACTCGCCCGCTTGGCGGCATCGATCATCAGCAGCAGCTCCATGAGGTTATCTGCCGGAGGCGGCGTGGACTGCACGATAAAAACATGCGACCCGCGGATGGTCTCCTCAAAACAGGGTTCAAATTCACCGTCGGAAAAAACCGTGCAGGAACTGATCCCCAGGTCGATGCCCAGGATTTCGCAGATTCTGACCGCCAGGTAGCTGGTTTTACGGCAGGAGAAGACTTTCAGGGGGTGCTGCTTGGTTCCCATGGCGTGCGGCTTTGTTACATCCGGTGCAAAGTTAAAACTTTCATCGTACCAACCCAGAGCGGGCTCCCTATCTTTTTCCCCTCTTCACCGGAGGCTGTTCCCATTCCTTGTTAACCCCGCCGATAAAACCGAGAATAGCCTCCCGGCCGCTGCCGGTGAGCGAGGAGGTGACAAACAGGGGGGGAAGGGGTTCCCATCCTTCTGACAAAACCGTGCGATACCTGTCCACTGCTGCCGCCGCTTCCCCGGGTGTCAGTTTATCGCTCTTGGTAAACACAACGACAAAGGGAATCTGTTTCTCTCCCAGCCATTCCATGAAGGAGAGATCGGACTGCCGTGCCGGATGGCGGATATCCACCAACACGAAAAGGGCGCACAGATTGGAGCGTTCGAGCAGGTATCGTTCCACCAGCGATGACCACTTCCTGATCTCTTTCTGGGGAGCCCGGGCATAGCCGTATCCGGGAAGGTCGACCAGGTACCAGCTGTCGTTGATGATAAAATGGTTTATAAGCTGTGTTTTCCCGGGAGTGGCGGAAGTTTTCGCCAGGGTCTTCCGGTTGACCAGCATGTTGATGAGCGACGATTTGCCCACATTGGAGCGGCCGGTAAAGGCGTATTCGGGTTTGTCCGGGAACGGGCACTTCCCGGTCTGGCTGTTGCTTACCAGAAAACTGGCTTTTTTAATTTCCATAAGCATTCTGTGGTTAGGCCGGCAGTTCAGCAGTACGGGCTTACAGGCGGGCAGCCGGCCGGTCAAAGGGTTACTTCAAGCAGGCGGGCAGGCCCCTCCCGGGGCGTTAAGGTGTAATACTCCAGGGAGGCGGGAACCAAAAGGGTCTCCCCCTTGCGGAAACGCTCCGTTCCGCTCTCCCATGTCAGGTCACAGGCTCCCCCGACGCAAAGGTAGATGATGAAAGAATCAAGCCACCCCATCTCTTTGGTCACCGGCCGGTCCAATTCCAGGATCCCGGTGGTAAACCAGGGGGAGGAGATGAGCCCGGCGGTCTGGTTGGGGGTGACCGCATAGGGGGTTTTGATCTCCCTGCTGTAGGTGAAGTCGATGGCATCCAGGGCCAGGGTGGTATGAAGTTCTCTGGGACGCCCCTCCCGGTCGCGCCGGCCGTAGTCGTGAATCCGGTAGGTAACATCGCTGCTCTGCTGGATCTCGGCCAGCAGGATTCCCCGGCCGATGGCATGGACCCTTCCTGCCGGAATGAAAAAAACATCGCCCGGAAACACATCGGCAAACTGAAGTATTTCCTCCAGTCGCCCTTCCTCCAGGGCCCGGAGGTACATCTCCCGGTCTGCCGGACGGTTAAAGCCCGAGATCAGCTGCGCCCCCGGCCGGGCGTCCAGCACATACCACATTTCCGATTTGCCGTAGGCACCGTGCCGGCTGTTCGCCAGATCGTCGCCCGGGTGGACCTGCACCGAAAGGTCCTCTTCGGCATCGATGAACTTCACAAGCAACGGAAAATCCAGGCCGTACCGGTCGTAAATGCGCTCGCCCACCAGGTCGCCCATATAGACCTCCATCAGCTCCCTCAGGTTGTTGCCCCTGAGATATCCGTTGGCCACCACCGACACATGGCCTTCCACGGCCGATAGTTCCCAGCTCTCGCCGCACCGTTCCATCCGGCATCCCTTTTTCCCCAAAAGAGTGCGCAGACGGGTGCCGCCCCAGAGACGCTCCTGGAAAACCGGTCTGAACTTAAGGGGATATAGCTGGCCCATCTGTTTTTCTTTGCGAAAATAAACTATTTTAGCTGTTTCAAAGGACAGCTGCAGCCAAAACTGTCCGGGAATTAACCGTAACCTGTTAATCTATGCTGGTAATCGGAATCGCCGGAGGCACGGGCTCCGGGAAAACCACGGTCGTCAACCGTATCCTGGAAGCCTTCAGTGAAAAAGAGGTGGCAGTCATGTCGCAGGATGCCTACTATTACGACAACGGACACCTCTCGCTTGAAGAGAGAAGAAAGAAAAATTTCGACCATCCCGGGTCGATTGAGTTTCCCCTGATGGTGGAACACATAATGGCGCTGAAACAGGGGCAGCAGGTGGAACAGCCCACTTACTCGTTCATCACCTGCCGGCGGCAGCCCGAGACCATTACCATCGAACCGCGGCATGTCCTGATCGTCGAGGGCATTCTCTGCCTTGCCGACGAGCAACTCCGCAGACTGATGGATGTCAAGGTGTTCGTCGATTGCTCCTCTGATGTCAGGCTTTCGAGGGTCATCCGCCGCGACATCATGGAACGGGGCCGCAACGTGGACCAGGTCCTCGACCGCTACGAAAAAACGGTGCGGCCCAGCCACCTTCAGTTTATCGAACCCACCAAGAATTTTGCCGACATCATCGTGCCGCAGGGAGGCCTCAACGAAAAGGCCATCGAAATTCTGACCCATTACATCCGGCAGATCCTGAAAAAAACGGCAAAGGCATAAAGGGGCCAATCCCGGGGCCGGCCTGACAGCACCCCCCTACTTCAGGCGGCGGGCCATGTCGCGGTCGTGTTCCCGGTCGCGGATCGACTCCCGCTTGTCGTAGATTTTCTTCCCCCGGCACAGGGCGATTTTCAGCTTGGCAATCCCCTTTTCGTTGAGAAACAGCTCCAGGGGAATGATGGTAAATCCCGTTTCCCGTGTTTTACGCTGCCACCGCGTCATTTCGCGCCGCTGCAGCAACAGTTTGCGGTCTCTCTTGGCAATGTGGTTGTTGCAGGTTCCCATTTCATACTCCGCGATGTGGAGGTTCTTCACGTACAACTCGTTGTTGATGAACTGGCAGTAGGAATCGGTGAGGCTGGCCTTTCCCTTGCGGATGGATTTAATTTCGGTGCCCACCAGCACCATGCCGGCGTCGAGGCTTTCGATCACTTCGTACTCGAAAGCTGCCTTTTTGTTTTTGATAACGATACCGGGTTGCGGTTCTGCCATTGATATTAAATTCTGCGGAGGTGCCGCCGGGCGGTGCACACCGGCCAGACCGTGCAAAAGTAAGCAATAAAAGTCAGAAAACCCCGGGCAGGGCTCACGTTCAGCGGGCCTTTGTTTTTTGCTTCAACAACTCCTGGAGGCGGTACATCTCGTCGCGCAGCCGGGCTGCCTCGATAAAGTCGAGTTCGCGGGCCGCCGCTTCCATCTTCTTTTTGGTGGCCGCTATGGTTTTCTGGAGCGCGTCGGGCGCCATGAACTGCACCACCGGATCGGCTGCCACGTCCAGATGGTCGTAACCGCCTGAATAGGCAAAAGCCCCCGATTTATCGCTGCGGAATTCAAAGCCGATGATTTCCCGGGTCGGTTTGATAATGGGCTGCGGCGTGATGTTGTTTTCCTGGTTGTAGCGGAGCTGTTTGGCCCTGCGGTAATTGGCGCCGTCGATGGTTTTCTGCATTGATTCGGTAATACGGGCCGCATACATGATGACGCGCCCGTTGAGGTTCCGGGCCGCCCTGCCGGCCGTCTGGGTCAGGCTCCGCTCCGAGCGGAGAAAACCCTCCTTGTCGGCATCCAGGATGGCCACCAGCGACACTTCGGGCAGGTCGAGACCCTCCCGCAACAGGTTAATGCCCACCAGCACGTCAAAGACTCCCCGCCGCAGCTGTTCCATAATCTCCACCCGCTCCATGGTGTCCACATCGGAGTGGATGTACCGGGTCTTAACGCCCATCCGGGCGAGGAAACGGCTCAGTTCCTCTGCCATCCGCTTGGTGAGGGTCGTAACCAGGGTTCTTTCATTCCGCCCGGTCTGAAGGCTGATTTCAGCCATCAGGTCGTCAAGCTGGTTGGTGACGGGGCGTACTTCGATCACCGGATCCAGCAATCCTGTGGGCCTTATCACCTGTTCCACCACCACGCCCTGGCAGCGCTCCAGCTCATAATCGGCCGGGGTGGCACTTACATAAACCATCTGGCTGACCAGGCCCTCAAACTCCCCGAATTTCAGAGGCCGGTTGTCGATGGCCGCAGGCAGCCTGAAACCGTAATCCACCAGGGTGACCTTGCGCGAATGATCCCCCCCGTGCATGGCCCTGATCTGCGGAAGCGTCGCATGGCTCTCATCGATGATGGTCAGAAAACCGGCCGGAAAATAGTCGAGCAGGCAGAAAGGCCTGGTACCGGGAGCCCGGCCGTCAAAATAGCGGGAATAGTTTTCAATGCCCGGGCAGTAACCCAGTTCCCGCATCATCTCCAGATCATATTCCACCCTTTCCTGAATCCTTTTGGCCTCTAAAATTCTTCCGTTTTCATTGAAATATGCGACCTGCGACACCATGTCGTCCTGGATCTGCCGGATGGCCTGCTTCATCCGCTCCCGGGTGGTGACAAAAATGTTGGCGGGGAAAACCGACACCGATTCCAGGATTTCCAGATGGCCGCCTGTCACCGGGTCAAAGGCGGAAAGCTCTTCCACCTCATCGCCACGGAAAAAAATCCGCAGGGCCGTATCGGCATAGGCCGGAAATACATCAACCGTGTCGCCCCTCACCCTGAAATTGCCCCGCTGAAAGTCCACCTCGCTACGGGCGTACAGGGCATCGACCAACCGGTGCAGAAGGCCATTGCGCGACAGCTTTTCCCCGGTATGCAGCGGCACCACATTGGCATGGAAATCTTCCGGGTTGCCGATGCCGTAGAGGCAAGACACCGACGAAACCACAATGACGTCCTTGCGGCCCGATAAAAGCGAAGAGGTGGCGCTCAACCGCAGTTTCTCAATATCCTGGTTGATGCTCAGATCTTTCTCGATATAGGTGTCGGTGCGGGGAATATAAGCCTCCGGCTGGTAATAATCGTAGTAGGAGACAAAATACTCGACGGCGTTGTGAGGAAAGAACTGTTTCATTTCACCGTACAGCTGGGCCGCGAGGGTTTTATTGTGACTCAGGATAAGAGTGGGCCGCTGCACTTGTTCGATGACCTTGGCCATGGTGAAGGTCTTTCCCGAGCCGGTCACCCCAAGCAGGGTCTGGTATTTTTCGCCGGCCAGGATTCCTTCGGAAAGCTGACGGATGGCTTCCGGCTGATCGCCGGTCGGCTCATAATCTGACACTACCCGCAATTCCATAGCATTTCCCTCCGGGTTCCAAAGATAGGAATTCCCCGGATGAGCAGGAAGGTTGCGGTCGCTTTTCAGGACTCAGCCGATCCGGGCATGCCGCCTGACCAGAAGAAGCCGGTCGCCGTTCAGGGTGCTGTAGCCCTGGTCGTAGCAATAATACCAGATGCGCCCCTGACGGGTGGTCTCCATGCTGGTGAAAAAACCGAAATGAAAATCAAGTTCCGCCAGTTCGTTGCGTGAAACGCTGCTTCTCCCCGATTGCACCATCTTCTCAAGAAGGGAGCGGTTTTTCTTCAGGATCCGGTTGATTCGGCGCACCTCCTGGCTGGCGCCTCCCTGCCGCCGGTTGTGATAGGCATTTCGGCATTGATCACTGCAGAACTTCTTATCGGAGCGCCCGAACAGCATGCCGCCGCACTCAGGGCACTTTCGCTGGGGTTCCATATGTTTTGAGGGTTTGTTTAATTACAGATGGTCTGAACTTACTCCAAAAAGCCCGGATGGGTATACGAAACAGACTGTCTGAAGTTACAGTATCAAAACCCTGCCCTGCAAGACAATGGTATCCCCGGATGAGCAGAGGGAAAAGCGATGGCCACCCGGGGGCCGCCCCACCACCCATTCTTTTTGACGGCAGTTGAACCCCTGCCCCCGCACTCCGGGGCTACTTCACCCAGGGGTCAAGACCGATGAATCCTTCCAGGCTTTTCAGGTAGTCGGTCGACTTGAGATGCTTCAGCATTTCTTCGGCGTGCCGCAACTTTTCGCGGATTTCCGTTTCGGTATCGGGATCCTGGGAAAGCGAGGTGACCAGGTAGTTCTTCAGGTAGCGGACATGTTTCTGGTACAGGGCTATATCGCTGAGCTGCTTGTTCAGCAAGCGCTCCTGGTACCAATCGCTTTCAAGCAGGTATTCCCGGGAAAAAAGAATCCGGATGGAGGGATCGCCGGCCTCTTTTCCCTCGTATTGGCCGTAGGCCATGATGTTAAGGAGCGCCTTCAGCGGAGGACATGCGCCTTCGATGCTGCCATCCTCAAAGTAGCGGAGGGCTACCCGTTGCTGGGCCTCCACGATGTTATCGACACCGTCGGCAAAAATACCGAGGCCCTGCCGTTCGGGTTGCAGCATTTCGTCGTTGAAAACCGCCACGGGATTTTCGAAAACCCGGCCGAAATAGAGACGGACGAACTTGCGGGTGATGCGGTAACCCAGCCGTGAAGCCAGCACCCGCCGGCCTTCGAATTCGAAGTCATCGACCTTTTCGAGCAATCCCTTTTCTATCATAAAGGGGGGATCGATCTCCTCCGGCCGCAAACGGCTCCATATTTCGGGGATGAGAAGGCTGACATCGTGGTCTACCCTGTATTTGGGGCCGATGTATCCGGCGGCGGTGGTGAATCCTGGATAGCCGGTCAGGATGAAGGAGACCAGGGCGTTGTTCAGGTCGGTTACGGGGCTCAGGGCATTGAAGGGCCCCTTGGTAAGGGCGCCCTCGGTGCCGGCGCCTGTGGTGGAGGGGCTTTTCCCGGTGAGGCTGCAGATGAAATCCATAAACAGTTCCGGCAGCTCCTGGTAGTGGACCGGATTGTAAACCGCCAGGGGGCGGATGCCCGGTTCGGGCGGATTGTTGCGTCTGCCCGCCAGCACCGCGTTCACCCCGAATAAAACCGGCTCGCCGGCGGGCACCCGCCGGAACAGCCGGGTCCCCATTTCAGCGATGTATTTCTCCCTTTGTTTTACGATGTCGGGCCTGTTCTGCAGATAACGCATGTTCTTGGAGGGCTTGCCCTCGTAAATCCTGGGATGGGAGGAGGAGACAAAATAGGTGCTGTCTTTCTTGGCCGCCACCTCTTCGATCAGCCTCCGGATGGGGGTGGTGTACTTGTCAAACTCGATCGAATCGTCGATGATGGCCTCCGCATCGCTGAGCGTCAGCGGCTGAAAATTCGAAATGAAGGTATTGGGGGTGGCCAGATCGGCCTCAGCCTGCTTGTCGTACCCCCGGTTGATGGCCTCGTCAGGCCGCTGGAAAAAACGGTACTCGCAGTTATGGGTGAATTTCACCGCGGGCAGGGTAAGGTCGGGTGACAGGTTTTTCAGCTTTTCGCAGGGCACCACCGTCGAAGCCGTGATGTCGTCCTCCATCTGCAGCTTGTCGGCGGCAATGAAATCCTGCCTCAGCTTGAAAGTGCGCCACGACTTGTCGTTCATAAGCCCTATCCGCAAATAACTGGCCACCAGCTTCCGGTCCAGAAACTTCAGCTCGTTACCGAATTTCCCGTCGATGATGTCGACCGAGAAATATTGCTGCCAGTTATCGCCCCATTCGGGACGGTAAAACCGTTTCACGATGAAAACCAGCCCTTTGATGTAATTCGGAATGCTTTCAAGCCATTCATTGTAAGCGTCGGTGTAAAGGGCGGGCGACGGGGTGAGCAGTTTGATGACCGATCCCAACGACCGCGCCGGGCTCAGCAGAGGCCTGCTTTTCCGCTGGTTCTGCACCGGATCCCGGAATTTGTGGTTGTAATCACGGGAGATGATTTCGGCGACCTTGCGGAAATCGTTCTCGTAATCGGCGGTGAAATAGGGTCCGTAAAGGATGGCATCGTTGATTGACTTTGAAATCTCCGATTTCCCGCCCCCGGAAACGGTGCAGGGTTTATGGCAGAAGGTCCCTTCGGCCGCCGACCCGATGAGGCGCCAGGAGGGAACCCAGGGATTTTTCTCCATCCGGATCTTATATCCCGAAGGAAGGATGTATACGCAGGAAGGCTTCAGCCGGATCGACCGGGTCTGCCCCTCTTTTTGCCAGCTCACCTTTTGCTCCACCATGCTGAAATAGGCATCCCGGGGAACATAAATGATACCGGGGTAGTTCCTGTCGGTGGCGTAGCCCTCGGGCGACACCTCCATGGAGGATCCGTAATCCCTGACCATATCCTCAAACGAAAGGCCGTTTTCCCTGATCTGGCTGTCCTGCCTGAACTCGTCGCCCAGGTTGTAGCTCGGGAAGGCGATGGCGCCGCCGGCGTGTTCCTCCTCCGCATTTCCGAAGAGGTTGGCCGAATAACTGATATGGGTCTTCACCTCCTTCTTCGAGTAACCGAAATAGTTGTCGGCGATGACGGTCACGATGATCCCCTCCTCGGTGCGGGCGGTGACTTTGAAGGACTTGCCGTCGTTGTATCTTTCCGATTCCTCCTTCCAGCACATGCCGTCGCGCTTCTGGCGGCCGGTAGCCTGGTCAGAAGGGGGCAACCCGACCTCCTTCTTGGTCAGGTTTACCAGGTGGGGTGCCAGGATGATACAACCGGTATGCCCCGTCCACCCCTCGATGTCAAGGGCCGAATCGTTTTCCGGAAGGTAGGGATCGCCCGCATTTCCGAAAATCGATTCCACAAAGTCGAGGTTGCTCACCAGATTTCCGGGCGCAAAAAAACGGATCTCCATGCTTTTCGCCGGAGAGATGCCAGGAACGCCGGGGCAGACCACCGGTTTCAGCAACAGGGATACAAACACCTCCGCTTTTTCCTCCTGGTTGGAGGTATAGGGCAGCTGCAGCAACTCCCCGGGCGGATGGAGCGCCGCTTCGAGCAAACGGGCAAAGGTGGCTTTGGGAACCGCCTTTTTATCGTCCGGGATCGGAAGCCCCCCTTCGGCCACATGAAAAACCCCTTCGGTGGTGCGGCGGTCGTTCTTCGGATTGTGAAGCACCCCTTGTTTGATCCGGTAGGAGTTGATGATATCGGAAACGAAAAGGTCCTTGTCGGGGGGCAGCGAGAGTGCCCGCGCCACCCCGTGGCTGTCGATCACCAGGGTTTGAGAAGGAAGCCGGGGATGGACGGCGGTATGGTACTCGCCAAGATAGCCATCGAGAAAATTCTGGATCCGCTGGTCTGCGGGACACAGATAAGCCGTCAGCAGCCGGTTTTTTTCACGGTGGTTCTTGATAAGGTCGTTGGCCAGCTCCAGGAAATCAAAGCCGGCGGAAGTTCTGACCACCGGCAGCCCCAGGGCCGCCAGCCTAAGATTGATATACTCATTGAGCCGTTTCGGACGGGGGATCTCATTGGTCCCATCCTTGCCGAAACCTAACGATTTTTTCAGGTCCATGCCTTTATGGTTTGTTATTGACAAAGGTAAGCATTTCCATGGGATGGCCGTCAGTTCCTGACAACGGCCACCGTAGCAAAAAACAGAAGGATGGCGGCCAGTCCGGCGATTATACGGAGGATCCCGGCCGCCTTTCTCGGGATGATTCCTGCGATGCGTTTGCGCAGAAGGCCGGCAGCCAGGGCCAGGGCCGCCGGCAGCGCATTCACCGCCAGCCCCCAGTATACGGGGATCAACCGCCCTTCCAACGGGATCTCATCGGGCAGTGGCTGAAACATTTCATCTTCGGTGCCGGCCGCATCAAGAAAAGCCTGCTCGGGCACAAGGACACCGGAGCCGAGAACCGCGGCGGCATACAAGCCCAGCAGAAATAAAATTCCGCAGCCCACCAGACCGAAGATCCTTTTCTTTTCCGTCCGCCCGTAGGCCATGGCTATGAGTGCGGCAAATATTCCCCATTGCGGGATGGCCAGAAAGAGGTAATTGGTGATCATCGGATGCGGCATTAATCGGAACAGGGTCAAAATTAGCAGTTTTAAAGGAAGTAGCTGGATCCCGGGCAAGTGAAGTTTGTTATTTTTGCCCTTTTAACAATTTTCGAACATTGGAACCATTGAAAGCCGATCCGAAGGCCGGAGGCCTGATTTTTGACCTTGACGGCACCATCGCCGACAGCATGCCTGTCCATTTTATTGCTTATCGCAATATTCTCAGGGAATTCGGGGTGGAATTCACGCCGGAGCTGTTCAGGCGGATGGCAGGGATCCCCGCCGTGGAGTCCGTTCATCTCATCAACCGTCTGTACGGTGTCTCCCTGCCTGCCGCAGAGACCGCACGGCGCAAGGAGGAGGAATATGAAAGGAACATGCATCTCATCCGGCCTGTTGCTCCGGTGGTTGAACTCATCCGGGAGCAGGCCGGGAAGCTGCCCATGGCGGTGGGCACCGGGGGTTACAGACGGCTGGCCCTGAAAGCCCTCGGCCTGATGGGGCTGGAGGATTGCTTCCGGATAATTGTCACCTCGGAAGAGGTAAGCCATCCCAAGCCCCATCCCGAGACATTCCTCCGCTGTGCCGAAGCGATGGGGGTAGCCCCGGAGCGCTGCCAGGTTTTTGAAGACGGGCCGCCGGGCATCGAGGCGGCCCGTGCGGCCGGGATGATGGTTGTCGATGTTACCGGCTATTACAGGGTAACCATCGGCAGGGAACTGTAGACCCTCCGGCTGCCAGGCAGACAGTGGGCGGCCGGCCGCGGAAACCTGTCGCTCCGGCAGCTTTATTTCATAACGACAATCACATATCCCATGATCCACCGGAAATCACGGCGGCTGGCCTGCACCCTGCTGGTGGCAGCCCTCGCCACCCTCCTGCCCTGCTGCCGGAAAGGCAAAAGAGCTCCCGTCAGCGATGATAAAAGGCTCACCATGGTCTTTTACAATGTCGAAAACCTCTTTGACACCTCCGATGATCCCTCCGTGAAGGACGAAGAATTCCTCCCCGGGGCGCCGAAAAACTGGAACGACCGCAGGTTCGGAGAGAAAACCGGCAAGCTTTCCCGGGTTCTCCGCGAACTGGGCGGGGAAGAGCTGCCAGAAATCATCGGATTGTGCGAGGTGGAGAACGAAAGCGTGGTACAAGCGCTGGTCGGGCATCCCAATCTGGCAGCCGGCGGCTACCGGGTTGTCCATTTCAACGACCGCGACAGCCGCGGCATCGACCTGGCCCTGGCCTACAGGCCCGACGAATTTGCCGTGGAAAGCGCCCGTCTGGTGCCTGTACGGCGCAGCGACGGGAAAGGACTGCCGCGGGGCATCCTGGCGGTGACCGGCACTGCCGGCAACGGGGAGAAGTTCCACCTTTTCATAAACCACTGGCCCTCACGCGACGGGAACGACCCGGATGCGGAGCTGGGGCGCCTGGCTTCAGGGGATGCCCTTCGCAAACTGACCGAAGGACTCGAAGGGAAAACCAGCCATGTGGTCATCATGGGCGATCTGAACGACGAACCCGGGGATGAAAGCATCCGGACCCGCCTGGGAGCCGCTCCCCCCGGCGGCATAGAAAACCGGGGCCTCGTCAACCTCATGGTCCCGGACCAGCGCCGTGGCAAAGGCACCTACCGCTACCGCGGAACATGGCAGATGCTCGACCATATGATCGTCAGCCGGTCGCTTACCGACACCACCGGCTACAGGGTCGAGAATGGAAAAGGAGAAGTCTTCAGCCGTTACTGGATGGAATTCCAATCCCGCAACGGAGAGGTGAGGCCCGATCGGACCTATGCCGGCGACCAATACACCGGCGGGCCCAGCGACCATTTCCCGGTCTATTTCCGGCTGATCAGGGATTAAAAACGGAGAACCTCCCGTTTCTCCCGGTGCCGGGAAGCGTTCCCGCACAAAACAACAGCCCGCCGCAGCCCGGGAAGATCCGTCTTCAGTGGCCGCCGGGGCAACCACTACTGCCGGCGCTTTCTCTCAGACTGTTTTGGTATCATGGGCCAGACATCCCTCCTGGTACTCCGCAATGATTTGCTTCACCTGCTGCGGGGATACCCGGCCATGGACCTTCTCTCCCACCATGACCACGGGGGCCAGACCGCAAGCCCCCACACAACGGAGACAGCTCAGCGAGAACTTCCCGTCAGGGGTGGTCTGCCCGACCTCCACCTTCAGCTGCCGCCTGAATTCATTCAGCACCTGCTCGGCGCCCCTGACATAGCAGGCGGTACCCATACAGATGGAAACCGGGAATTCACCCCGGGGAATCATGGTGAAAAAGCTGTAGAAAGTGACCACGCCGTATATCTTGGCCACCGACATGTTCAGCTCCTGGGCAATCACCTCCTGCACCTCTGCGGGAAGATAACCCAGCTGCGTCTGTACCTTGTGGAGCACGTTGATCAGTTCACCCTCTTTGTTGTTGAATTCGCCGCAGACCTCCCTGATGGTCCTGACAGCTGAATCCGAAAGTTTTATTTTTGGCATAACGTTTTTCTTTTATTGATTTTCCATGCGGATCCGTTCGGCGACCTCCCCCTTTTCCCGGTTACCGGGTCCGGTCGAAATAGACTGTGTGCAGGAGTTCATGGGCCTTGTGGCTCATGGGTTCACCGAGGTACTCGGCATACAGCTTTTTGATATAAGGATTCTCATGCGACTTCCGGAGGGTTTTATTGCTGTCTTCCCGGTAGATGGCCATCTGGCGTTTCACCAGGATATCGGCATTCCCGTGGTGGTAAGGCTGTCCCCCGCCGCCGATGCAGCCTCCGGGGCATGACATGATCTCGATGGCATGGAACATGGAATTCCCAGAACGTATATCTTCCAGGAGCTTACGCGCATTCCCCAAACCGTGGGCGATGCCGATGTTGATGGGCAGCCCGTTGAAATCGATGGTGGCCGAGCGCAACCCTTCCATGCCTCTCAGCTCTTCAAAGTCCAGTTTGGGAAGTTCCTTGCCGGTGAAAATTTCGTAGGCAGTTCTGACGGCTGCTTCGATGACGCCTCCGGTTGTGCCGAAGATGACGCCTGCGCCTGTCGATTCTCCCAGGGGTGCGTCGAAATCCTCGTTGGGCAAAAGCCGGAACTTGATGTTGGAGACCTTGATCAGGGCTGCCAGTTCACGGGTGGTGAGGGCATAATCCACATCGGGATTGTTGTTGGTGGAAAATTCGGGCCGCCCGCATTCGTATTTCTTGGCCACACAGGGCATGATGGATACCACAACCAGGTCTTCGCGGCGGATGCCCAGTTTTTCCGCGAAGTAAGACTTTGCTATCGAGCCGAACATCTGCTGAGGGGAACGGGCCGTGGAGGGGATCTCCTTCATATCGGGGAACTGATGTTCGAAGAATTTCACCCAGGCGGGGCAACAGGAGGTCAGGATGGGCAGCTTCACGGTCGGGTCTCCCTCCAGATGCCTCTTCAGCCGGTTCAGGAGTTCGGTGCCCTCCTCCATGATGGTCAGGTCGGCGCCGAAATCGGTGTCAAAAACATAGTCGAATCCCAGGCGGCGAAGAGCGGCGCAGAGTTTTCCGGTAACCAGGGTCCCCGGCTCCATGTCGAATTCCTCTCCCAGGGCGGCCCTTACCGCAGGGGCGGTCTGTACGACAACCGTCTTGGTGGGATCAGACAACGCCCTGATTACCGCACCGGTATGGTCGACCTCGGTAAGCGCCCCTGTGGGGCATACGGCCACACACTGTCCGCAGTAGGTACATACCGAGTGATCGAGGTTCATTTCGAAAGCCGGCGATACCACAGCATTGAAACCCCGGTTGATGGCCGACAGTACCCCGACCGTCTGCACTTCGTTGCACATCATCTCACACCTGCGGCAGAGGATGCATTTGTTCAGCTCCCGGATGATCGAGGGAGAGGTATCTTCGCGGTAGGTGGACTGTTCCCCTTTGTAATGGATTTCGCGGATGCCCAGCTGATGGGCCATTTTCTGCAAGTCGCAGTTACCCGACTTGGCGCATACGAGGCAGTCGGCAGGATGGTCCGAGAGGATCAGCTCCATGACGGTGCGCCGGGCGTTGATGGCCCGGATGCTGTGGGTGCTGATCTCCATGCCGTCGGTGGCTTCCGTGCAGCAGGCGGGAGCCAGATTGCGCCTTCCCTTCACCTCCACCACACAAATCCGGCAGCCCCCCGGCCGGTTTTCTATGTTCAGGTCTTCCAGCTTCATGTAACAAAGCGTGGGAATCGTGATGCCTATGCTCCGGGCAGCCTCCAGAATGGAAGTCCCCTTGAGCACCACCACCGGTTTGTTGTCTATTGTAAGGTTTATCATTTCCATAACTATCAGTCTTTCACGTTTGTCAAATCAGCTGAATGGCGCCGAACTTACATTTCTCATAACATATCCCGCACTTGATGCAGAGCGACTGGTCGATGTAGTGGACCTCCCGTTTTTCGCCGGTGATGGCCCCCACGGGGCAGTTCCGGAAACAAAGGGTGCAACCGGTGCATTTGTCGTCGATCACCACATATTTCAAAAGGGCCTTGCACTTCCCGGCAGGACAGCGCCCGTCGCGCACATGGGCTATGTATTCATCGCGGAAATACTTGAGCGACGACAGGACGGGATTGGGCGATGTCTGACCCAGCCCGCACAGCGAAGTATCCTTGATTACATTTCCCAGCAACGACAACCGTTCCATATCTTCGATCATGCCCTTGCCCTCGGTGATGGAGTGGAGGATCTCATACAGCCTTTTGTTCCCGATGCGGCAGGGCGAACATTTGCCGCACGACTCTTCCAGGGTGAATTCAAGGTAGAACTTGGCGATGGCCACCATGCAGTCGTCCTCATCCATGACAATCATACCCCCCGAACCCATCATCGAGCCGGCGGCTATCAGGTTGTCGTAATCGATCGGCGTGTCTAGGAATTCGCTGGTCAGCATTCCGCCCGAAGGACCGCCGGTCTGGACGGCCTTGAATTTCTTACCCCCCCGGATGCCCCCTCCGATGTCGAAGATGACCTCCCGCAGGGTGGTTCCCATGGGTACCTCTATCAGCCCCACGTTGTTCACCTTGCCGGCCAGGGCAAAAACCTTGGTGCCTTTCGACCGCTCGGTGCCGATCGAGGAAAACCAGGCCGCCCCCTTGTTGATGATGACCGGTATGTTGGCATAGGTCTCCACATTGTTCACATTGGTCGGTTTTCCGAGGTAGCCCGATTCCGAGGGAAAGGGGGGCTTAAAGGTGGGCTCACCGCGCGATCCCTCCATGGAATGGATCAGGGCGGTCTCTTCCCCGCAGACGAAAGCCCCGGCGCCATACCGGATCTCAATGTCGAAGTCAAAACCGGTGCCCAGGATGTCGGTGCCCAGCAGGCCATATTCCCGGGCCTGGGCCAGGGCGGTCCGGAGGCGCGAAATGGCCAGGGGATACTCGGCCCTGATATAGACCAGTCCGTTGTGGGCCCCGGTGCAGTAACCATTGATGATCATGGCTTCGATCACCGAATGGGGATCCCCTTCGAGAATAGAGCGGTCCATGAACGCACCGGGGTCTCCCTCGTCGGCGTTGCATACCACGTATTTCACATCCGAAGCCACCCGGGCGGTGATCTCCCACTTCAACCCGGTGGGAAAACCCCCGCCTCCGCGGCCCCGCAAACCCGACTTCTTGATCTCATCGATCACCCGGACAGGCGTCATTTCCGTGAGGCAGCGCCCCAGGGCCTGGTAACCGTCGCGCGCTATGTACTCCTCGATGTTCTCCGGATCGATGAAACCGCAGTTGCGCAAGGCGATCCGGATCTGCTTCTTATAAAAATCCATGTGCTTGGAATCCCGGATGATATCTCCGGTGACGGGATCACGGTAGAGCAGGCGCTCCACCTGGCGGCCCTTCACCACATGCTCCTTCAGGATCTCTTCGGCATCGGAGGGCTTCACCCCCACGTAAAAGGTCTGGTCGGGCATCATCTTGACAACCGGTCCCTTTTCACAGAAACCAAAACAACCGGTCATCACCACCTGCACCTCCTCTTCCAGCCCGTGCTCATCGATCAAAGCCATGAAGGCGGAGCGGATTTCCGCGCTTTCCGAGGCTTTGCACCCCGTTCCGCCGCATATCAGTATCTGCGTGTTGAACTCTGCCATAACATTCGCATTGTGAGGTTGAATTTATTCGTCGATGGTCTTAAAATTCACGGGGATGATCCCGTCAACCAGTTCACCCTTGATGATGTACCGGTCTATGATCTCCCGGGCTTTCGATTTGTCTACATGGCCGAAGACCACCGGTTCCCTGCCCGGCAGGGTCACCTCCACCGTGGGCTCGGCATAGCAGTAACCCATGCAGCCCGTCTGCGTAACCACCGCATCGATGGCCTGGTGTTCCGTCTCTTCGATCAGAAAGTTCATGGTCTCCTTTGCGCCGGAAGCAATACCGCAGGTGGCCATTCCCACCCTGATCTGGACAAGGGTATCGGAAGCATCGCCGTGTTCCCTGAGTTTGATCCTTGACTGGACCTCCTCTTTGAGTTTTTTAAGGTCGGATAATGAAGTTATCTTACTCATAATATGCTATTTAAAAAGTTACTTTTCATTTTTGCCGCTTCCGGTGCCATCACCGGAACCCCCGCAGACCGGGAATTTAAACTCCCCGCAGCAAGCAGCGGGGAATCCGATTCCGTCCAGCCTGTTTACATGTGTTGCTCGCTGACCCCGCGGCAAAGCAGAGGGGAAAAGCGCTCGCCGCAATTCAAATATACAATTCCTGCCCGGAATACCGGTAAAAAAAGAACCGGTACGCCTTTCCGCCGTTCCGGTCAGGGAGCCGCGCGGATACCGGCCAGATTGTTCCTGACCAGCTGACGGAGGGCCTCCCGGATTTCGGGATGGGTCAGGGGGACCTCCCCGAGGGTTTCCTTCAGTTCCTTGGTGGAAAGGGAAAAGGTTCCGCTGTCGGTGGTGTGCCGGTATTCGAAGGCAATACCCGGATGGCCGGCCGCAGAAAGCAGAAAGATGTCGGAAACGTCGCCCAGCGGTGGCCTGTCGAGGTGGTCCAGCCCAAAGCAAGCCTTCACCAGGGTTCCCTTTCCGGGCAGCGAAGATACTTCGACCGCTCCTCCCGCCTGGCGGGCGCTGTGTTCCAGAAGGGGAAGCCCCAGGCCGACCTTCCGGCTCTTCCGGGAAGTAAAGAACGGATCCAGGGCCTTTGCTGCCGTCTCCCCGGTCATGCCGCAACCGTTGTCCCTGATTTCAAGGGTGTAAAGATTGCCCCTTTTTTCTTCCAGAATTATGATTTCAATCAAGGTTGCCGATGCCCGGGCCGAATTTTCAAGAATATCCAGGATATGGTCGGTGAGGGTTCTCATGCTCTGCTACAGGGTTGAGAAGGGATGGCTTTTCGCCCTGAGATGCCGCCCAGGGCTTTGCGTATCTCCGGGAAGGAAAGCTCGCGGAGGGTGAAGAGGGTGCTGCCGGAGCCGATGTCGCCGGGATAGTGGGCGTCGGAATTCCGCAGTAGGGTGATAACCGGGCCGAGACGGTATTGCGCCCGCAGTTGCTCCGCTTGGCCGTACCGTGAGATTTCCAGGGCCTCAAAGGGAAGGTCCGCAGGCAGAAACCCAAGCTGGCTGAAAAGGGAGTTCACCGGACGGTCGATATGGGCGGGTATAAAAAGACCTCCGAGGCCGTGTACCGCCGCGGCCACCTCGCCGATGGGCTGATCGAGAGCAGTGAGAAGCAGTTTTTCTTCGTGCTCCAGAATGAGTTCCTCCTCGTCGACCACCACCTGGTAACCGAAGAGCTCCTCCTTGTTGGGGATGAAAGGCTGGTGCTGCTCCAGGTACTTGCTGAATTCCGTGCGTTCAGGGATGCCGGGGAAAAAGGCCAGGCAGTGAATCTCCTCGCGGGTGGTGACCTCCACGCCCCCAAGGACAAAAATACCCCGCGCGGCAGCCATCCGTTCGACGATTCCGACCTGTTTTAGCGAGTTATGGTCGGTAATCCCGAGGATGCCGATGTTGGCTGCCACCGCCCGGTCGATGATATTGCGGGGGCTCATCTCCAGGTCTCCGCAGGGAGACAGCACCGTATGAATATGTAAATCAGCCTTTACCTGTATCATGTTGTCGGTAGGTCGGCAAGCCGGAGCGTCGGGTAATCGGATTCAGGGCCGGACCGTTGGATTGTTGTCACAAACCGGGGTGTCGCGGAAACAGTCTTTCCGGCCGCCGGGTCCTGCTGCCGGGCATAAGCCTCAGGGATTCAGCAGACGGTGGAGCCGGCCGGCGGTTTCGAAAGTTCCCATGGTGGTTCCCAGAAGGGGAACCGACTCCTTGTTGCTTTGGGCCACGGTATCCTCCCCGGGCAGGAACCCCTTGACCAGGATAATGGCTGCCAGCTCCTTCAAAGAGGCGATGGCCACCACGTTTTGGTGGGTCTGCAGGGTGATCCAGGCATCGCCTTCGGCGGCAAAGCCCATCACATCGCTCAGGAGGTCGCCGGCGTAACCGCCGCGCACCTCCCTGTCAAGGCCTTGTTCCCCGGCGTATAGGGTAAGATTCAGTTCCCTGACAAGATCAGCTGTTTTCATGGTTGTTTTTTTTCTGTTTTTTCCCGGGGAAAAAGCGGTCCGGCCCCCAGATCTGGTCCAGCTTGCTTTCGTTTTTCGCAGGGTCGCCAGTCCGGCATCGGGGCCGGTAAAAGATACAGTCGGAAATGCGGGCTTTGCGGGTAACGATATCCATAGCAAGGGCGCGGCATCCGGGAGCGCCGCACGCTCCGCAGTCTATTCCCGGCAAGCGGGCGGCGATCCGCTCGGCGCGGGCCATTTTTTTCAGGGCTTTCTGCCGGTCGGAATCGAGCCGGAATACCGGCTGCGGGGCAATGGGATCGGCGGCCATCCGCCTGAGTATCTCCTGCTTCCCCTCCTCGGCAGGGGTGTTTTCCTCGTAACGGGGGTAATTTCTGGCGCGCCGGGCCAGCCGTTCCACATTCATGAACCGGTCGCCCGAAAGCAGCACACCCCCGGCGCATCCCTGGTCGCAGGAACGAAGCTCCATGAAATCGACCCCGGGAAGTTCGCCGGTTTCCAAATTTTCAAGGACCTTCACCACGTTGAGGATGCCATCGATGGCCATGGCCCGGTGTTTGAAAAGACGCGCCTCCCCGCGGGGCAGACACCAGAGGATTCCCTCGCGGGTGAGATATTCGCGCCCCCCGCTGTAAAGAGACTCCCTGCCGGTAGCAATCATCTGCATCACCCGGTTGTATATGCCGTCCATGTTGAGGATTCCGTTGACCACGCTCTCCTTTTCACCGAGGGGGCTTTTCACGGCTGCTATTTTGGCCGAACAGGGGGCAATGTAAAAAAGGCCGGTTTCTTCGCGGGAAGCACCCTGCCGCCGGAGCTGTTCCAGGGCGAAAAGGGCCGCCATATCATGCGGGGCTTTTACCAGCATCAACTGGTCGGCGAGCACCGGATAGCGGATCTGGATCAACCGTACGATGGCGGGACAAAAGGTGGATATAAGGGGCCTTCGCCCCATTTCCTTTGCCGCATACTCTCTGTAGGCCCCCGCTATCCAGCCGATGGGCTGCTCCACCTCGAAAAGATGGGTGAAACCCAGCTGTAAAAGCGCACCGTAAACCTGCTCCTCCCGGACGGAGTCGGGGAACTGCCCGATCATCACCGAAGGAAAAAGGGCGACCCTGTACCTGTAGCGCTCCATCTGGGAGAGATCATCCTGAAGAATGTAAAACGCATCGACCGGACAGACCCGCATGCAGTTGCCGCAATCGACGCACCGCTCGTCGGTGATGACCGCCAGTCCGTTGCGAATCCGTATGGCCTCCGTCGGACAGGCTTTCATGCAATGGGTGCAACCCGTGCACCTGGCCGGATCGACCCGTATGGCATGGTATTTTTTTCCCCCGAACATCAGAAATGATTTATGATCGTAACCACTGTTCCAATGCCTACCTGACTGGCAATGTCGAGCGAGTCGCTGTTCCGCTTCATGTTCGAAAGACCCATTCCGGCGCCGAAGCCCATCTCCCGGACCTCGCGCGAAGCCGTGGAAAAGCCCTCCTCCATGGCCTGCCCGATATCGGCGATTCCCGGGCCCCTGTCCTCCAGAACAATCGTAATCCGGTCCTTGCCGATCACCACCCGGATGGTTCCTTCCCAGGCATGGGCTACGATGTTCACCTCCGCCTCGTACAAGGCAATCACCGTACTGCGGATCTTCTTCGGATCGACGTCCAGTTCCTTCAGCAGCTTCTTCACAGAACTGGAAGCATCGCCGGCATGGGTGAAATCACCCCCCTTCACCTGGTAAGTCCGTTCAATAACCATTAATAAACCGATTTCAGACCGGCTGAATAGAGAAGCCCGCTCGCCTTGAAAAGCGAAAAGGGCGACTCAAGAATCACAATGCCGTTTTCCTGCGCCAGGGCGATCATCTCTTCGGTGGTCTTTTTGTTCCTGACGAAAAGGATGTAATGAATGTCAGCCATTTCGGCCGTGCGGATGGTTTGTATGTTGGAAAGGCCGGTGATGAGCAACAGTCCCTCCGAATCGAGGGTGAGCACATCGCTCATCAGGTCGGAGCTGAAACCCCGGTCCACATTGTCGGCGAGCCGCGATTCCCCGATTACCAGTCTGGCGAGGGTCAGCTGAATCACCTTTGATATCTGCATATTGCAATTTTTATTTCCGGCCTGCCCGGAAATCCGGAACAATTCCGGGCAAAGATACACTCCGCTTCCGATATTGAAGGGAACAAAAGGGAAAATAAATATGCTATACAATATCCGGCCGGGGATGAAAATGCGGAAAGGTTTGAGTAATTTCGGCGCAAAAGCGGTTGAGTATGATTTATGAGAAGAACCTGACGGGAAACAGTCTGGTAAACGATCCCCAGGTTTACCAGCAAATCCTGGATGCCTTGTCGCTGCCCATTTTTTTCCGCAACGGAAACGGGGTTTACCAGGCCTGCAACACGGCCCATGAACGGCTCACGGGGATAACCCGCGACCACATGGTGGGCAAAACGGTCTTCGAAGCCCACCCGGGGGAGATTGCAGAGGAACTGGCAAGGAAAGACCACGACCTTTTCGACACCCCGGGTGACCAGGTATACGAAACCACCATCCGCCTCAAAGACGGCACCCTGCGCGATGTGGTCATCCAGAAAGCCCTGATCCGGAATGAGACGGAGGAGGTAACCGGCATCCTGGGCTACACCTACGATGTCACCGAAAGGAAAAAGGCGGAACAGAAGCTGGAAAAGGCCCGCGAAGCCATGATCATCTCCTCCCATATGCTGCACAAAATCAGGGCCGGCATTATCATCGTGAACATGGATTTCAAGGTGATAGATTCGAACGAGAGTTTTGCCCGTCTGATGGGGGATGAGATTGTCGAGCTCTTCGAAACCATTCCCGGATTGAGAGGCGCAGATGTGACCGAACTGGTTCCCGATATCATTTACAAGATGATAACCGGAATCATGACTACGGGAGAAACCAACCTTGAGCGGGATGTGAAGTACCAGAACAGGCTGTTGCACGTTTCGGTGGTCACAATTTATAAACAGAAGGTGGTGGGTGCGGTGATCCGCGACATGTCGGCCCCTGTGCTGGTGCGCGACGAGATCATCAGCCGTGCGGAAAGAGCCAACAAAAAGAACATCGAAACCGTACAGAAGATCGCATACCTGCTGGGCGAAAACGCCGCACAGACCGAAGAGCTTATCAATTCCATCATTGAATCTTACCGCTACAGCGATGAGGAATGACCACCCGGATTACCATGTCGAGATCGACGTGCAGCAGAAAAAGCCAAAGGGGCAGATAGCCTGCGGCGATGTTTTCCACTCGCGGATCATCAAGGAAGAGGGGCGGACGGTGCTGGTGATGAGCGATGGGATCGGACACGGCGTCAAGGCCAATGTCCTGGCTACCCTGACGGCCTCCATGGCGCTGAATTATGCCAGCTCCCATACCAAACCGGAGATCGCCGCCCGCATTATCATGCGTGCCCTGCCTAAAAGCAGCGACGGACTGGAAAATTACGCCACCTTCACCCTGATCGAGTTGGATGCCGACGGAAGGGTGCGGATCATCAACTATGACAATCCCAAGACCATCATCCTGCGGGGCAACAAGCCGTTTGAACCCACCGAATACCATGTGGAGATCAAAGGGATAGAGAACGCCGGCAAGATCCTGCGCATTCGGGACTTCATCTCCCGGAAGGAGGACCGGGTGGTTTTTCTTTCCGACGGGATTCCCCAGTCAGGACTCGGCAGCAACCGGTATCCCATGGGCTGGGGACGCGAGAAGGTCGAAGAGTTCATCATCGGCCAGGTGACCCGGATGCCCGACATCTCGGCCACCAAACTGGCGCGGAAGATCCTCAACCAGGCCAACATGAACGACGGCTTTGACCTGAAGGATGACGCCACCTGCGGGGTGATCTATTTCCGCCAGCCCAGGGAGTTTCTGCTGATCACGGGTCCTCCCTTCTACAAGGTGAAAGACTACGACGTGGGAGAACAGATACGCAATTTCAACGGGAAAAAGGCCATATGCGGCGGCACCACCGCCGAGATCATCGCCCGCGAGCTGGACCTGAGGCTGGAAACGGAACACGGCTTTGCAGGCTCTGCGCTTCCCCCCAAGGCCAACCTCGAGGGATTTGACCTGGTGACGGAAGGAATCCTCACCATGGGGAAAGTCGAGGAGATCCTCGAAAATTACAACAGCGAAACCCGCATGGGCGACAGCCCCGCCGACGAGGTGGTCAACCTGCTGCTGGAACACGACATCATCCACATCATTGTGGGAACCCGCATCAACTGGGCGCACCAGGACCCTGACCAGCCCGTGGAACTGGAAATCAGGAAGGTGATCATCAAACGGATCATTAAGTTGCTCGAAGAGAAGTTCTTCAAAGAGGTAAGAGCCGATTTTGTCTGACCCGTAAGATCGGGGCCGCCACATGACCGGCAGCGAAAAAATCAGATCATCGGGAACTTCTTGAAAATGGTTTCCGACTTGGCGAGGATGTCGACATACTGCGCCCGCTGGTATATAAAGGGATCCTTGAGGTTTCTGCGCGAGAGCCTGCCCCTGAAATCAGCAAGGGTGCCATAGCCGTGTTTGTCCATCCAGGTTGCGATTCCGCTGAGTATCTCCGCCACCACCCCCGGGTGGTTCTTATAAATGGTACTCACAATCTGCACCGTGTCGGCCCCCGCAAGGATGGCCTTGATCACATCTTCGGCCGAGTATAGTCCCCTGCTGATGCAGACGCTTCCCTCCAGGTTACCGTACAGCAGACCCGCATAACGCAGCGAAAGCATGTAATCCTTCGGATGGGTCAGCTCCCAGGGATAGTAGTACTTTTCCTTTTCCACATCGATCTCGGGCTGGAAAAACCGGTTAAACAGCACATAGGCGTCGGCACCGGCTTCATCCACCCGCTTGATGAAATTCAGGGTATTGGTGTAAAAAGGGCTGATTTTTACGCTAACCGGGATTTTCAGCGCCTGCTTGATCGATTTGACCACCTGAATCTGTTTTTCTTCCAGGGCATGGCCCGACACCTCGAAATAACCGGGGGTTGCATAGAGGTTGATCTCCAGTCCGTCGATCCCTGTCTTTTCCATTTCAAGGGCGTAATCCACCCAGGTGGGCTCCAGCACCGCATTGAGGCTGCCGAAAACCGGGATATTCACAGACTCCTTGATTTTGCGAAGATTCATGAGGTGTTCCTTCGGGCCCGCATGTTCCAGATCGGGGAACAGGCGGGTCATTTCGGCACTCCTTTCTTCGTATTCAGAGAGATCTTCAATCATCTGAAGGCTCTCGAGCTGCACCTGTTCCTCGAAGAGCGATTTGTTTACGATGGCTGCGATGCCGGCTTCTTCGAGTTGCCGGATGGTCTCCGGTTTGGAAACGAGATTGGAGGCTCCCAGGATCAACGGATTCTTCAGCGGGATGCCCATGTAAGTGGTTGAAAGATCTGCCATGGCTGATAATGTTTTATTGGACTCTAAAAATATAACATTTACTCAGACGGAAGGTTCACCGCCGGCAAAAAAAAGGGAAGCCGGTGCGGATCGGCGGAAGGGAACGGGGCGACCCCTGGAAAGCCGCAGGGCGCGGCCTTCTGAGGCTGCGCCCTGCGTAACCGGTTCCTGGCAACTGCGAAGAATCCGCGGTTCCTTTCCGGTGTTTGCCCTGTCACATCAGACTCATGGTTACGGTAAGCCCCGCCATGACCACCGATACCATCGACATCAGTTTGATAAGGATGTTGAGCGAAGGCCCGGAGGTGTCCTTAAAGGGATCTCCCACGGTGTCGCCTACAACGCCGGCCTTGTGGGCTTCACTGCCCTTGCCACCGTGATTTCCCTTCTCGATGTATTTTTTGGCGTTGTCCCAGGCTCCCCCGGCGTTGTTGAGCATGGAGGCAAGGGTGAATCCTGAGGTAAGACCTCCCACCAGCAGACCGATAACGCCGGCAACCCCCAGAAGCAGTCCCACGGCAATGGGTACGGCAATGGCCATCAGAGAGGGGATAAGCATTTCGCGCTGGGCGCCCCGGGTGGATATCTCCACGCAACGGGCATATTCAGGCGTGGCTTTGCCTTCCATGATGCCATAAATTTCACGGAACTGCCTTCTGACTTCGTCGACCATGGCGCCGGCAGCCCGTCCGACTGCCTTCATGGTCATGGAGCAGAATAAAAAGGCCATCATGGCGCCGATGAAGATCCCCCCCAGCAACATCGGGTTGAAAACCGACAGGTCGTAAGCCTGGGAGAAATCGCGGATGGTGGCGGTTGCCAGTTCCACCACCTTCTGGCCCTCGGCGGCCACAGGTTCCACAGCTGCTTTGGCGGTATAGAAAACCACATCGCCCACCTCCTTGATGCCCCCGGTATCGGCGGCCACTTTACCAAGCCACAACCTTACCTCTTCCATGTAGGCAGCCAGCAGGGCCATGGCTGTCAGTGCCGCCGAGCCGATGGCAAAGCCCTTGCCCGTGGCGGCAGTGGTATTGCCCAGCATATCGAGGGCATCGGTACGTTCGCGGACCTCCTTCGGAAGATGGGCCATTTCGGCGTTGCCTCCGGCGTTATCGGCAATGGGACCGAAGGCATCGGTGGCCAGGGTGATCCCCAGCGTGGAGAGCATGCCCACGGCGGCAAAACCGATGCCATAGACTCCCATGGCAAAATTGCCGAAACCACCGGCAAACCCGAAGGAGGCAATGATGCCCAGCACAATGGTGAGTGCAGGAATCCAGGTCGAGGCCATCCCCACGGCGATCCCTTCGATGATGGTGGTGGCGGGACCCTGCAGGGTTTGCTTGGCAATGCCCCGGGTGGGTTTGTATTCATCGGAAGTAAAAAACTCGGTCGACTGGCCGATGATCACCCCGGCCACCAGTCCGGCCACCACCGAGCCAAAAAGCCCCCAGGTGATGAGCCCCAGGGCAGCCATGAAAGCCACGGCCACCAGGATCAGCAGGGAACTTCCCCCGGTACCCAGCAACAGGGCGTTGAGAAGGTTTTTCTGCGTTGCCGACTCCTTGGTACGGACGAAAAAAATGCCCAGGATGGAAAGCAGGGTACCGATGGCAGCCACCACCATGGGCGCCAGAATGTAAAAAGAGGTTTCCCCGCCGGCAACCAACGGGAGGGCTGCTCCCAGGGCCGCGGTGGCCAGGATGGAGCCGGCGTACGACTCGTACAGGTCGGCACCCATGCCGGCCACGTCGCCGACGTTATCCCCTACGTTGTCGGCAATGGTGGCGGGGTTCCGGGGATCATCCTCCGGAATGCCGGCCTCCACCTTACCGACCAGGTCAGCCCCTACATCGGCCGCCTTCGTGTATATGCCGCCCCCGACCCTGGCAAACAAAGCCTGCGTGGAAGCCCCCATGCCGAAGGTCAGCATCGTTGCGGTGATTTCAATCATCTTTACATGTTCGGTAGTTCCTTCATGCACAAAGGTAAGCCCCAGAAATTCAAGCCCGGTCTGCATATTGCCGGGAGTATATACCAATTCGGTCAGGATCAGGTACCAGGCGGCAATGTCAAGAAGGGCAAAGCCCACCACCACCAACCCCATCACGGCGCCGCTGCGGAAGGCGATCTGCAGTCCTTTGTTCAACGACTGAGAAGCCCCCTGGGCCGTCCTCGACGAAGCATAGGTCGCGGTTTTCATTCCCAGGAAACCGCACAACCCCGAAAAAATACCTCCCGTCAGAAAGGCCACCGGCACAAAGGGATTCTGAACCCCAAAATAGGCCAGAAGGGTCAGCAGGATGACCAGCACAATAAACACTTTCCCGACAACCGAATACTGCCGCTTGAGGTAGGCCATCGCTCCCTCACGGACATACTGGGCTATCTCCTTCATCCGGGGGGTTCCCTCCGGATTCTTCATCATCGAACGGTAAAAATACCAGGCAAAACCAAGGGCAAAAACCGACGAAACCGGCACAAGCCAAAATATCCAGTCCATATATTCCTATTTAATTGTAATTTACTGTCTTCAACGGCTTTCATTAAAGAAAAGGGGCTTTCCCCCCCCTGCAAAGATAAATTTTAATAGTATAAAGTGCCTTTTCTTCACTATTTTTGGCGTTTATCTGATCTTAAGGTTACCAGCGGCCGGAACCGCGGCAAAAAATCCCGGAGGCTCTGCTGAAATTTTCTTTTTGTATGACCAGGGTCCTGTTCGTTTGTCTGGGGAATATCTGCCGGTCGCCGGCGGCGGAGGCCATCCTGCGCCAAATGGCTTCGGAAAAGGGTACCGGGGAACCCCTGGATATCGATTCGGCCGGAACGGGGTCATGGATGACGGGAGAACCCGTGGATCCCAGGATGCAGGCGCACACCGCCCTGCGTGGCTACCACCCGGTCCATACCGCCCGGCAGTTCGACCCGTCGGTCGATTTCGACCGGTTTGACCTGATCATCGGCATGGATGATTCGATTGTCAGCCGCCTCGAATCGCTGGCGCGCCATGAAAGGGACCGCGGCAAGATCACCCGGATGACCCGCTACAGCCGGCACTGGGGTTACACCTTCATCCCCGATCCCTATCCCGGTGGAGAAGAGGGATTCGAACTGGTGCTCGACCTTCTGGAAGACGCCTGCGGAGGACTGCTCGAAGAACTCCTGCAACATAAGGTCAGCTGATCATTTCGACCGACCAGGCCACAACGCCCTCCTGTTTTTCAATAAGCTCCCCTATTTTTTCTATCTCCAGGCGGATGGGTATGTAGGCGTAGAAAAGGCAGAGATCGTGGTCATTTCCCGGGTTGCGGACCAGGTCAGCGGTATGCACCCTTATTTTCAGCGTTTCTAAAAGCTGCTGCAGCAGGGCCGGTGTGGTGCTGTTCTTCCGGAGGGTGATTTCTATCCGTTTGAAGATCTTATCGCGGAAGAAATGCTTCTCCAGAAGGTCCATGATCGTTAGGGAGAATAGGATGATGGCTGCTGCCACCGCGCTGATGCGGAACAAACCGGCTCCGATGGCCAGCCCGAGCATGGCCATGGACCAGATGGAGGCGGCAGTGGTCAGCCCGCGCACATTCACCCCGAACCGGAGGATGGCGCCCGCTCCCAGAAAACCTATTCCCGTTACCACCTGGGCGGCAATGCGCCCCGGGTCGCCTCCCTGAAAACCGGGGTAGGCCTGCGGAAGGTAAATGGAAAGCAGCATGGCCAGGGTGGAACCCAGGCTGATGAGGATGTGCGTTCGCATTCCCGCAGGCTGGCTGTGAGCCTCCCGCTCCACACCGATCAGCATTCCTGCCACAAAACTGACTGCCAGCCTCAGCAAAGCCGTCTCAAAGGTAATTTCCGTACTGGTCCAGATCCCGTGCATGGTCATACAATCGTCTTTTTTATTTCTGGGGAATCGCCCTCAGCCCGCCCGTTTCCTTACGCCGGCTGTCATGATGGGACCACCGTCGTTCAGTCTGAGGAAGGTTTGAAATGGTAGAGAAATACGACGGTACATTCATAGGCGGGTTTGGGATTGCCCTCCATCTCCATGGTTACCCGCACGCGGATACGGGTGATCCCCCGCAGGTCGGCGACCGAATCAAGGACAAAACGGGCCCTGACCCGGCTGTTCACCGGCACGGGCTGTTTAAACCGGAGCTCCTCTATGCCGTAATTGACCACCAGGGCTACATTCCTGACCTCCACCACGTCGTACCAGTGATGGGTCAGGAGGGAAAGGGTCAGGTAGCCATGGGCGATGGTTGCGCGGAAGGGCGACTCTACGGCGGCCCGGGCCGGATCGGTGTGTATCCATTGATGATCCAGGGTGGCCGCCGCAAACTGGTCGATCTGCTCCTGTGTGATCGCACAGTAAGACGAACAGCCCACCTCCTCCCCCGAAAGGGCTTCAAAATCTCGGAATCCGCAAATAATCCTTTTCTCCATCCGTCGGTTTTTTACCGTTTTTCCGGATCAGCAACGGCAGGTTCCCGCCCGGTAAAACAGAGTAAATATACGGTTTTTACGGAAAGGCGAACACCGGGCTGCAAAGCCTCCGGGGGAACGCCCCTAATTTTAAGGATGTCCTGATGAGCCGATTGAAATATTGCCCACCTTTGCCCCTTTCAGGATCTTTGGTGAAAAATCTGCTCAAATCGACCACCTTTCTGGCCATCGTGGCGGCCATGCTATGGTCAACCGCCTTTGCAGGGGTGAAGATCGGGCTGCAATACCAATCGCCGCTCCGGTTCGGGTCGCTTCGCTTTATCCTTGCGGGGGTCATGGTTTTCGCCGTCTACGGGGCCTGGGGCAAATACTGGCGCGAAGTGAAGCGGGAGTGGCGCTTTATCCTGATGATAGCCTTCCTGCAGGTGATCGTCCAGTACGGGATGTTTTACACCGGCATGAACCTGGTTCCGGGAGCCCTGGGGGCCATGGTCGTCGGCTCTTCGCCGCTCTTCATCGCCCTGGTAGCCCACTTCACCCATCCCGACGACAGGATGACGCCGCTGAAAACCCTCAGTTTCCTGACCGGCGTGGCAGGCATCGCCATCATCACCCTCGGCCGTACTGCGGTCACCATGAAAAATCCGCTGGAATGGGTGGGTATCCTCCTCCTGATTTTCAACAACATGGCCTCGGGATACAGCAATGTGCTGGTCAGCAAATCGGCGCGGCCCCTCTCCCCCATCGTGCTGACCTCCGCTTCGCTCTGGCTGGGGGGAATCCTGCTGTTCCTGGTCTCCCTACCCCTGGAAGGATTTTCACCCCGGCTGCTGCCCCTGCCCTGGTTTCTTTCACTGATTTGGCTGGCTTTTCTGTCGGCCTCCGCCTTTTCGATCTGGTACACCCTGCTGAAGCGCCCCGGCGTTAAGGTCTCTGAACTGAACATCTGGAAGTTTTTGATCCCCGTTTCGGGAGCGGGCCTCAGCTGGCTGCTGGTCAAAGGCGAATCCCCCGATCTTGTTTCGGTGACCGGGATGGTGGTCATTGCAGGGTCGCTGTTGCTGATGAACCGCACGGGGCTGAGGGGGCTTCTCCGCAGGAAGGCCTGCCGGTCGGTGGAGGAGTGATCCGAAGAAGCAGCAATTTTCAGCGTGCCTGCGGCAGCACCAGCAGCTCCACCTTTCTGAAATCACAGGGATGGCTTTCGGCCTGCAGCGACAGGGTGCCACCCCGGATCATCCGGTCACCCCCGGGAGGCAGCAGTTTCGCAAAGGAGGGATCGCGATCGTCGAGTTGCGGCTGGCCATACACCAATACGGTATCTCCGTTGACAATGTGACGGATAACTTCGCCGCCACGCACTTCCAGTTCCGCCGTCACCCACTGGTCGCCATGAAAAGTGGCCGATGTGGAGTTGATGCAGTGGTCGGTCACCAGGGCGCCGTTCATCACCACATGGGTGCCCGGAGTGCAGACATTGGCCGTACTCCTTTCGTTCACCCCGTCGCCCCCCAGCAGCTGGACCTCCGCCGATACCGGGAAATCCTGATCCAATTCCATGGAAGCCAGCGATTGCCCGTGGATCATGATCCCGCTGTTGCGGAAAGCCCATGCCGGCCCGCCCGGGCACTGTTCTCCCACAAACCGGTATTCGACCCGCAAACGGTAATGCGAAAAGGTGTCCTTGTAAAACAAGTGCCCGAAACGGTTGTCAAAACGGTCATACTGGTCGTATCGCACCTTCAGCAGCCCCTCTTCGACCCGGAAGGTATTCCCGAAATTGACGCCTGCATCGAAGCCCTTGATCTTGACAGTCCATCCCTCCAGGTCCCTGCCGTTAAAAAGGCTGATCCAGTTCTCCCCCCGGGGTTGAGGAGCGCAGCCGGCCACCAGCACAAGAACAAAGAGCAGCGCAGTCTGCAGTAACAGATTTTTTCTCATCACAGCTTTGATAAAATGTTCAGACGGTAAAAGGAAAGGCGGGCGATCCGGTGCCGCCCGCATCCATTTTCAGGCCTGAAGATAGCATTCTTTTCGACACGGCGGAATGGCATAAAAAAAGGTTTCCCTACGGTTGAAAGCGGGAGTTTTGCTATTTTTGGAGGCGGATGGCGCAGGCAGCCAACTCCGTGCCATGAAACAGCATACGGGTTGGTAAGCCGCCCGTCAAAGCCAACGGTCTGAATGTATGTACCCTTGCTGTAAATTTTTCATCCGGTTGAACCGGACGGTCACCCTGCTCCTGTGCCTCATATTGCTGGCCGGATCCCGTAAAACCCTGGCCACCGGAAGTGCCGAGCGGCATCGCCCGAAGGTGATAATCGGGATTCTTGTTGAGAATATGCGGCCCGATTACCTGGATCGTTACCGGGATCAGTTCGGGGAAGGGGGTTTCAACAGGTTGCTTTGCGAAGGGCTGGTCTGCACCCATGTAACGATGGCGCACCACAACCAGAACAGCGCTTCGGGTACGGCAACCCTTCTTACCGGCACCGACCCCTCGCTGCACGGGATCATCGGGCTTTCATGGTGGGACCGGGCACAGGCAAAAGAGGTGGGATGCACGGCCGATGAACGGGAGACCACCCTGAACGGGAAAACCGGCACCCCGGGAGGATCGCCGCGGAAGCTGCTGTCCCCCACTGTGGGAGACCAGCTCCGGCTGATCACCAACGGCAGGTCACAGGTTTACAGTGTGGCGGCCAACGAATCGACCGCTATTCTGGCGGCCGGTTATGCCGGCAACGGGGCTTTCTGGTTCGACGACGCCACCGGCACCATGGTTTCCGGCAGCTATTACATGCCAAGGCTTCCCGAATGGGTGCAACAGTTTAACCGCAACAAGCCGGGCCGCGAATATGCCCGCAGAAACTGGGTCTTGCTGAAAGATCCGGAAGCCTACGGCGCCAGCCATCCCGACAGGGACTCGCTGGAACTGGGCTACGGAAAGGGACGCAACGTTTTCCCCCATGTCACAGCTGCGCTGGTGAAGGAGGCCGGTGACTACGGCCCCCTCAAAACCACCCCTTTCATCAACCTTCTGGTCAGGGAGTTTGCAGTTTCCCTGCTGGAAAACAGCCAAGCCGGCCGGGACGAAAGCCCCGACCTGGTGACCGTCGCCTTCAGCTCGCTGGATACCCGGAACAGCGCTTTCGGCCCCGCATCGGTCGAAATGGAAGACCTCTACCTCCGCCTCGACCAGGAAATCGCTTCCCTGATCGGCTTTGCGGAGGAGAAATTCGGGAAAGACAACCTCCTGCTGTTCCTCACCTCCAATGTGCCAGCCTCCTATCCGCCGGAGCTGCTGAAAGGGAGGTACCGCTATCCTGCCGGGGTCTTCAGCCCCGAAAAAGCAGCCGCCCTGATGAATTCATTCCTGAACATCACCTACGGCGATCTGCGCTGGGTCAGCCATACCGGGAGCCACCAGATCTACCTGGACCATTCGCTGATCGGCATTAACAAAATCGGGTTGGAAGAAATCAGGTCCACTGCGGCCGCGTTCACCGGTCAGTTCGAAGGGATCGCCGCCGCCCTGCCAGCGGGCAGCATCCGGCCATGGGATGGCCGCAGCCCCGGTTCGGAAATCATAGCCCGGAGTTTTCACCCGCAGCGGTCGGGCGATGTGTTATTCACCCTCCGGGAAGGATGGCAACCCACTCCCGGAGAAGACAAACCCGCATACACGGCCGATTCGCAGATACCCCTGCTATTCTGGGGATGCGGCATCCGACCCGACACCCTGGCGGCTCCCATTGATGCGATACAACTGGTTCCCACCCTGTCGCAAAAGGCAGGAATTCCCCTGTCGCAGTACGGTTCCCGCCAATCAGTCGCATATTTTTAAAAAACAGGGAGTTATTTATTCCTGCCCTGTTGCTTTCCGGTCACCGGCAGGGGGTTCTGTGCCATCATCGCCTCACGGCGCCCCTTCTTCAGGGATTCCGGTTCCCGGGGATCCATCGTAACCTGCAGAACCGTATCCCCCGACAGCTCAAATCCGGCTGTCACGGCGGCATATCCCTCTTCCGAAAAGAGCAGCTCTACCGCTCCAGGTTTGAGGTACAGCGAAAAGAGCCCGTTTTCGGACGACAGGGTGCCGATCCCCGTTATCCGCTCCGTCACCGACACCTGGCGGATGGACTCCCCGGTCGCCCGGTCGCAGATCTTTCCGGTAACGCACGCAAACTGGGCCTTCACAGCCCCCGGAATGACCATCGTGAAGGCCATCAGATAAAACAGACACATTGCTTTCATGGATGTCTTCATTGAATGGCTTCATGATATAGACGCAAAAGAGCTGTCAAATGTTGCTCCCCTCCACCCCTTTATTCTTAAGTAAACATTAAATAGTACGCAGCCAATCGGAACCCTCCCGGAAACCCGCCGGCCGTATATGCTATACAACAGTTCAATCCTGAATAAAATCATTGGTTTATTCAGGATCAACTCATTATTTTTAACGGCGCTAGAACCCGGGAAGGGACCCGCATGATCCGGGCTCCCGGCAGGGAACCGGCAGGATCGTTTAACGGCTTCAGAAATTTAAAAATCAAACAATTACAAAATTTAAGCTCTATGAGTCCCACACAACAACTCATTAAAGACCTGGCAGATAAATATGGCAGGAACAGGGAGAGCCTGCTGCCGATCATGCAGGGGGTGGTAGAAGATGAAAAGTATCTTTCCGAGTATTCCATGGTGGAGATCGCCCGGGAGATGGATATCCCCGCCGCCGAGGTGTATGGCACGGCGACTTTTTACTCCTTTCTGGAGGTCAAGAAGATGGGCAGGTTCATCATCCGCATCTGCAAGACCATCACCTGCGCCATGAAAGGAAAAGGTCAGGTTTTAATGGCCATCGAGGACATGCTGAAGATCAAGACCGGGGAGACCACCCCCGACGGGAGGTTCAGCCTGCTGGAGACCAACTGTCTGGGATTGTGCCACAAAGCCCCTGCCATGCTGATCAACCACGATGTTTATACCGATCTCACGCCCGAGAAGGTGAGGGAGATCCTTTCGGAATACATGACGAAATAAATTAAATACGGATACCATGGCAACAAGCTATCAACTGAAACGGGCCGATTTCATATTCAAGAATGAGAATGACTGGGAAAAGGTGCTCAGCAACATCCTGAGCCGCTCGCCGCAGGAGCTGATCAACGAGCTGATCAGTTCCGAGCTGAAGGGGCGTGGGGGGGCCGGTTTTCCCACGGGTTTGAAATGGAAAGTGGCATCGGAACTTTCCGCAGCCCAGAAATATGTGGTGTGCAACGCCGATGAAGGAGAACCTGGCACCTTCAAGGACCGGGAGATTTTGGAACGGGTACCCTACAAAGTGCTGACGGCGATGGTTGCCTGCGGGCACGTCATCGGCGCCAAAGAAGGAATCATCTACCTGCGGGGCGAGTACAAGTTTCTGGAAAAAGAGCTGGAAAAGGTGATTGAGGAATTCGAATACTACTGCCGTGAAATAAAACAGGATTTCAAGATCAGGATTTTCATGGGCAGCGGAGCCTACATCTGCGGAGAGGAGACTGCGCTGTTCGAATCGCTGGAGGGAAAACGGGGAGAGCCCAGGAACAAACCCCCCTACCCCACCAATTTCGGATTCCAGGGAGCCCCCACGGTGATCAACAACGTGGAGACCCTGGCCCATACCTTTACCATCTTCAAGTACGGAGCCAAGAAGTTCTACGATCTGGGGGTCCAGTATTCCAGGGGTACAAAGCTTTTCTCCGTTTCCGGCGACACGCCGAAACCCGGCATTTACGAGCTGGAACTGGGGATGAGCCTGCAGGATTTCGTATACGAATTTGGTGACGGCGATACCAAGGCGGTGCAGGTAGGCGGTGCCTCAGGCTTTCTGGTGCCGCGGAAGAAATTTGCCGACACGGCCATCGGTTACCAGGGCAAACTCACCGGCATATCGCTGCCCACGGGGGGTTCCATGATGCTTTTCAACAGCTCCCGGTCGATGTACAATGTCCTCGACAACTACCTGGAATTTTTCAGGGAGGAATCCTGCGGCCAGTGCACCCCCTGCCGCGTGGGCTGCCAGCAGCTGCTCATCGGCATCAAGGCGGTCAAAAGGGGTGAGAAGCCTGCCAGTTACCTTGACAAACTGCTCCGGCTCACCGAGACGATGCAAATCACGGCCAAATGCGGGCTGGGGCAGTCGGTGGCCAACTCCTTCTCCTCCATTGTGGAGAACTTCAGGGAAGAAATGATTTATTAACCATTGATGTTACGAAATATGTCAACGAATAAGATCAATATCACGCTGAATGGGTTACCGGCATCGGTTGAACCCGGAACCACCATCCTGGAGGCGGCCAGGGAAAACGGGATCATCATTCCTACCCTGTGTTATCACAAGGACCTGTGCGTCGCAGGAAACTGCCGGGTTTGCGTGGTGGAGGTTGCGGGGCAGAAGCGGCTGTCGGCAGCCTGCGCCACCCCCTGCGATGAGGGAATGGAAATCCTGACCAACAGCCTGCGGGTACGCAATTCCCGGAAGCACATCATCGAGCTGCTGCTGGCGGAGCACAACGCCGATTGCACCAAGTGCTACCGGAACGGGAACTGCGAGCTCCAGGAACTGGCCTCCGAGTACAAAATCATGACCCAGGATTTCATCGAACTGCTGCCCTACAAGACCTATACGGTCGACATGTATTCCCCGTCGATCATCAAGGACGACAGCAAATGCATCCGCTGCCAGCGTTGTGTCCGCACCTGCGCCGAGCTGCAGGGTGTGAACGCCCTGACGGTGTCGCACAAGGGCGACAAAATGAAGATCACCACCTTCATGGAAAAACCGATGAACGCCGTGGTCTGCACCAACTGCGGGCAATGCGTCAACCACTGCCCGACCGGCGCCCTCGTGGAAAAAAACTATATCGAGGAGGTATGGGAAGCCATCGCCAACCCCGATAAGCATGTGGTCGTCCAGACGGCACCGGCGGTACGGGTGGGGCTTGGCGAAGAACTGGGATATGACCCCGGCACCCGTTTCACCGGGAAAATGGTTTCCGCCCTGCGGCGGCTGGGCTTTGACTCGGTGCTCGACACCGACTTCACGGCCGATCTCACCATCATGGAGGAGGGGACCGAATTGCTCACCCGTCTGAAAAAAGTGATCGTCGACAAGGACGAAACGGTGAAACTGCCCATGGCAACCTCCTGCTCTCCCGGATGGATCAAATACATCGAACACCTTTATCCCGAATTCCTCGATCATCTCTCCACCTGCAAATCTCCGCAGCAGATGTTCGGCGCCCTGGTGAAGACTTACTATGCCAAGGCCCGCAACCTGGATCCTGAAAAGATTGTTTCCGTGTCGGTCATGCCCTGTACGGCCAAAAAGTTCGAGGCCAGCAGGCCCGAGATGCTCGACAGCGGCTACCGCGATGTCGACTATGTCCTGACCACCCGCGAACTGGCCATCATGATAAAACAGGCGGGGATCAATTTCCAGACCATCGAAGACAGCAAATTCGACCGCCTGATGGGCGATTCCACAGGTGCCGGCGTCATCTTCGGCGCCACCGGCGGCGTGATGGAGGCAGCCCTCCGCACCGCTTACGAAATCGTCACCGGCAGGGAGGTGCCCTTCAAAGGCCTCAACATCACCCCCGTCCGCGGCATGGAAGGAGTGCGCGAAACCTCCATCCTCATTGAGAATCCCAAACCGGAATGGGCTTTCCTCGACGGCGTGGAGCTGAAGTGTGCGGTGGCCCACGGCCTGGTGAATGCCAAAACTGTCATGGATACTGTGAAAAACCACACCTCCGGCTACCATTTCATCGAAATCATGGCGTGCCCCGGCGGGTGCCTGGGAGGCGGCGGACAACCCATCCCCACCAACCCTGAAATCCGCAGAAAAAGGGCCGAAGCCATCTATGCCGAAGATGCCAACATGCCCATCCGAAAATCGCACGAAAACCCGGAAATCATCAAAATTTACAACGACTTCCTCAAAGAGCCCCTGGGAGAACTGTCCCACAAACTCCTCCATACCAAATACACCAAACGGGGCAGGTATTGAATGGCGTGCTTTCCCAATATGGGAAATTTGTGCCGTTTTTGGGGCTGAAACGAAAAATCGGTTCTTTGAAAAAGACTGATAACATGGACTTTGATAATCCGGTTTGATTCTTGCTGGAGGTGCATTGCTTGAGATTTTCAAGTGTTGCTCTCCTTTTGTTAGGATAAGTCAATGCATTTAATGGGACATAACAGGAGCCACCCGCAGGTGGTTCCTGTTTTTTTGTGTAAATTGGAGCACTCAACCAATTCGACCATGCCATGAGCAAGAAATACAGCGTTTGGTTCCCGGGGATGCTGTTGCTGCTGGTATCCCTCACCGCGGGGGCCCGGGTAAGATACCTCGATGCGGTATTTGATTCCGTGGAGGTTCAAACGGTAATCTACAGTGAAAAGGAGGGGGTTATGCTGGCCATGGACCTGTATCTTCCGCAGGCCGACACCCTGGAGCGGCGGCCTGTGGTGCTGTATGTCCACGGCGGCGGTTTCAGCGGAGGCTCGCGGGATGCGTCCGGGATTCCCCGGTTTTGCCGCCGGCTTGCCGGCACGGGATATGTGGCGGTTTCAATAAGCTACCGGCTCACCCGGCAGGGCAAGGCCACCGCCTTTGGCTGCGACTGTCCGGCCGCCGAAAAGATGGAAACCTTCCGGGCTGCCGTGGAGGACCTCCGGGAGGCCACCGTCTGGCTGCTCCGGAACCAGAGCGCCCTGCGCATCGATCCGGCCCGGATTATCCTTTCCGGAAGCAGCGCCGGGGCGGAAACGGTGCTGAACGCGGCCTACCAGCCTCCCTTTGTACCCTATCCCGGTGAAAAGCCCTTCTCCTATGCCGGGGTGATCTCCATGGCCGGGGCCATCCCCGACACCACCCTCCTGTCCGGAGGAGCGGGAATACCCTCTCTGCTTTTCCACGGCACCTGCGACAACCTGGTCCCTTACGCCTCCGCCTCCCACCATTACTGCCAGCCTGCCCGGCCCGGCCACCTCCTGCTTCATGGCGCCCACACCCTCGCCGGCATCCTGGGACGCACCGGGGTGCCCTGCTGGCTTTATACCTTTTGCGGCGACAACCACCGCATCAACATCAGCCCCATGGAGGAACAATTCCTTGAGATCCTTTCCTTCTGTCACGGGTATGTGCTGCAAGGTACCGGCACCCGCCGGCATACCATCGAGGCAGGCAGCACCGCCCGTTGCGATTACGGCCATTACATGTTCTGCGACCCCTGATCCGCCCCGTTCGGCTGTCCTTAACCTGCACCGGCAAATCCGGGCCGGGACGTTTCATTGTCATACAACCACCCACCATAAAGTCCAAAGCCATGAAAAAAACCACGCTGCTGCTTTTAACGCTTTGTTTCCTGGCGTCATGCGGAGAGGTCACCCTGAAAAAGGAAATGTGGCCTCCCGTGAAACAGGAAACCAAACCCTGGAGCCGCTGGTGGTGGATGGGAAGCGCCGTTGACCGGGAAAACATCGACACCCTGATGGGTTTGTATGCCCGGGCCGGCTTCGGAGGGATGGAGATCACCCCCATCTACGGGGCGGCAGGCTATGAAAACCGGTACCTCTCCTTTCTTTCTCCCGCGTGGATGGAAATGCTGGATGCCTCGGTCAGCGCAGCCGCCGGATCAGAAATGGGCATCGACATGAACCTGGGCACCGGATGGCCCTTCGGAGGGCCCCAGGTCACCCTCGCGGATGCCGCCTGCCGCATGGTGGTCCGTAAATGGGAAATCACCGCCGGCAAGCCCTTCACCACGAAAATCACCCCTGAGGATCCCAGGCAGGTGAAGGCAGGAGCTTTCCTCCAGGTATTGAATGCCGTCAGCAGCGACGGGGAGGGGATCGACCTGACCTCCCGGGTAACCGGCGACGGAACCCTTGACTGGCAGCCGGAAAAGGGAACTTGGACGCTGACCGCTCTTTTCTGCGGAAGGACGCTGCAGAAGGTAAAGCGGGCAGCCCCCGGCGGCGAGGGGCTCACACTCGACCATTTTTCCGTCACCGCCCTGGAAAAGTACCTTTCCCGCTTTGACACCGCTTTTGCCGGTACCGGCCATGGGGTCCGCGCCTTTTTCAACGATAGCTACGAAGTCTACGGCACCAACTGGACTCCTGGCTTCCCCGAAGAATTCGAAAAACGGCGGGGCTACTCCCTTCTGCCGGCACTCCCTGCCATCACGGATCATGAAGACAGCTCCGAAACGGCTCGCCGGATCCGCTACGACTACCGGCAGACTCTCTCCGAGCTTCTGCTTGAGAATTTCACCCTTCCCTGGACCCGCTGGGCCAGGGGAAAAGAAAGCATAACCCGCAACCAGGCCCACGGTTCTCCCGGCAACCTGCTCGACCTGTATGCCGGCACCGATATCCCGGAATGCGAAACCTTCGGTTCCACCTTCTTTCCGATCCCGGGCTTGCGACGCGACAGCGCCGATATCCGGAATGTGGATCCGGACCCTGTTATGATTCAGTTTGCCTCCTCGGCAGCCCACCTCACCGGGAAACCACTCACAAGCTGTGAAACCTTTACCTGGCTGGCCGAACATTTCAGGGTCTCCCTGTCGCAGTGCAAACCGGAGGTCGACCAGGTTTTCCTGGCAGGGGTAAACCATGTGTTCTACCATGGCACCACCTACTCGCCCGCCTCCGCGGGATGGCCCGGCTGGCTCTTTTACGCCTCGGTCAATTTTGCCCCCTCCAACAGCTTCTGGCCTCACCTCACCGGCCTCAACCATTACATCACCCGGTGCCAGTCCGTCCTCCAGAGCGGGCTTCCCCACAACGACCTGCTGGTCTACTGGCCGCTGTCCGATTACTGGATGAACCCCCGCGGCACCAACCTGCAGATGTCGGTTCACGACATTGACCTGTGGCTCCATCCCACCCCCTTCTACCGGGACGTCACCGCCTGGCAGCAGGAGGGCTACAGCCTTGATTTTGTCTCCGACAAGCTGCTCGACGGTGTTTCCGTGCGCGGGAACCAGTTGGTCGTCCCGGGAGGCGCCACCTACAAGGCACTGCTTTTCCCGGCCACCCGCTATCTGCCGGAGACAACCTTCCGGAAAGCCATAGACCTGGCCAACCAGGGGGCCGTCATTCTGTTCAGGGAGATCCCCGGGGACGTTCCGGGCTACGGAAACCTCAGCGAAAGACGCAGCTCCCTGGCTGAAATGATCGGTACGCTGGGATTGACAGCCGACAGTACCGGCTGCCTTTCGGCCAAAACAGGAAGCGGAAAGCTGTATGTTACTCCCGGCATCACCGAACGGATGAAACAGCTTTCCATCCTGCCCGAACCGCTCAGAAACAGCGGATTGCAATACATCCGCCGGAAAACGGAGGAGGGCATCTATTACTTTCTGGTCAACCATACACCGGAACCTGTCGATGAATTTCTGACGATGAACGAAACCGCCGCCTTCCTGTATCTCATGGATCCCCTGACCGGCCATACCGGGCTGGCAGCCCGGCAAACCCGGGGAAGCCGGACCCATGTGCGGGTGGAGCTGCTGCCGGGCGAGTCGGTTTTTCTGTATGCCACCGACCGGAAATACAGGGCCGACGACTGGCAGTACAGGGATACAGCGGGAGAGCCCCTGGTGCTGCAAGGCCCCTGGCGGCTCCGTTTCAAGGAAGGAGGTCCCCGGCTGCCTCCGGCGCTGGAGCTGGAGGAGGCCATCCCCTGGACAGACACGGGGGCCGAAAACAGCTTTTCCTTTTCTGGGACCGCCGTCTACAGCACCACCTTCCAAATGACAGATCCCCTGGCCGGGGAATACCTGCTGCAGCCCGCCCGCCTTTACGAAAGCGCACGGGTGACTATCAACGGAAAAGAGGCCGGCATCCTGTGGAGTATTCCCTTTGCCCTGCGGGTAGGCCACCTGCTCAAACCGGGGGAGAACCACCTGGAAATCGAAGTGGCCAATCTGATGGCCAACCGGATCCGCTGGATGGACCAGCAGAAGATGGAATGGCGCAATTATCATGAAATCAACTTTGTAAACATCGACTACAAGCCATTCGACGCTTCCGGCTGGAATCCCATGCCCTCCGGACTGCAGGGACCCGTCACCCTGACGCCCCTGCGCTGAAGAGAGCCTGACCCGGCCCTTTTCGCCGGAGTTCCGCCGGATCAGTTGCAACCGGATCCCGTCGTACCGCCGCGAAAGCCTTCCGGAGAGATATTTTGTAATCTATACATTGCAATACCAGACCAATGAGACGACACCTTATACTTATTACCGCCGGCCTTGCCGCCCTGGTTTCCTGCAACCAGCCCTCTAAAACCGACGGAAAGGAAACCATAGACAGAAAAGCCCTGGTCAGCAGGCACTTTGTTCATAACGACCGGTTCGATTCGCTATCCTCCCTGACGGTGGGAAACGGGAAATTTGCCTTCACCGCCGATGCCACAGGACTGCAATCCTTTCCCGCAGCCTACAGCCGGGGGGTTTCCCTGGGCACCTTTTCCGAGTGGGGATGGCACTCCTTTCCCGACACCGGTGATTTCCGGTATGAGGAAACCATCCGTGAAAGTGACTTCCACGGGAGGGCCGTCGGCTATGCGGTGCAGTGGAACGAGCCGGCAAGAAACCGCAGGGCGGCCAACCATTTCCGGATGAACCCCCACCGGATGCATCTCGGGTTGATTGGGCTGGAGATCCTCGACAACAAAGGGGTTCCGATGCCCGAGGAGGCCCTGGACAATATCGCGCAGCATCTCGACCTGTGGGAAGGGATCCTTCACAGCCGTTTTACCGTGGAGGGAGAGCCCGTGGAGGTAACCACCCTCTGCCATCCCGACCATGATATGATTGCCGTGGGCATCCGGTCTCCGCTCATCACCCGGGGCCGGCTGCGGGTGAAGTTTTCCTTCCCCTATCCGTCGGGCGGACATGTGGACGACGGTTGCGACTGGGGATCACCCGGAAAGCACAGCACACAGGTGGAAGCCGGAAAGCACCGGGCCCTGGTCACACGCCGGCTCGACTCCGCGGTCTACTATGCGGGGCTGGAATGGAAGGGAAGGGCGGAACTGCTGGAGGCCGAACCGCACCGGATTCTGCTGACCCCCGGGAAGGGACATCACACCTTCCGGTTCAGTTGCCGCTTCACGCCCGAAAAGGACGCCTCTCCCCTGCCGCGTTTTGAGCGTTCGCAAAAGGCGTCGGCAACCGCCTGGAACAAATTCTGGATGGAAGGGGGCGCCGTCGATTTTTCACAATGCACCGATCCGCGGAGTGCGGAACTGGAACGAAGGGTGGTGCTTTCTCAGTATCTTACCAGGGTCCAGTGCGAAGGCAATTATCCCCCGCAGGAGACAGGGCTTACCTTCAACAGCTGGTACGGCAAGTTCCACCTTGAAATGCACTGGTGGCATGCCGTCCATTTCGCCTTGTGGAACCGTATCTCCTTCATGGAGAAAAGCCTGGGCTGGTATGCGGAGGTGGAAGGGCAGGCGGCGGCCCTGGCGGCCCGGCAGGGGTTCGGCGGCATACGCTGGCCTAAAATGGTGGGCCCCGACGGCCTCGACAGTCCCTCTTCGGTGGGAAGTTACCTGATCTGGCAGCAACCCCATTACATCTACCTGGCCGAATTGTGTTACCGCGACCATCCCGGGAGGGAGACCCTGGAGAAATACGCGCCCCTGTTGTTTAAAACGGCCGATTTCATGGCCTCATACGCCTGGAAGAATCCGGAGACCGGGCTCTGCCAGCTGGGGCCCTGGCTTATTCCCGCCCAGGAGCGGCTTCCCGCCGGCACCACCGTCAATCCGCCCCTGGAACTGGCCTACTGGCACTGGGGACTATCGACCGCACAGCAATGGCGGGAAAGGATGGGGCTGCCCCGCAACGAGAGCTGGGATGAGGTGCTGAAGGGGCTTCCTCCGCTGGCGCACCGCGATTCCCTTTACCTGGCCGCGGCCAGCGCCGCCGATTCCTGGAGCAACCCGCGCTTTATGGGCGACCACCCCGCCGTAACCGGCGCCCTGGGCATGCTGCCTGCCAGCCCCCTGACCAACGATACCCTCATGCGGAAAACCTTCCTCCGCATCATGGACAGCTGGGACTGGCCCTCGACCTGGGGGTGGGACTATCCGTTGCTGGCGATGACCGCCACACGGCTGGGGCTCCGCAACCGTGCCGTCGATGCCCTCCTGATGCCGGTCACCAAAAACAGCTACCTGCCCAACGGCCACAACTACCAGGACCAGCGGCTGCGGATATACCTTCCGGGCAACGGAGGTCTCCTGGCTGCCGTCGCCATGATGTGCGCCGGATATGACGGGTGTTCAAACATCAACCCCGGCTTCCCCGACGACGGAAGCTGGAACGTACGGTGGGAGAATTTGCGGCCGATGCCCTGATTTGGCGGCGCCTTTGCCGGTTGTTGCACCACCGGCGAAACAACCGTGAACGCTACTTCGGATAGCTGCCCACCAGCCTGGTAAGCCAGCGGTGGAAACCGTGAATGCCGCCCACAGGTTCGGCAAACATCATCATGCAGCGGCCTGCGATTACCTTCATTCCGTGTTTGCGGGCCGCCTCCAGGGCTTCGGGGGTTTCCGATTTCTGCTGAATCCAGATGCTCCGGATGCCAACGCCGGCGGCAGCCTCCACCACGCCGGCCGTCTGACCGGCCGGCGTAACAATGTAAAGCCTATCCAGCCCTGCAGGCAGCTCCTCAAAACCGGCATAACAGCGCACCCCCTGTATCTCCTGCGCCAACGGATGCACCGGATACATAGTAAAACCCCTCTTCTTCAACTCCCCGAAAACCATGCCCCCGAATTTCTTCGGATTGCGCGAGGCACCCGCAATCACCAGCTTGCCGGGAACCAGGAATTCCTTAATCTCCGGCAAAGTGTTTGTTTCCTTCATTTTTTCAACCCTTTGGTATACTAATCGCTGCCATCAGAGAACCCTGAAATCAAACAACTTGCGCTCTTCCAGGTATCCTTCCAGCCGGTCGCCGGCTAAAACCGGGCCTACCCCCGCCGGCGTACCCGTATAGATGAGATCGCCGGGGCGGAGGGTCACAAACCGGGAAACATGGGAAATAATCGCTTCGAACGGAAAGATCATCAGTCCTGAATTACCGGACTGGACGGTTTTTCCGTTGATGTCAAGACGAAACGAGAGGTTGCCGGGGGCAGGAAGTTCCTCCTTGCCCAGAAAGGGATGGCCCAGCACCGCCGAATCATCAAATGCCTTGGCCTTTTCCCATGGCAATCCCGCGGAACGGAGCTTGTCCTGGATGTCGCGCGCGGTGAAGTCAATGCCCAAACCTATCTCCCGGTAATAATGAGCCGCTTCTCCTACCGGGATGTTCCTGCCCTTCCGGGCCAACCGCAGTACCAGTTCGACCTCATGGTGGATGGAGTTGCTCCAGTCGGGAAGCCTGAAGGCACGGTTGCTGCGCAGCAGGGAAGACCAGGGTTTCATAAAAAACACCGGCTCGTCAGGGATGTCATTCTTCAATTCCCGGACATGAGCCACGTAATTGCGGCCTATACAGATAATTTTCAAAGAATTATTGTTTTAGGTTCAGCAATATAAAACTGGCAGCAGGCCTGTCCGTCCCCTGAGCTGTACGCTGTTACGGGAGGTTAAAGCCCCGGAGGCCGGTCCTTCTTCAATCCCGATGCCCGCTGTTGGGCCGGGAGACATCAGTGTTCCTTCATCCGCAGCTTGATCCGGGTGAGTACCTTTTTCGTGTACAGCGGGAAGTCGCCGTTCATGATCCAGGCATAGTACCCCGGTTGCTCGAGAAGCACCTTCTCGACCGGCATTCCCTTGTTCTTTCCGAAATTAAATATTTCGACGCCCTTTTCATCCAGCACGATCCGCCCCACATAATCCACGTTGCGGTCGTAACTGGAAAACTCGCTGAGCTTATCGACATCGTTCACCACGGGAACCGAACGGTTGCCGTTCTGGTCTTCAAATTCCACCTCCCTGTAGCGGTCGAGCTGGGACTGCAACACCTCGTAAGTAGCCCGTGCATCGGCGATGGCGGTGTGGGCGCCGGTATGATCCTTGTCACAATACAGTTTGTAGGCGGCAGCCAGTGTTCTGCGTTCCATTTTGTGGAAAATGGCCTGTACATCGATGAATTTCCTCTTTTTGAGGTCCACGTCCAGGTCGGCGCGGATAAATTCCTCGGCCAGCAGGGGAATGTCGAACCGGGTCGAATTGAAACCTGCCAGGTCGCACCCTTCGATGAATTGGGCGATGGTACGGGCTACCTCCCTGAAGGAAGGAGCATCCTTCACCATGTCACCGGTGATGCCATGGACCCGGATGGCCTGGGGGGGTATGGGGATTCCGGGATTCACGCGAACCACCTTTTCCTCCTCGCTGCCGTCGGGATGGATTTTCAGCAATGCGATTTCCACGATCCTGTCGCTGCCAACATTGATCCCCGTGGTTTCCAGATCCAGGAATACCAAAGGATTTTTCAGGTTCAGCTTCATTTTTCAGCCCGGATTACATTGTAACAACAAAACAGCCTGCCGGTTATCCTACGGCAGGGGAGCAATGCCGGCAGCCCTGCGGCCGCCGGGGACAGGAACTTCCGCCCCCTGAAGCTCAGACATTGATCATCATGGGCATAAGGAGCATAAGCACCTCTTCGTCCTCGTCCTCCTTTTCCACGGGCAGGAGAAGTCCGGCGCGCGAAGGATCGCTCAGCTCCATACGGATTTCAGCGGAAGGAAGATTGGAAAGGATCTCCTGCAGAAAGGTGGACTTGAAGCCAATCTCCATCTCTTCTCCTTCGTATTCGCAATGAAGGCGCTCCACAGCCGATATGGAGAAATCAATATCGGCAGCCGAAATGACCAGCTGGTTGCCCCCCATGGAGAGCTTCACGAGGTTGCTGGCCTGGTTGGCAAAAACCGAAACCCGCTTTGCGGTATTGTAAAAGGCCAGCCGGTCGATCACCATCGAGTTGGGATTACGGGCCGGGATCACTGAGTTGTAACTGGGATAGTTCCCCTCGACCAGACGGCAAATCAGCTGGTAGTTGGTAAGGGTGAAAAAAGCGTTTTTGCTGTTGAACTGCATGCGCACGTCATATTCTTCGCGGGCCAGCAGGTTTTTCAGCAGGGCGGCCGGTTTTTTGGGGAAAATAAAGGAGGCGCTCTCCTCGGTTTTGATTTCAGTTCTTCTGTACCGGACCAGTTTATGGGCATCAGAGGCCACAAAGCTCATGAAATCGGGTGTCATTTCTATGAATATCCCGTTCATAACCGGCCTGAGTTCATCGTCGGCAGTGGCGAAAAGGGTCTTTTCGATGCCTTTCAGGAGGGCTTTCCGGCTTACCCGCACAGCGGTCAGGTTGTCTTCGTCGGCCACCGGAGTAAGGGGATAATCTTCGCCATCGTATCCAACGATGTTGTATTTCCCGTTTTCGGAAAAAATCTGGATGGCCGAAGTGCTGAGATCCACCTGGAAGGTAAGCGGCTGCTCGGGGAACTCCCGCAGGGTTTCAATCAGCAGCTTCGCAGGAATCGCAATGATTCCCTCCCCCTCGATCAGGTCAGGTTCCACGGAAGTGATCAGGGTGGACTCGGAGTCGGAAGCGGTGATGGTCAACCCGGTGTCGGTGATCCGGAATAAAAAATTGTCGAGGATGGGCATGGTGCTCTTGCTGCTGATCACCTTGCTGATGGCTGTAAGATGACTAAGCAGTCCGGTACTGGATACAACGAATTTCATGGGCGTGATTTTATTATGTTATTTTATTCTTTCCGACAGGGCCGGTATATTTAAAACAACGCCTATCCGGTCTGTTCAGGCCGGCAGGTGTTCAAAATCCCGGTAATGGCTTACGAATATACAAACTTTCGTACAAAGAGCTCTGAAAGGCCCGGCGATTTTTTCAAGATTTATGAACCGCGTATTTTCTTCTGCGCCAGAGGGAGAAGGCCACACCGCCGAGGATGATCGTGAAGGCAGGCAGGGCGGTGTTGAGCCATTTCCAGAAAACCGTTTCGCTGCGCCAGCGCACCGCATCGATCAGCCGCATCCGGTAGCTGGTGTTTCGCAGCTGCATGATCCCCTCCCGGCCACCCAGATATTGAATGGCGTTCACAAAGAAATCCTTGTTCCCGAAGGTCTGCCGGGAAACCCTGTCGTAACCGAGAGGCAGGATCTCCGGATTGCCGCCCGGACGGATGCGCACCTTGTTTGCGATGAGGTTTCCGTCGGAAAAAACCATCATTTGGGTTGGGGGGCTCTGTTCTGCCATACCAACGGCGGGAAGATCGAGCTGGTCGAGAATCCTGTTTCTGAAAACCGAGGTGAAGGTACCCTCGATAAGGACCCCGGCGGGTATGGAGGGGCGGTTGAATAATTCGCGGGCGGGGGGCCGGTTGATGCTTTCCAGGCTGATTCCTGCGGGGGTTTTCACAATCCGTCCGTAAGGCGAGGTGGAGAGGAGTACCCGGGTGCGGAGCCCTTCCCGATCAGCCAGGGTGTCGAGCGAAGAGACAAACTCGGCATAGACCAGGTCGAGATTCCGGCTGACGGGGTGGTCAGGGGATGGGGTCAGCAGGGGCGAATAGTACCAGGGCTGAGGGGTGAAGGCGGGGCGGTTTCCTGTCACGGCCGTATTCACCAGGATGCGGGCGCAGGCTACATCCTGCACCAGGTCGTAATTCAACCGGACCCCGTACCGGAACAGCTGGTCGTCCAGGTTGAGGTTTCGGGGGAAGGCCAGGGTCATATAACCCTGCGAAAGGCTGTCGAGGCTTACCTCCACAGGGTCCAGGAGCCACATCAACCGGCAGCCCCGCATCACCAGCTGGTCGATGATGAATTTGTCCGTTTCGCTGAAGGGTTCGCGCGGACCGGCAATGACCAGCACCCCGGGCAGCGAGTCACGCGGATACAACGCCCTTGTCTCCGCAAAGCCCACCCGGAAGCTCTCCGACAGGGCCGACGCCAGATCATCCACCTCATAGGGCGAAAGCTCCCCGTGCCCCTGCAGGAAGGTCACCCCGGGCTTCTGCCGCACCATCAGCCTGTTTAAGGCACTCACCAGCTCGTACTCGATGCTTTCCGCCGAATGGTTGAGGTTGACCTCGTGGTTCACCCCGGTATTGTTGCGTAAAAAACTAACCCCTGTTTTTTGGTTTCCCATGGTGATGACCGCCCCCGGAAAGATCAGGGTGGTCACCGTTCCCTGCCGGGTGGTCTGCCGCAGGTCGGTAGGCTGAACCCCCATGCGGGCTATCTCTTCGAAATAACGGTTCCGGTTCTGGTCGCCGGCGGCCTTATAGGGATCGGTGAGGATGATCTTCACCGGTTTTGCGGCATAACGGTTCAGATCGCGCAGCTTGTCGAGGATAGCCCCCCGGAGCCGGCGGAAACCGGGCGGCAGCTCCCCTTCCAGAAAAAGCTCCACAGCAACGGGCTCCCTGAGTTGCTTTACCGTATTCCGGGTCACCGGGGCCAGTGAAAAGCGCTTGTCGGCCGTCAGGTCTATCCTGAATTGCCACACCTCCCCCAGAAATCCTGCTGCCAGCAATACCGCAGCCATAGCCAGCCCCTTCCGCAGGGGACGATGCATACCGGCGCGGCCCCTGCGCAGCACAACCATGGCCAGGAACAGAAACAGGGCGGTCATCCCGCCGAAATACAAAAGGTCCCTGATATCCAGCACCCCGCGGCTGAGGGATAGGTAGTGTTCGTTGATGCTGAGCCACCCGAGAATCTTCTCCGGGAAGTAGGGAATGCCGGATCCGGCAACAAACTCAAATCCAAGGTAGAAAAGGAAGCTCATCAGGGCAGCGGCGGTGAAAGCCACAACCTGCGAAGAGGTCAGGGCGGAGGCAAAAAGCCCGATGGCAATCTGAAGGGCGGCCAGCAGCAGGAGCCCCGCATAGGAGCCCCACGTACTGCCGGCATCCAGGTTCCAGGGTGGGTTTCCCAACCGTCCGACCGAATAGAAATAAAGCAGCGTGGGCAACAGAGACAGTCCTGCAATCACCAGGGAGGCAAGAAATTTGGAGGCTACCAGCCGGAAATCGCCCAACGGTTTGGTAAGCAGCAATTCCAGGGTTCCGTCCCGTTTTTCACCGGCAAACTGCCGCATGGTAATGGCCGGCACCAAAAAAAGAAAGAGCCAGGGTGCCAGCCTGAAAAAAGGCTCCAGCGAGGCATAGCCGCTGGCGGGGATGTTGAAGCTGCCGGGAAAAACCCAGAGGAACAATCCGCTGACCACCAGAAACACCAGGATGGCCAGGGTTCCGGTCAGCGACCCGAAGAAATGGATCATCTCCTTTCTGAACAAACTACCCATTGTCCTTTTTTATCGATTTCAACCGGGAGACCATCTTCCCTGCGGTTTGACGGCAGGCGTCCACCCCGCCAAGCCTTGCCTCCACCTCCCGGTAACCCTCGCCGATCCGGTCACGGCAGGCCTGGTCTTCGAGGAGCCTCAGCAATTCCGGTTTTATAATTTCGGATTTCATGCGGTCCATGACGAACTCCCGCACAATTTCCCGGCCTGCCACCAGGTTGGGAAGCGAAATGTAGTCAACCTTCAGGAACAGGAACCGGAACAAGCGGTATCCGGTTTTGCCACCCGCCATTTTATAGAGGACGGCCTGGGGCGTTTTGAGAAGGGCGGTTTCGAGGGTGGCAGTACCGGAGGTCACCAGGGCCGCCCGGGCATGATGCAGCAGTTCGTAAGTCTGGCCGCAGAGCAGCGGCAAAGAGATGCCTGCGGTGTATCGGCCATACAACGCGGGATCGATACCCTGTGAGGCGGCCACCGCGAATTGGTAATCCGGGAAGCCGGCCGCCAGCCGCGACATCACGGGCAGCATCAGCCTGATTTCCTGGACACGGCTCCCCGGCAGCAACGCCACCAGGGGCATGTCCCGGAGACCGTTGTCAGACAGGAACCGCTCCCTGCTGCGAAATCCCCGGCTTGCTTCCGCCACCATTTCCGTCAGGGGATTGCCCGAATACTCCGTCTCCACTCCGTGGCGCCTGAAAAACTCCCTTTCAAAAGGGAAAATGGAATAAAGCCCCTCCAGCAACTTCAGCTTCCGGGTGCGCCAGGCTTTCCATGCCCACACCTTGGGCAGGATGTAGTAAAACACGGGAATACCCTGGCTCCGGGCATAAGCCGCCACCTTCAGGTTGAAGCCCGGATAGTCGATGAGGATGAGCACGTCGGGCCGGGGATGCAGAAGCTGCTCCCGGCAAAAGGTCATATTCCGGTTGATGGTGCGTAAATGGGAAACCACTTCGAAGAACCCCATGAAAGCCATTTCGCGGTAGTGCTTCAGCAACACCCCCCCTTCGGCGGCCATCAGTTCACCGCCGAAAACCCGGAAGGCCGCCTCCGGGTCGGCAGCTTTCAGCGACCGCATCAGCCTGGCTCCGTGCAGGTCGCCGGAGGCCTCTCCCGCTATGATGAAATAGTCCATCCTTTGGCAAAAGTAACAAGGAAAAAGGAATTTCCGGGTTCCTTTTTCATCTTCTGAACATGGCCGCAGCCAGCCGGCCCCGCCCGCGGCACAACGGCCGGTAAGGTCAGAAAAGGGTGGAAACCAAAACCGCAAGCGCATAGACCAAGGTGGCTGCCACCACCCCCCGGGCGGCCTTGTCCATTCCGGCACGGTAAAATATTAAAAAAACCAGCAGGTTGACAAATCCGCAAAGACTGAGCAACCGCACCAGGATCTTCATATCCTGAAGGTGTGACAGGTAGGTAAAGAATGGCACTGAAGAATAGCGGATCAGGTACAGCAGGATAAAAACGGTCAGCGGCAGTAAAAGGCCGGTGAGAATCCCGGTCCGGAGCCTGTCGTATTGCTTCCGGCGGCGCTCTCCCATCAGAATTTCCAGTTTTTCATCACCCCGAGGGTATCGTAACAGGTCATGTCGACCTTAACCGGCACAATGGATACGTAATTTTTTTCCAGGGCATACAGATCGGTGTCGCGGGCCTGCTCCTCATAATTGCTGAAGGAACCGGTAAGCCAGAAATAGCTCCGGTTGTGGGGGTCGGTTCTTTTGTCGAATTCCTCGGTCCACTTGCCCCTGGCCTGGCGGCATAACCGTATCCCCCTGGGAATTCCGGCGGGGATGTTTACATTCAGGCAGCTATTCCGGGGAAGCTCATTCTCCATGAGCGCCTGGAATACGCGGGCAACGAAAATCTTTGCCTTGGCAAAGTCGGCGTCGGGGTTGAAATCCAGCAGGGAAAAGCCCACGGAGGGAACCCCGTGAAGGCATCCTTCGATGGCTGCCCCCATGGTGCCGCTGTATATCACACTGATGGAGGAGTTGGCACCGTGGTTGATCCCCGAAACCACATAGTCGGGGGTGCGGTCCAACAAATGGTTGAAAGCCAGTTTTACGCAATCGACCGGTGTGCCGTTTGATTTGTACACCGCGATCCCCGGTTCTTCCGAAAGTTTTACTATCCGCAGGGGATGGTCGGCGGTGATGGCGTTCGACATTCCCGACATGGCCACTTCGGGGGCGATGACCACTACATTGCCGAAAAAGCGCATTACTTCAATCAGTTCTCTCAGCCCCCTGGCGTGGATCCCGTCGTCGTTGGTGATCAGGATCAGAGGTTTTTCAGTCATTTACGGAATGATTAATTCCGCAAAGATAACCGAAAGGCGCCAACGGGGGACGGGGGAGCGCATCTTTTTGCCCCTGCTAAAAGGTACCGGAGAAAAGGATCAAAACAGGAATTTTAAGACTTCCAATTATCCGGAACATGACCGGAGAGTTGCCCTCCCCCGGAACGCAGGAGCTCCACCGGGAAATTCCCGGTGGAGCTCTCTCAAAAAGGCATTGCGATCCCTTTAACAGGGGTTCGGAAGCCCCGGCCGGGGCCGGCATGCAGGAATTACTCCAGGATGTCT
>JAEAME010000279.1_pt1 | contig 60912 bp, 46 predicted proteins | sample 8958731 | NCBI WGS metagenome assembly JAEAME01 (sample SAMN16933194, study PRJNA681113) | bioreactor sludge metagenome | isolation source: anerobic bioreactor sludge (Control) | place: India:Bengaluru | collected 2018-10-24
TAATTAGCATCATTCACGAAATGTGTAAATAACAATCCAAAATACAAATAAAAAAAGGAGAGTCCTAAAGACTCTCCTTTTTTTATTTACAAAAATTACTTAGTGTTATAAGTCGGGTAACACCCTATCCAATTCTCCTTCAAAGTTGGGCGTAAAGATTCCTTTACCCATACCAGCCTTAACTTCGGCCAGCGTCCAGAAGCGTCCTTCTTCAATCTCGTCTTTGTTAGGCAAGATAACTCCATTGTAAGTAGTTTTGTAGGTATGAACCAGTTCACGCTCAATTTCCGATTCAAACTCATAGCATGTTACAAGCTGGGGAGTAAAACCAATAATTCCAAGTTCCTCCATAGCCTCCCTTCTAAGAGCGTCTTCTACTGTTTCACCCCAATCTACATGACCACCTACAGCTGTATCCCATTTACCCGGCTGTATATCTTTGGATTCGGAACGTTTTTGAAGGAACAGATCACCAGCATCATTAAAAACATGCAGGTGGATAACCGGATGCAGCAACTTACTTCCGCTATGACACTCTTTACGCGTTGCTTTTCCTATAACGGAACCATCGGAGTCGACCAACGGAAACCACTCTTCTTTTTGCATAGCTAATTATTATATGTATACTATACTTCCCTTACCTTCATTAGCAAGGAAACACTCATTGATAAAATGCAAAGATAATGAACTTTATCTTTTACGATAGAATGATATATGTTATAGAAGATGTAAGAAAATAAATTAGAAATCTACAATACCCCGCAACTATTTTACAAAGTAAGCCGTTTTAAATGTAAGTGTTTGATTTACCGGCAAAAGCCTGTAATAGCTCAGCACGTTTTAAAGACCCTTATTTGATGTTTAACTTTTAAATTTAGTAAAATGACTAAAGTAACTGCCTATTTGCTATTTAATGGAAACTGTGAAACAGCTTTCAATTTTTATAAAGACGTTTTTGGAGGCGAATTGCATATTATGCGATATAAGGATATGCCTCAATCGGATCAACCGGTTCCGGATTCGGAAAAGGAAAAAGTGTTACACCTCAATCTTGATGTGAAAGGCGAGATGCTGCTGATGGGCTCCGATTGCTCCGAAGCATTTAGTCCCCCGGTAAAGTTTGGAGATAACATTGCCCTTACCATTAGCCCCGACAGCGAAGAGGAGGCTCGCCGGATTTTTAACGAGTTATCCGAGGGAGGAACAATCCAGATGCCGTTCGAAATAGCTTTTTGGGGATCATGGTATGGTATGTTTACCGATAAGTTTGGAATTAGCTGGATGGTAAACTATGATATTCCTAAATAAGTGATTGGGAGTAGAAGGTGAGATTAGATAAGTAATCGCACATTGTAATATATGAGATCAGAATTGGGTCACATCCATATCCTGATCTCATCTTTTAGTAAATAAACATATCGAGGATGCTAATGAAGACAAGATATCACTTGCGTTTGCATAAAGATAGGTTCAGATTGAAAGAAGAAAATAAGATCGGATATATTAATTCGTACTAATTTCCCGTTATTTAATTGGTCAGCTTAATTAAAATTGTATTTTTGTCCAAACTAAAATAAATGCAAGGTAAATATCTATATATGCCATGGATATTATGTGGTCTGGTCGCAGTGGTGCTTCTGGTACTGCAGGGAATACTGCTGGTAAAGAGCTATGAAATTCTTTTTGAGCATTTCTCTCACGACATGATACTCCTTTATATCTCATCGTTGGTAACATTCATGCTTTTTATTATGGGAGCTTTTATTCTTGTTTATTCTTTTAACCACCAGCGGAAGATAAACCAGATTAAAATAGATTTTTATACCAAAGTATCATCTACCTTGCATACTATATCTCAGTCGGCCGCCAATGCCAACAACCCCAAGCAAGTATTCTCCGAACTCAGAAAAGGCGAAAACCGGATTCAGGCCATGTTGTTTATCGAAAAAGAACAAGAGGGGTTCTACGTACGGAATGTTTCTGAATTTAATATTATTGAGGCTCTACAAGAATTAAAAAACACCTGCATCAACGAAAGTACGATGCCTCTTACCATCCGTATTACCGACAGAATGGATTCTCCCCTGATAAAAGCCGATAAAGAGCATCTGATACGTGCTATATATATCATTGTTGATCAGCTGGTAGCTCTCTCGCCGGGTAATACATATATTCAATTGATAACAGAGAAAAAGAATCAGGTATTTTCCCTTACAGTGGAGGGCGATGGCGTTCTTAATATCAAGCAAGATAGCAGAGCTAACCACCGGGTAAAAGCTGATAGTCAGGAACCAGAAAAGGAAAATGAGGGACAGGAAGAGGAGATTGACTATGTAAACTTAGTTGTTAAAGCACAAAATGGCTGGATAGAGTCGGGGAATCATTTCGGTCAAGGCAATGAAATAAGTATCCACTTGCCACAGTCTTCCTAATTATAAGCTGCGAATACCTTCCTTTATTTTGCAGAACTAAACTGCAGCATAAAGGAAGGAATCAAATATCAGCTGGCAGGACAATCCTTTTTGAGTAAATCAATCCATTTGTCAATTCTGCCGTTGGTGAGGGTACTTTCATTTGTTTCATCCAGAACCAGACCTACAAACTTCCCGTCCACAACCGATTCGGAATCTTCAAACTCATACTCTTCCGGATCGCTCCATCCATAAAATGTAACGCCGCTGCCCTGTAATTCGCGATAGAGTATACCCATACCACTGCAGAAAGAGTCGCTGAACGATCCCGAATCCCCCAATCCGAATAAAGCCACAGCCTTACCCGAAAGATCCAATTTTTTTACTTTACCGATGGCATTATCCCAATCATCCTGCAGATCGCCGCTACCCCAGGTGGAAGTACCCAATATCAACAAATCGTATTGAGTCAACACATTCAGATCCACTGATGAGATATCATATACATGCTCGCTGCCCAAACCGAGTTTCTCAGCAATACGTTCGGCAATTTCGCCGGTTGTTCCTGTTCCGGAACCATAAAATATACCTATTTTTTTCATACGGAGTTAATTTAAAAATGTAAACATGTAAGCTTTGCAAGACTACAATCTTGTTATTTCACAAAGATAGCAGACAAGCAAAGACTATAAAATCCCTATTTATAGGTATACTTTAGTTGTAAAATCATTATATGTAGGTATGAGCTGCGGGCAAGTTAGAGCGACAACCTGTCCTTTAGCAACTTATAACCGGCACTGCTGGCACGCAGGCATTTACCGTTTTTCAGCAAAACATGGTAGCTCTCTTTTCCATATAATTCGACCCTGAGAATCTGTTCCACATTGATAATGTACGATCTGTGGATGCGAACAAACCGATGAGGAGGTAAACACATCTCGAAATACTTCATCGTCTGCTCTTTAAGGTATTGCCCGCTTGCGGAGAAAAGCATCACATAATCACCTTCCGCCTGCAGGTATAAAAGCTCGTCCAATCGTACGATATGAATTCTTGTTCCGGATTTAACCGCAATATGATCTGTAATCTCGTGCTTCTGCAGAGATTCCTTCGGTTCTTCATTATCAGGTAATCCAGACGGTTCTGTAGTTGTCTGACAATTTACTTCAATGGAATCATTTACATCCTTTAGTTTACATAACCGGTACCACTGCAACAAGATAACCCAACATAAAATGCCCAGAAGAACCCTGATGGGTAGGGTTCGAATGAAGTAATGGTCTATTTGTCCGTCAGCATAATCAAAGAAATAGAGACTGGCAAAAGAAAGAGACAGCCAAAGTCCCAGTGTTAAAAAAGCAACCAGCGCTTCAAGTAAAGGAGCCCTTGTTACATCAACCATGTACCATAGTAGATATCCCAGACAGGCAAAAAGAAAAACAGAAAACAAACTGTCGGCCGTAATCACATTGAATGGCATATCTACGTATAGATACAACAAGATCCATTGATTGGTTACGGCCAACAAAGTAAGCAGACTGATCGATACTTTTTCTTTCTTTGAAGCAAGAAATGGATGCATGGTACGAGCGTCTTATTATTTAATCTCTAAACTTCCAAACGTAACCGTACCCTTTATAACCAATGTCCGATCCGAATTAGCACTTCCGTGGTCCATCCGTTTATCATCCGAAGAACCCAGAAAAGGATGTGCTTCGTTCCGGATATTCCACTCACCCGGAATATATAATTCGATGCTTCCAAAGTAACAATTCACATCCAGCACCGTGGTGCCCAAAGGAAGAGATGTCTTTCTGAAATCAATACGGGTGGCTCCAAAACCATTTTCAACGTATCCACCGTTAAAAACAGGGTCCAGCACAATCCGTTTTACATCGCCAAAGGTGTTCCGTGAATCCACATAACCGCCGGAATTTTCGTTGACTGTTGTGAATTTGTTCCTGTGGTAATATTCGGAATCCTTGCTGCCTCTTTTAATAAGTATGCCAACCCCTATAATCACAAATATTATCGGCCAGAAGGTGAACATGAAGCCGGATGAAAGCATTCCTATTTTTTCTGCCCAGAAGGCCGTTCCAAGAAAAAGGACTACCAATCCGCCGGGATAATTTTTATTGGCTAATAAAAATATTCCGATTACAACCATCAGCGTTTGCCACGAAATAAACATTCCGAACAGCGTATTATCAATCATATTCAGATTTCTGAAAAGAAAAAGAATACCACCTATTATAAATAAAACGGGTAGGAGAACAGATTTGGGCATTCCGGGTTTGGGCTGTTCCGAGCGTTCGGAATCTTTGCGGTCTTGAGGAGGATTAATAATTTCCATATTTTTTAGTATTAAAATGAATATACCACAAAACTATATGGTATCTTTTGCTATATCAATAGTAAATAGGTAATTAGCTGCAAAAAAGCGATGAATAGCCGAAAAAAGCCGACAAACAAAGCTCAATTGCAAAGATAATAAAATACCCGAAGGTATATTATGAAGCTGCTACTAATCCATACCGATCTAATATAAATCAGAAAAGGCTCTTGCATAAAGGCTAAATTCAATTAATTTTATAACCAAAACCGGAGCAGACTTCCGGATATCATATTAATAATATAAAAGTACAAATGAAAAAAGTAATCATAATAGGGGCTACATCGGGTATTGGATACGAACTTGCCAAAGGATATGTAAAGAAGGGTTGGCGGGTAGGTGTGGCCGGGCGACGTATTGAAACGTTGGAGATCTTCAAATCTTCGGCCCCCGACCAGATTGAGATTGAACAGATAGATGTTACGGAAACAGATTCTCCGCAACAACTGCAGAGGCTTATTGATAAAGTGGGAGGGATGGATCTGTTTATCCTGAGTGCGGGGGTAGGGAACCAGAACCGGAAATTGAATCCGGATATTGAGCTTGCCACGGCCCAGACCAATGTGGTTGGCTTTATACGCATGGTAACTTTTGCTTATCAGTATTTTAAAGAACAGCGCAAAGGGCATCTGGCAGTTATCAGTTCCATTGCCGGTACCAAAGGATTGGGGGTGGCTCCTGCCTATTCGGCCACTAAAGGATTTCAGAATCTGTATATAGATGCACTTGCCCAACTTGCACACATGGAAAAGCAGCCAGTCGTCTTTACGGATATCCGCCCCGGATTTGTTGAAACTGCCTTACTTAAAACGGGCACCTATCCCATGTTGATGAAACCGGACAGTGTAGCCCGCAAGATCATGAAATCGATCAAACGTAAAGAACGTGTGGTTGTAATTGATAAACGTTATGCGATAATTGTCTTTTTCTGGAGACTTATTCCCCGATGGATATGGGAGCGCATTTCTATAAGCAATAAATAGGTTGCCGAAGGAAAATCCCGACACTTTTCCGGATGCATAATTGAGCATGCCGGGCATCATAAACAACCAACACAGACCTTCAGGAAGCGGCAGCATCCTCTAAAATATCAATTTATTATACTATTTTGATATTATTTGCATTGTATTGAGTTAATATCTACATTTGAGCAAACCATATCACGAAAACCATATTAAAATAGAACATATGAAACTAAATTATGAGGTACGCTACGCCGCGCACCCTGACGATGCCAAAAGCTACGACACAACACGGTTGAGAAAAGACTTCCTTATCAGCAATCTGATGGTTGCCGACGAAATTAATTTGGTCTACACTATGTACGACCGTCTGATTGTTGGAGGTGCTGTTCCAGTATCCGAAACGATGGAATTAACAGCTATTGATCCCTTACGCGCTCCCTTCTTTTTGTGGCGCCGTGAGCTTGGTATTATCAATGTAGGAGGTTCTGGTTTTGTAGAGGTAGACGGACAAACGTTCGAACTTGATTATAAAGAGGCTTTGTATTTGGGAAAAGGCGACAGAAACGTACGATTCAGCAGCAAGGACAGTGCCAATCCGGCGCACTTTTACTTTAATTCGGCTCCGGCGCATTGTACGTATCCCGACAAGAAGATTACCAAAGCCGAAGCGAATATCCTCGAACTGGGTAGCCTGGAAGGTTCTAACCACCGTGTGATAAACCGCATGATTGTACAACAGGTTCTTCCAACCTGCCAGCTTCAGATGGGGATGACCGAACTTAAGCCAGGTAGTGTGTGGAATACAATGCCGGCACATACACACCCCCGTCGTATGGAGGCTTATTTCTACTTTGAAGTGCCTTCAAGTCAGGCTGTCTGTCATTTTATGGGCGAGACCGACGAAACACGTCACATCTGGATGAAGAATGAAGAGGCGGTGATTTCGCCTGTATGGTCGATTCACTCGGCTTGTGCAACCAGCAACTATACTTTTATCTGGGGTATGGCCGGTGAGAATCTGGATTACGGCGATATGGATGGTTGTGCTACCGAAGATCTTAAATAATCAGACTATACCATGAATACACAAAATGAAAAAATGACAAACTACCGTTGGGTGATTTGCAGCATGTTGTTTTTTGCCACAACGGTAAACTATATGGACCGACAAGTCCTTTCCCTGACCTGGAAAGATTTTATCGCTCCGGAATTTCATTGGACGAATGCCGATTACGGAAATATTACGGCCACATTTTCAATTATTTATGCGCTTGCCATGCTTTTTGCCGGTAAGTTTGTGGATTGGATGGACACCAAAAAAGGATATTTATGGTCCATCGGCGTTTGGTCTTTCGGTGCCTGTTTGCATGCTCTTTGCGGCATCGGTACCGAATGGGTGGTGGGATTAGATAGTGCCGAGGCATTACGTATTGCAGAGGGAGCCGACTTAGTGGCAAAGATTGCATCCATCAGTGTTACCTTCTTTATCATCGCCCGCTTTGTTTTGGCAGTAGGTGAGGCCGGAAACTTCCCTGCAGCAATTAAGGCTACTGCCGAATTCTTTCCGAAGAAAGACCGTGCTTTCGCTACCAGTATTTTTAATGCCGGGGCAACTGTGGGAGCTTTGGCCGCACCGGTTAGTATTCCCTTCATTGCCGCAAGTTTCGGCTGGGAGCTGGCATTCCTTATCATCGGGGCTTTAGGTTTCGTATGGATGGGTTTTTGGGTATTTATTTATAAAAAACCCGAGGCTCACCCCAGGGTTAATGCTTCCGAATTAAGCTATATCCGTCAGGATAACGACCACGAACCCGCAGGAACTTCAGAGGCTCCGGCCAAGAAAATGCCTTTTATGCAATGCTTTACATATAAACAAACCTGGGCTTTTGCATTTGGTAAATTTATGACGGATGGCGTTTGGTGGTTTTTCCTTTTCTGGACTCCGGCTTACTTAAGCTCGGTATACGGACTGGACTCCACGCAAAGTGCACCTCAGATATTTGTTCTCTACCTCATTACCCTGCTGTCTATCGTAGGTGGATGGTTGCCAACCTACTTTGTAGAAAAGAAGGGGATGCATCCCTATGCCGGACGTATGCGTTCAATGCTCATCTTCGCCTTTTTCCCTTTATTGGCATTGCTCGCACAGCCTTTGGGGGGGATGACCGAGGAGTTTGGCGCTTTGGCAGTCTGGTTTCCTGTGGTGATTATCGGTATCGCCGGAGCGGCCCATCAGGCCTGGTCGGCCAACATATTCTCTACCGTAGGTGATATGTTTCCCCGTTCGGCTATCGCTACCGTTACCGGTATCGGAGGAATGGCCGGTGGTGTTGGAGCATTTGTCATCAACATGAGTTCGGGGGTATTATTTGACCATGCCACAAATACTCAGATGCAATTTATGGGTTTTAAAGGAATTGAAGCAGGTTACTTCATCATCTTTTCTATTTGTGCTGTATCCTATCTGATCGGATGGGTAGTAATGAAAATGCTTGTTCCTACCTATAAAAAGATTAACTTATAATTAAACGTAAAAACTATGGTAAATTTTTCATTAGAAGGTAAGGTGGCACTTGTAACAGGAGCTTCTTACGGTATAGGATTTGCATTGGCTATGGCCTATGCTCAGGCTGGCGCAACCGTTGTATTTAACGACATCAAACAGGAGCTGGTGGATAAAGGTCTTGCCGCCTACGAAGCCGAAGGTGTAAAAGCGCATGGATATGTATGCGATGTAACTAACGAGGACCAGGTTAATAACATGGTTGCACAGATTGAAAAGGAGGTTGGAGTGATTGATATTCTGGTGAATAATGCCGGAATCATTAAACGTATTCCCATGCATGAGATGACTGCTGCAGAGTTTCGCCAGGTAATCGATATTGATTTGAACGGACCGTTTATCGTGGCTAAGGCTGTTATTCCTTCCATGATTAAGAAAGGACACGGTAAAATTATAAATATATGCTCGATGATGAGTGAGCTGGGCCGCGAAACGGTATCTGCCTATGCTGCTGCAAAGGGGGGACTTAAAATGCTTACCCGCAATATCGCGTCCGAATATGGCGAACATAATATACAATGTAACGGTTTGGGACCGGGTTATATTGCCACTCCGCAAACTGCTCCGCTACGTGAACCGCAGGCAGATGGAAGCAGACATCCGTTCGATTCTTTTATCATCGCCAAAACTCCTGCAGCCCGTTGGGGAACGCCCGAAGACCTTGCCGGTCCGGCTGTATTCCTGGCATCGGATGCTTCCAACTTCGTAAATGGTCATATTCTTTACGTAGACGGTGGAATATTGGCTTACATCGGAAAACAACCCAATTAAATTGCGTATGAAGCTTATTCTTAGTTTTTTATGTGCAGCCATTCTGTTTGGCTGCACTTCAAATAAAATAGCCACGCTTGCCGTACAGAATGTTTCTTCCGAACCGCGTGATAACGAGATGGTGGAAATAAATGTGGATCCGCAGTGGACAACCGCTCCCTTTATTCTGACAGATTCTACTGGAAAGGAGATTCCTTATCAGCTTACCTATAATAATAAGCTGATATTTCAGGCCAGTGTACCCGCACGCAGTGAAATGCGCTACCAATTAAAAGCGGGTGTACCTCAGAAGGTGGATACCATCGTAACAGGAAATCAATATCCCGAACGGGTTGATGATATTGCCTGGGAGAACGACCGTATCGCTTTTCGTACCTACGGCCCGGCTTTGCAGGCCAGCGGCGAAAAGGCCTACGGCTATGATGTCTGGGCAAAACGTGTGTCGCATCCCGTTGTGGCCGAACGTTACCGATTGGAATTAAAAGAAGGAATAACCTATCATAAGGATAATGGCAACGGCTGCGATTTCTACAAAGTAGGTCCTACGTTAGGAGCAGGAACTGCAGCACTCATGGTTGCTGATACGTTGGTGTATCCCTATTGTTATGATACGTACGAGATACTGGATAACGGTCCGCTACGTTTTACCGTAAAACTTACCTACCATCCGCTTAAGATTAATACAGATACCGCTGTTGTTGAAACACGATTGCTATCGTTGGATGCCGGAGCACAGTTAAACAGGGTAATTGTTTCGTACCATGGTCTGTCGGCCGCCACTCCACTGGCTGCAGGTATTGTTTTACATGATACGACAACAAATTTTCAAGCTGATGCAGATAGGGGGTATATTGCCTATGCCGATCCGGTGGATCGTGATAACGGACAGCTTTATCTGGCAGCTATTTTACCGGGCGGAGAGGTTAAGTCGGCACAACCAGTCTACTTTTCTGCCCAAGAGCAAAAGACGCGGGGAGCCAACGGCCATTTGTTAGCATGTACTACTTACCAGCCAGACAGTAGCTTTACATACTATTGGGGTGCCGGATGGAGTAAATGGGGCTTTGCCACACAAGATGATTGGTTTAATTTTGTGAGAAAAGAATCCGCAAAGAAGGCCGAACCTATGATGGTGATAGTCGTAGAGTAATAAACACATAGTTATAGCTGGAACATGTTATCTTCTGAAGCATTGCAGAGGATAACATGTTTTGTTTTTTTTATCCTGTTTATTCGAATCTTATTTGCTTCGTATTGTAAAATAACTAACTTTGAAGCATTAACGAAATCTACAGGTTATGAAAAACTATTTTCCCTTTCTTTTACTGATCTTTTTTACTTTCTGTACTTATGGTAAGGCTCCCAAAGAGGGCCTTTTATGGAAAATTTCGGGCAACGGCCTAACCCAACCCTCTTATCTATTTGGTACATGGCACGGAGATACCGAGCTCCGCAATCAGTCTTTTCTTGACAGTGTGCCCGGTTTTCATGCCTCTTTTCGCTCCGTAAAGCAGTTTATGTGCGAAAACAGATTTGCTGTATTACCAAAAGCTACTAATTCTTCTCAAGATAAACTTAGGGCACTGATATTGTTGCCCACGGATACTACCTATAGCGATCTGCTGGATAAGTCACAAATAAATGTACTTGATACCTTTCTAACAAAGAAATTAAAGGTAACCTCGGACAAAATGAACCTGCGACCCAACGTCTTATCTTTTATGTTTTATGAGATGATATCTGAAGATACGGTTAGAAGCCGGATCCGGCAGAAGGTGATGATTCTTGAAAGTTCAACCCGTCTTCCTGATTCGGTTGTAATTGCCAGAAGAAAACAACTTTATAGTGAACAGGATATTATGGATATTGCCTTACTTAAAAAAGCAAAAGCAAAGGGGTTGGAATTAATAGGATTGGATGAACTTATTGAATATGAGCATAATACAATATTTACTACTGATATGACATTGAAACAACAAGCCGATTCCCTTGTTCAATTCATAAATCGTTCAGGCTTTGATGATATTGTAAATACCAAGAATCTTATGGTCGGTGGTGTTCGGGATGCTTACCGCGAACAGAACATCCACAAAGTGAAAGATGAAAAACAGAAACTGATGGATGAGATTGTTAAAATGGATTCAGGGTTAAAAAATCAAATGGAAGAAACAAGGCAATCATTGGGCCCAGATAGAAACAGAGATTGGATGAAGCATATTCCAACATACATTAAGAATAAATCTACCTTTATTGCTGTAGGAGCAGCTCATCTTCCCGGAGAGGAAGGGCTTATTCAATTACTACGTAATGCAGGATATACGGTGGAGCCCATGTAGATGATGCATTGCCAAGCAGTGCTTTATTCAAATCCCTTAAGGGAAGTAATAGGTTTACTACGATGATCTAATCTTTTGTTAACGAATACTTATTCGTTTGACAGCTGTTAAACGCAAGTTCAACAGCTGTGTACTTTGCGTTCAACAGCTGACAAACGCAAAGTACACAATTGTTGAACGAATAGTTCCCCTAATAGAGGAAAATAGAAGTCTTAATAGAAGGAGCTAATTGATAGGGAGAAATTTTTAGTTACTCGCTATTAAAGCTTTAAAAGTGGTGGTGTTTTGCAAAATCAGCTCTAATTCCGTGATCGGGGGGATGTGACAGATGGCACATGCTGACAGATGTGAAAATGCCATCTATCATTTTATATATCTTTGTTAACCAGCTGTTTGGGTGGTAAAAATGATGGATGACAGTTTGTTTTGCAATAAATTAGTTTTGAAGCTGAGAAGTTTGTAATTTTAAAAATTAATGGAAACGAAACCGCTTGTTATTGAAAATATACTTAATATTGCATTCAATTCCTCATATTTAGAAGAATATAAAAACGTATGGCTGAATATTACGATGATAAAGAATTGCTGGATGAATTGAAAAATGGCAATCATCAGGCCTTCGAATATCTGTTTAAAAACTATTATCCGCGATTGCTGGGATATGCAATCCGTTTTGTAGAGAATGAAGAGACGGCCAGGGATATTATACAAGAGTGCTTCCTTAAATTTTGGGATAAGAGAGATCTGCTGGAGGCTGTTTCGGTTACAGCATTGTTATTTGCAATGGTTCGGAACAGCTGCCTGAATTATCTGAAACATCTGGCTGTTGTAGAAAAGCATCAGATTGAATACCTCGCATCAATTGAAGGGGAGGAGAGACTTTACTACGCCGATTTTGTACTTAATGCCGACAGTAGTTTGCTTTACAACGAATTGCAGGAGCAGATAAAAATCGTAATAGATAACTTGCCAGAACGTTGCCGCAATGTATTTCTGTTAAGTCGTTTCGAGGGATTGAAAAACAGGGAGATTGCCGATATGCTTGAAATATCCACCACAGCCGTAGAAAAGCATATAGCCAAAGCACTTCAACGTTTTTCAAGACATTTCAAGGATAAATATCCGGTGGATATATACATTACTGTACTGGCTTGGCTTATCGCAAATAGTAAATAAAAGTATGTAAAGAATAAGATATTCAAGCATTAAAGCAGAAGACAATCCGTTTTCTGCTTTTTTTTCATAGAGCAGGTTGGGTAAAATAAAAATTAGTTGTTACATCTTATAGTAAGAGAATTTATGAACGAGACAGAGATTATGCAAGAGCTGGCTTTCGCCTATTTTGCCGGAAAGATTTCCAAGGCAGATGAAAAGAAACTTTTTGGATTTATTCAGAAAGAAGAGCAGAACTATCAGCAGTTTAAAGATTGGGAGAGAGCCTGGATGTTGTCGGAAAAAGAAGATTTAAGAACTGCAAGAGAGTGGGAAAGTCTGCAGTGCCGAATCCGTACTCACGAGGCTGTTAATCCGATGATATCCAAATCTGGTTCAGATCTGTGGAGGTGGGCTGTTGCCATCGCTGCTATGTTTGTACTTATTGCCGGAGGTACCTGGGTAGTTTTGAATACTACCACTTTTATGAATAAGGCTCAGTACATTGTTTTCGAAGCTCCCTATGGAGAAAAAAGCAAGATGACTTTTCCGGACGGTACCGTGGTTTGGCTTAATGCCGGTTCTTCATTGAAGTATTCCAATAAATACAATACGGACGATCGTGTAGTGGAACTGGAGGGTGAGGGTTATTTCGAGGTTGCAAAAAAGAAGAAAATTCCTTTTGTAGTTCATACCCGAGGATACGATGTGGTTGTAAAAGGAACCAAATTTAATGTAACTGCTTATCCGGAAGATTCGAATATCACGACAACTCTGATGGAAGGTGCTGTTGAGCTATTAAAGGAAAAACAACATATAGCCATGAAGCCCGGCGAATCTGTAACGTTGAACGTGGTGTCTGGTAAGTTTACCCTTACGAAGGTAAATCCCGATGTTTCTAAAGCTTGGTCGGAAAACAGAATTGAGTACGACAATATATCACTTAGAGAGTTGGCAGCAAAGTTATCGCGTCAATATGATGTGAAGATTCATCTGCTTACGGAAGAGGTGGGCGACAAGCGATTCAGCATCTCGTTACGGAATCAGGAAACCATCGGCGAAGTTATGTCTGCTCTCAAAGAGATAATTCCTATTCAGGTGGAACGGAAAAATATGGATATATATATCAAATAGCTATACTGAAATTTGTAACAACTAATTTAATCAACAAAAAATTTATGAACAACCGAAAAAGATTATTGAGGCTGTTTCTTGTAATTTCTTTTTGCATTGGTACTACTTGGCTTAGTGCGCAAACTGTGAATAAGGATTTTAAGGAACAATCGCTGAAAACTGTTTTAAAAGAGGTGGAACGTCAAACGGGTTTGTCTGTAATTTATAAAACAGACGAACTGAATGAAGATAAGAAAATTACGGCCAACTTTGTTAATGCTCCTGTAAATGAGGTATTGAAGCTTATTTTAGACGATAATTTGGAGTTTCAGCTCCAGAACAAGATGATTGTTATTTCTCGCCGTTCAGCTCCGCAGCAATCGGGCCCGGCAAAAACAATCAAAGGTATTGTATTGGATGATAGAGGCGAACCGGTTATCGGCGCTACAATTCAGGTGAAGGGTACAAATCATGGTACCATAACCGATATGGACGGGAATTATGTATTGGAAATTCCGTCGGACCAGAAAGATCCGGTAGTTGTATATTCATATATTGGTTATACAACTCAGAATGTACCGGTAAAACCAGGTGCCAACTTTAATGTGAAACTTAAAGAAGATTCGAAAGTAATTGATGAAGTGGTAGTTGTTGGTTATGGTGTACAGCGTAAAAGAGATGTTACAACTGCAATTGCCAGTCTTAGAGCCAGTGATATGAAAGGTCAGCCGGTTACCTCCATGGCCGAGGCGATGGTTGGTAAAATGCCGGGGGTACAGGTTACTCAGTCGACCGGAGCTCCGGGTTCATCCCTCGATATCAAAGTCCGGGGTGTTGGAACAATCACAGCTGGTACCTCTCCTTTGTATGTTGTGGACGGTGTTCCGTTGGCAAAAGAACAGTTGAGCTCTTTCAATATGAATGACGTAGAATCTATCGAAGTCCTAAAAGATGCGTCATCGTCGGCTATCTACGGATCGCGCGGATCCAACGGGGTGGTACTTATTACTACAAAGAAAGGAACGGAAGGTCGTGCGGTGGTAACCTACAACGGTTATTATGGTGTTCAGACGGTATCCAAGAAAATCGATATGCTGAATGCTTATGAGTATGCCGACTTGGTATACGACGCCCGTAATAATTCTTATACAGATAAAATGTTATCGGTAAATAATAAACTGGCTGCTCAGGGAAAACCCCAGTTAGCATATAGCCTGGCTGATAATAACGGTCTGCGTTTACAAAACACTGGAAACGATAGTAATACAATCATCCCTTTGGAAATTATGCCGTATCTGAATGGCGAAAAGGGGCTGACCGATACAGACTGGCAGGATGAAATTTTCCGTACGGCAGGTATGCAGAACCATGCTGTGTCCGTATCTGGTGGTACAGCAAAAGTGAAGTATTATGGTTCATTGGATTATCTGAAACAGGATGGTGTTATCATCAACAGTGATTACTCACGCTACAGCGCCCGACTCAATCTGGATGTAACCGAAGGTATTTTTAAGTTTGGTTTCTCGATGAATCCTTCGCGTACTTCCGAAAATAGAGTGAATGCGGATGGAGCCTACAATAGCAATGGCGGAGGAGTTATTGCTTCTGCATTACACAGTTCGCCGATATTCCCGGTTTACAATGCCGACGGCTCTTTTTCGTTTGCCCAGAATTCATGGAGCGGTGATACGCAGACTGTTTTGCCGAACGGCAAAATTGTAAAGGGTAACAGCCAGACACAAGTGTGGAATCCGGTTGCTTTGGCTTCGTTGGTTTCGGATCAGACAACGGCTACCCGTATTTTTGGAAATGTATACGGTGAAGTAAATCTTTTACCCGAATTAAAATATCGTGCTAACCTGGGTATTGATATGTATAACGATGTTAGAAATCAGTTCAGACCTTCTACCTTACCGTTGTCAAACACCGCAGGTAATCCCGAATCGATACCTGAAGGTAAATCCAATACCTCTCGTCTTACAAACTGGCTTTTCGAGCAAACCTTAAACTACTCGAAAGATGTAAACGGACATTCTTTTAATGTGTTGGGTGGATGGACGATGCAGCGTCAAAAGGACGAAAGTAATTACGTTTTTGCAAACGGCTATATTACTAATTCCATTAAATCGCTGGTAGCAGGTACTGTAACCAACGGTAACTCGAAAGCGTCTGAATGGGCGTTGTTGTCCGGTTTAGCCCGCGTTCAGTACAACTACCTGGGTAAGTATATGGCAAGTGCTGCAGTACGTGCCGATGGAGCTTCACGCTTTGGAAAAGAAAACCGTTGGGGATATTTCCCATCCATGTCTTTGGGGTGGCGTATGTCTGAAGAACAATTTATGAAGTCGTTAACCTTTGTGGACGATCTTAAATTGCGGGCCAGTTATGGTCTTACCGGAAATTTCAGGATTCCTAATTACGGAGCCTTAGGACAGATCAGCTATTATAGTTATGTGTTGGGCGGAACAGCTCCTTCTGTAATAAAGGGTGCTGCACCAAGCAGTATGCCTAATCCGGGATTAAGCTGGGAAAAGACATCTCAGTTCAATATTGGCTTCGATGCATCTTTGTTTACAAACAGACTTACTTTTGGAATGGATGTTTACGATAGTAATACCTACGATTTATTGCTGGATGTTCCGGTTCCGATGACCACAGGGTACAGCACCCGACTTGAGAATATCGGGAAAGTGAATAACAAGGGTATCGAATTCAATATGGCTACCAATCATAAAATGGGAGAATTTACATGGTCTCTTAACTTCAATATTTCTAAAAATATCAATGAGGTAAAGGAACTGGGACCGGGTAATGCCGAAATAATCTCATCGGGTTCGGTAAGCAATGCCTACTTTATTACACGTGTGGGAGAGCCTATCGGTTCTTATTATTTACCGGTTGTGGAGGGAGTTTATATGAACCAGGCGGAAGTTGATGCCAATCCGGTTCGTTATAAGGATTCGCCCAGCAACTATGGATTGGCCGATTCGAAGCCCGGCGACTTCAGATACAAAGATGTGAATGGAGACGGTGTTCTGGATATTTCAAATACAGACCGGGCTATTGTTGGAAACTACATGCCCGACTTTACCTACGGATTCGGTGGGTCTCTTGCCTGGAGAGGCATTGATTTGAATGTTGTTTGTCAGGGAGTTCAAGGGAATGAAATTTTAAATCTTTCCAGAAGATATTTCTATAATCAGGAAGGTAATATGAATAATTACAAAGGAGCCCTTAACCGCTGGAAATCCGAATCAGAACCGGGTGACGGACAGACTGTTCGTGCTAACCGTGTAAGTAAAGGTCAGAATGGTACAACCTCTACCTGGCATGTGGAAGATGGTTCTTATCTTCGTATAAAAAACATAGTTTTAGGTTACACCCTACCTGCTGCCTGGACCAAAAAAGCATTTATTTCCAATGCCCGTATTTATCTTTCCATGCAGAATCCGTTTACATTTACGAGTTATGAAGGTTATAACCCGGAAGTATCCAATAGAAGCGATGCAACGACTAATGGCGAAGACTACGGTGTGTATCCGCTGGCCAGAACAACTTCGTTGGGAATTAATCTAACATTTTAATTAAAAATCTTGTATTATGAAGAAGAATATATTATTTATATGCTTGCTGGTTTTATTCACGGGATGCGACAGTTTTCTCGATTTAAAGCCGATCGACTATCCTGTTGAAGATAATTTCTATTCGGACGTTAAAGGCCTTGAAGGGGCCTTGATAGGTGCGTACGACGAGTTACAGTCAACCGATCAATACGGAGCCAAATTCCAGACGCTTATGGAGATGAGAGGAGATAATATCCTGAATAATAATTCGGGAGCCAGCGGAGGTATTACATATCAGATTGAAGTTTTTACTGAAACACCGGCTAACTCCAACTTGTCGGGATCCTGGTTGTCTTTGTATAATGTTATTTATCGTTGCAATTTGATATTGCAAAATGTGGAGACCGTAAAGATGACGGATGACCAACGCAATAAAATTGCCGGACAAGCATCTTTTATTCGTGCTTTATCATACTTCAATGTAGTAAGATTATGGGGAAAGGCTCCATTGATTACCAAAGTACAGACAGTGGAAGAGGCTCGAAACAATAAAAGGGCCGAGGTTAATGCTATTTATGAGCAGATTATTCAGGATTTGGAAGTTGCAAAAAAGCTCCCTGCTTCATGGGCTGATAGTGAAAAAGGTCGTGTAACTTCGTATGCCGCACAAGCTTTATTGGCAAAGGTTTATCTTTATCGCGGCAGATTTGCCGATGTGGTAACCGAATTAACTCCTGTTGTGGAGACCGTAAAAAAGGGAAGCGTATTGGCATTGGTCCCAATGAATCAGACTTTCCCCGGAAATTTGAAAACAAGTAAAGATATAATTTTTGCAGTACAATACTTAAAAGGTGGAGTAGGTGAATCGGTACATCAGAACAACCGGTATAGAAATAATGATAATGGGAATGTAATTTCATTGGAACAGTCGGAGTTTGAATCGGGTGATATCCGCAAGGCTATGGTTGCTCCTACCGGTAATGGCGAACGCCCTCAGAAGTTTAATGCTCCGGCAGAGAATAATGAAACCAGTGGAGACTTTCCTGTTTTACGTTGTGCAGAGGTGATGTTAATGTATGCTGAAGCTTTAAATGAAACTTCTTTTCCTAACGCCGAAGCTCTGGCTGCATTAAATGCCGTACGTATCAATGCCGGTCTGGTAGCCAAGAAGGCAGCCGACTTTGAATCTAAAGAGGCGTTCCGTGCTGCTGTCTATAAAGAACGCAGACTTGAGTTGGCATTGGAATGCGACAGATGGTTTGATATTGTTCGTACCAATCAATTCGAAGTGATTTACAATATGATTCCTGCGTATCGGAAACTTTATCCTGTTCCTCAGGAAGAGCTGGAAAATGTGTACGATCCGACTGGTTGGCAAAATGATGGTTATACGTTGTAATTCATAAATTCAAAGAGGGGCTTACGTGGGTATGCCCCTCTTAATTCACCTAATTGAATACACATGAAAAAAAATAAATTATTCTTATTGTTCTTACTTGTTATTCTTACAGGACAAGTAGGTCTTTCGGCCCAGACCGACCGCATCGCTGAGATTAGAAATACATTGAATAATCCAAATACAGACAAAGTACTGGTTGTAGCACACCGGGGAGATTGGCGCTATGCACCCGAAAATTCTCTTGCAGCCATTGATAATGCAATTAAAATGGGAGTGGATGTTGTCGAGCTGGATGTGCAGATGACAAAAGACGGCCATATTATATTGATGCATGATAAAACACTTGACAGAACTACAACTGGTAAAGGGCTGGTGCGCGAATGCACCCTCGACTCGATCAAGAAGCTTAATTTAAAGAATGGATGTGCCATAAAGACAATTCACAGAGTACCTACTCTTGAAGAGGCAATGTTACACGCCAAAGGCAAAATTATGATAAACCTGGATAAGGCATACGATATTTTTGATGAGGTGTATGTTATTCTGGAAAAGACAAATACAACGCATCAGGTAATTATGAAAGGTTCTCAGCCTGCCGAACAGGTTAAAAAAGAATTTGGGAAATACCTGGATAAGGTGCTTTACATGCCTATTGTAAATCTGGATAAGAAGGATGCTGTCGAACAGATTACTAAGTTTATGAAAGAACTGAATCCAGTAGCCTTCGAACTCCTCTTTGTTTCGGATAGCAATAGAGTACCCTTTGAAGTGAAAGAGTTACTAAAAGGAAAGAGTCTGATCTGGTATAATACATTATGGGATACTATGGCCGGCGGACACGATGATGATATGTCGCTGGAGAATCCGGATAAGGGATACGGCTATTTAATTCACTCTTTGAATGCACGAATACTGCAGACCGACCGACCGGGTTATCTGCTGGAATATTTGCGTACTAAAAATCTACATAATTAACCGGGTATTGATGATACGACGAATAATAGATTTTTACAGAATTAGTGCGAATGCAGAAGGTTCATATCCGAAAGGAGATAGACATAGTTTTGACTACTACAAATGGTCTACATTTTTATCCGCTACACTAGGCTATGGATTGTATTACGTATGCAGGTTGAGTCTGAATGTAGTTAAGAAGCCTATTGTGAATGAGGGTGTCTTTTCAGAAACAGAATTGGGAATTATCGGATCTGTTTTATTTTTCACCTATGCCATCGGGAAGTTTACCAATGGTTTCCTGGCCGACAGAAGTAATATCAACCGATTGATGAGTACAGGTCTCTTTATTTCTGCACTTGTGAATTTACTGCTTGGTTTTACCAGTTCATTTATTCTTTTTGCTGTTTTATGGGGACTCAGTGGTTGGTTCCAGTCAATGGGAGCTGCTTCGTGTGTAGTAGGATTGTCCCGTTGGATACCGGCACGAAAAAGAGGTTCATTTTATGGCTTTTGGTCAGCCAGTCATAACATAGGTGAGGCTCTTACATTTATTCTTATTGCTGCTATCGTTAGTCTTTTGGGGTGGAGATATGGCTTTATCGGCGCTGGATTAATAGGTTTGCTGGGTGCTGTAATTGTCTGGAAGTTTTTTCATGATACTCCGGGAAGTAAAGGCTACGAAACGGCCATAACGGAAACCCGAAAGGATAAAAGTGCGGATTATAATGCTGCTCAAAAGAAGGTTCTGTTAATGCCTGCAGTCTGGATTTTAGCTCTTTCGAGTGCCTTTATGTACATAAGCCGGTATGCAGTAAATAGCTGGGGTGTATTTTATCTGGAAACGCAGAAAGGATATTCTACAATGGATGCCAGTTTGATAATATCGATCAGCTCTGTCTGCGGTATAGTAGGTACCATGTTTTCCGGACTTATATCGGACAAATTCTTTCGGGGTAAAAGAAATATGCCTGTACTTATTTTCGGATTAATGAACGTGATTGCTCTGTCGTTGTTTCTTCTAGTTCCCGGAGTGCATTTCTGGATAGATGTGTTCGCCATGATTCTGTTTGGTTTAGGAATAGGAGCATTAATCTGCTATCTGGGTGGATTAATGGCTGTGGATATCGCTCCGCGAAATGCTTCAGGTGCGGCTCTGGGTGTTGTAGGGATTGCCAGTTATATTGGAGCAGGTTTTCAGGATATTATGAGTGGCTTGCTGATTGAAGGGAACAAAGAATTGGTTAATGGCGTAGACGTGTACGATTTCACCTATATAAACTGGTTTTGGATTGGATCTGCAGTATTGTCTGTTTTGTTTGCATTATTTGTCTGGAACACAAAAAATGAGGAGGTCTAACCTGTAAAGTTTAATGATATTCTGATTGAATAATCAGACAAGGTCCGGTTTTTTACGAGACAAAACACTACATAATAAAAAAGAGGATGAATAATTTTTCATCCTCTTTTTTATTTTTTCTATTTCCGCATCTCCGGCGAATAAATCAGTCCCTCTATGGCATCTTTACCATCGGGGGTAACAAGTGCAAACGCGAATCCCCAGCGGATCAATCTGACTTCCGGAGTTGTAAATGCTCCCACAGGGAGTTTTACGAATACGGTGTTCCATCCTTTCTTCAACGCAACGGGAATAGGTGCACGTGCGACCATGTTCTCGTTTTTAAGAGGTATTTCCTGATTGCGCACGGTATGGGTGTTTTCCCAGACAGGAGGTGCAATTTCAGCATCGTTGATCCAGATTCGGCTCTCTTTATTATCCCACTTACCCTGGCGAGGTGCAAGATCGGGCTCGGAACGGCTGTAATTCTGAAATTCAATCCAGGCTCCAACCTTTTGTGCTTTGGGAGAATAGATGTAGGTGTAAGCGTAGGCCGTAGAGTTGGGTTGTGGATTCTTAAACAATCCAGATACAATGGGATCCCAAACGTGACGCAAGCAGATGCCGGATCCGTACACGGTCCGGGTGTTATAGCTTTTCCCTTCGTATGAATATGTGTCGGACAACTGATTCTCCGGAGGGAAGGAGGCCGTAAGATTGCCGGAATTTGGAAACGCGTCTGTAACTTTCCAACTGGCATCCACCTGTTTTACATAGGCAATGGGTTCGTTTTTCAGATAATTGTTCTTGTGGAAAAGAAGTCTCCGTTCAAAGTCGGGGAAATCTGATTGCGAAGGGTTCAGTTGAACGCCATTTTCCTGTATATATTTATCTCCTCCGCCTTTCCATGCACGTTCTGCAACGGCGAGCAGGGCAGGGTAGAAGTTGTTTTGTGTAAGCAGGGCATTGTCATTTTCCATTATTCGATCGTTCCACATTCCCACGATCACACCCGCATATTGTTCGTTTCTTTTAGGCTGTCTTGCTATGTTGCTGTTATAGATGCCAACTAAATCGGAAAAGGTATCAAAATGGTTGATATAATGAAAACGTAAGTCGATTGCCGGTTTCCCGGGGAGTGGCCGGCCATGGTTGCTCCACATCATGATCATATCGATACCGTCGGAAGTATATTTGTATCCTGGATTCCATGAAATAACCTTTTTCCCTTTGCTGCGGATGTGGCTAACCATGTCCGGTACGAAGTTGGGCATGGTGATCTTTACCTCATCCGTGCCGATATGCATCCATTCCGAATCTTTAAATACATCGCATATTTCATTCATCAACTCTTTTAAAGTCTCCAATCCTTGCGGTGTTTGCATGGAATAGCCAAATGCCCGTGTAAAGGCCTCGCTATGCCCCGGCATATCTATTTCCGGGATTACGATAATGTTGTGTTGTTTAGCAAAGGCTACCAATTCTTTTGCCTGTTCAATGGTGTAATATTTGCCGGGATGACGCGTGTAGCTGGATGGTGCATTTAGCTGAGGAAAGCGTTTGCTTTCCAATCTCCAACCCTGGTTTTCGGTTAGATGCCAGTGAAATACGTTGACTTTATAACGGGATAAATTGACAATGTGTTTTTTTATCTCATCATAATTCATATAACTTCGTCCGATGTCGTGCATGTAGCCACGTATGGGAAAGGCCGGCCAGTCGGTAATGGTGCATGCCGGTATTTTCCCCTTATTACCTTCTGCCAGCTGATGGAGGGTCTGTACAGCCCAGTAAGCCCCTTGAAGCGTTGTGGCCTGAATTGTTAGTTGCGAGGGTTCAATGTTTAATGAATAAGCCTCTTCCTGAAATTCGCATCCATCCACTTTGTCGGTCAGCTTTATACGGATAACAGCTTTTGAGGGTTTTTCGGTAACATTTCCTCCATTCATGCCAATGAACCCTCCAAGCTCTGATTTAATTGACGGATCACCAGATGTGGTGGGAGGAAGAATAAGTTGTATGGTGCGGTTCAGATTAAAAACACCCTTTCTCTTTACTATTTTTTGTGGTTGGGGTAACAGATGATCAATTCCCGCATATACCCCTTGCACTGTACACAATGCAATGAATAATAATATTATTAATTTTTTCATTTAAACAGTTCTTTTATATGTTGAAGTTTATAAAATATATTTGTGTTTTATGACTAAATTCTTGCTATGAATGATTTAATCCGGTGATTGATTTGAAATATTGTAAATAACAATTGCAAATATATAAAATATTTATAATAACTGGAGCGGTTGGATAAAAATCGGTCTATTAGAATTTGAGCCTGAGATATAATAATTGTAGTATATTTGTACGAATATTTTACCGGATTGATAATGAATAAACAGCTCTATTTATTTATTTGCCTCCTTTTGTGCTTGTTGACGAATGCCCCTTCGGCGAGGTGTTCCGTTAATCAACAGGATACCAGGTATTATTTCCAGAGGTTGAATAGTAAAGATGGGTTGTCGCAAAATACGGTTCATGCTATTTTACAGGATAGTCAGGGTTTTATGTGGTTTGGGACCAAAGATGGTTTAAATCGGTTTGATGGTCTCACTTTTCGCGTTTTCAGAAAAGAAGGAGGTACCCTGGGGACCAACTTTATTACGACTTTGTATGAAGATACCGATGGAAATATTTGGGTGGGTACCGATATAGGGGTGTATGTCTATTCGAAAGAGACAGAGTCGTTCAGCAAATTCACAATTAATAGCAACCGGAACACGGTAATTACACAACCGGTAACTTCCATTTTGGGTGATAAAGCCGGTAATATATGGATATCCGTAGATTCGCAGGGATTGTTTAGTTTTAATAAGAAAACCCGGAAATTACAGAATTATCAGTTTAACGGCCCCGGACAAATGGTTACGGGAAATGTGACACATTTCTTGTTCGATTCAAAAGGACGGTGCTGGATCAGTTTCTATTCCGATAACTTGTATTATTCCGACGACCAGTTTAAATCTCTTCATCCATTTTCGTCGGATACGGGAGAGAAGCCTTTCCGCGACGATATTATCAATAAATTGGTGGAGGGCCCGGATAATACGTTGTTCGTGGGGTCATCCAAAGGGGGACTGAAGAAGATTGACATCCAATCGAACAAGGTTCGCGATCTATTGCCGATGAAAGATGGAAAATTACCCTATGTACGCTCCATAGCATACTACACAGACGACGAGCTTTGGATAGGTACCGAATCGGGGATTTATATTTATAATTTGCTTAGCGGGAAAAGAAATCATCTTGTGCATGACGAAGCGGATTCTTATTCATTGTCTGATAATGCGATTTATTCATTATACAAAGACAAGGAAGGTGGAATGTGGATCGGGTCTTATTTCGGCGGACTAAATTATTATCCCAAGGGATACTCCTACTTTGAAAAATATTATCCCAAAAAGGAGGACAATTTCAGATTGGGAAAGCGGGTACGTGAATTTTGTCAGGGGAAAGATGGTACCATATGGATTGGTACGGAGGATAAGGGCTTGTTTCTTTTTGATCCTCAAAATGGAAAAATTCAGCCTTTTGTAGACAAGTTATTGTACAACAATGTTCATGGTCTGTGCATGGATGGAAATTTTCTGTGGGTGGGCACCTTTTCCAAGGGACTCAACCGCATTGATTTACGCACCGGAAGAGTTAAGAACTATCAGAAGGGAATGAGAGAGGATGACTTGAGTTCGAATGATATTTTTTCGGTTTGTCGTTCCAGATCAGGAACATTGTGGATTGGAACAACCTATGGTTTGCATACCTACGACAGAGAGTCGGATCGCTTTAAACGGGTGGAAAAGTTGACAGGTATTTTTATTTACGATATGCTGGAAGATGATGCAGGTAACCTTTGGATTGCCACCTATGCAAACGGAATATATTGCTTTAATCCAGCTAATAATATATGGAAACACTTTGTACACGAAGAAAATAATCCATACAGCTTATCCACCGACAGGGTGCTGAGCGTTTTTCAGGATACGGCTAAGCGGTTATGGTTTACCACTCAGGGAGGTGGATTTTGTATGTATGATAAGGTACATGATAGGTTTGAACATTATAATTCCGAATCTTCTGCATTGCCATCCAATGTTGTTTTTAATATGGTGGAAGATAACAGCGGAAAGCTCTGGATAACGACCAACGACGGATTATTTTGCTTTGATCCCGTAACAAAGGCAGGAAAGGTGTATACCGTTTCAAGCGGGTTGCTAAGCAATCAGTTTAACTATCAATCGGCTTTCAAAGACCGTTCCGGTAAAATATATATGGGAACAATTGAAGGTTTTATCGGTTTCGATCCGGCTAGCTTTACAGAAAACAGGTATGTACCGCCGGTGGTTATTACGGATTTTCTTTTGTTCAACCGTAAGGTGCCCGTAGCGACTAAAGATTCTCCTTTACCCAAAAGTATCAGTTTGCTGGATGCCATTACCCTTAAATCTAGTCAGCATTCATTCTCATTCCGTATTGCAGCGTTAAGTTATCAGTCGCCGCGGATGAATAAGCTGATGTATAAACTGGAGGGATTCGACAAGGAATGGTTTTACGTTAGGGAAACCCCGGTAATCAATTATTCTAATCTGCCCTATGGATCCTATACTTTTCTGGTTAAAGGGTCGAACAGTGATGGATTATGGAATGCTACTCCAACAACACTCGAAATTCATATTTTACCACCCTATTATCTTACTTTCTGGGCTTTTGCCTGTTATTTCCTGGTTGTACTGGCAACGCTTTACGGAGTTTATCGTTACCTGAAAAATCGAAGTGTACAGAAGCACCGTCTGCAAATGGAAAAGTTTGAACGGGAAAAGGAGCGCGAACTTTATAATGCTAAAGTCGACTTCTTTACTCAGGTGGCGCATGAGATCAGAACTCCTCTTACACTTATAAAAAGTCCCCTTGAAAATATTTTGAAAGAAAATGAGTTTCAACCCGGAGTGGAAGAGGATTTACAGATTATGAGCAGGAATGCGAACCGGTTATTGGATCTGACCAATCAGCTGCTGGATTTCAGGAAGACAGAAAATAATGCCTTCCGGCTAGCTTTTGTTGAATGTGAGATAGTAGCATTACTGAAGGATATTCATGCGCGGTTTATACCGCTGGCAAAGCAGAGGTCTATTGATTTCAGAATGGATATTCCGTTGGATAGTTATGTAGTTTCATGCGACAGAGAGGCTCTGATTAAGATTGTGAGTAATCTGTTTTCCAATGCGTTGAATCATGCGGGTGGCTTTATTCATGTAAAGCTTGTGACCGAAGAACCTGCCGGTTGGTTTTCTGTTGTGGTGGCTAACGACGGAGAGATTGTTCCTTCCGAAATGAGAGAGGCTATTTTTAAACCATTTGTACAATATAATGACAAAGGGAAGAAGCAGACTTCGGGTACCGGTATCGGGTTGGCTTTGGCCCGTTCGCTGGCAGAATTGCATGAGGGTACCCTGGTGATGGATGAAACACTTGAACTGAACGTTTTCCGGTTAACCCTTCCGGTTCATCACAAAGAGACTATCCGGTTGAATTCTGAGGTACCGCTTGCTATGGAAGATGTACATGCGACTTCTGAGTTTATTGCTCCGTTGTATGATATTCTCCCGGTTGATCAAAAAACGAACGACATCGAACCTGAATTGTCAAACGTGCAGACGAAATCCAACGAGAGAAAAGAAGTAGTTCTGGTTGTGGAAGATAATCAGGAGATGAGAGGTTTTCTGTGTCGTCATTTATCACCACACTACACCGTACTAGCTGCCGCTGATGGTCAGGAGGCGATAGAAATGTTGGATACAAATTATGTAAATTTGATTGTGAGTGATGTTATGATGCCGAAGATAGACGGATTGGAGCTTTGTTCCCGGATAAAATCGGATCTGTCATATAGTCACATCCCTATCATTTTACTTACAGCCAAAACCAATGTACAGGCTAAAATAGATGGAATCCGTTCGGGTGCTGATGCTTATATCGAAAAACCATTTTCCATTGAATTCTTACTTGTCAGCATTTCTGGTATGCTTACAAACCGTGAAAAATTGCATCAGGCATTTGTAAGCTCACCTTTTATTGGGACAAGCACGATGGCGATTACAAAAGCCGACGAGTCTTTTCTGAAGATATTGAACGAAGAGGTAGAACGTAATATGTCGGATCCAGAGTTTAATCTGGATGATTTGGCGGCAAGTATGCACATGAGCCGATCCAGTCTGAACCGTAAGATAAAAGGAATACTTGATCTTACCCCTAACGACTATATTCGACTGGAACGACTTAAAAAGGCTGCCTCTTTGTTACAGGAAGGCGAATGTAAGATAAATGAAGTGTGTTACCGGGTAGGGTTTAATACACCCTCTTATTTTGCCAAATGCTTCCAGAAACAATTTGGCGTTTTACCCAAAGATTTTGTGAATCCCTGAACGTAAGAGCTTTTTCATCCTCATTTGATTCGATTGTTTTATAGATTGACCGGATTGTTTTATCTCAAATAATTCGAATAGGGTACTTTTGTGCAGAGCAAACATGCTGTTTCAATTTAAAAACTATATGAAAAGAGTCATGAGTCCGATCCTTATTCTCAGTATTCTTCTTTCTTGTGGCTCAGGTGTGACGGGCGATCCATTGCCTGATAATCCTGAGGTGCCAGATGTGAAAACTACCTATAGAAATCCTGTAGTCAATTTTAGTCTGCCCGATCCAACAATTATTCAGGCAGCTGATAGCTCCTTCTATTTATATGCAACGGAAGATATCCGTAATGTACCTATCCTTCATTCGTCCGATTTGGTGAACTGGACGGAAGTCGGCACAGCTTTCACCGATCAGACCCGCCCCAATTTCGAACCTAAGGGGGGGATTTGGGCTCCGGATATTAATCGTATCGGAGATAAATATGTATTGTATTACTCAATGTCTGTCTGGGGGGGCGAGTGGACTTGCGGTATTGGTGTTGCAACCTCGGATAAGCCAGAAGGACCTTTTCAGGATCATGGAATGTTGTTCAGAAGTAATGAAATAGGCGTGCAAAATTCCATCGATCCTTTTTATATAGAAGAGGGCGGTTCCAGGTATCTGTTTTGGGGCAGTTTCAGAGGTATTTTTGCCATCGAACTGACCGACAACGGACTTTCGGTTAAACCGGGTGCTGAAAAAAAACAAATTGCAGGAACTGCCTACGAAGGGACTTATATCCATAAGAAAAATGGTTTTTATTATCTGTTTGCCTCTACAGGAAGTTGCTGCGAAGGTTTGAAGAGTACATATACCACAGTGGTGGGACGTTCCAGCAACTTATTTGGCCCCTATGCCGATAAAAGTGGTCAAAGTATGCTTACCAACCATCACGAAGTCCTGATTCAGAAAAACAACTCTTTCGTGGGGACAGGACATAATTCAGAAATAGTTACAGATAAAGCCGGCAACGACTGGATTTTTTACCATGGCGTGGATGTAAAGAATCCCCATGGCCGTGTGTTGTTGCTCGACAAGGTGCAGTGGAAGGAGGGCTGGCCACGCATCGAAACAAGTTCGCCATCAGTCCAATCACTCCTGCCTGTTTTTTAATAAAGATTAATTATGAGTATTTTATTTAGAAAATTCACATTCGGAGCATTGCTAGCCTCCACGCTTACTATTTTTGGTCTGCATGCAAACAGCTATGAACCATCGCAGACCGTTGCAAGTCTTTCGTTGAAAGTACCCGGAAACAATTCTAACACGTATCCGCTTACTTTCAACAGACTTGCCAACAGTAATTTTACGTACCAGCTTACAGCTGCTGAACCATTACCTGTAACTATTTTTCAAAAAGTAGTGGAAAAAGGACAGAAGAAAGAATTGACCGTTTTTATTACGGCATCAGACGATGTTTATCTTCATTACAGTCAGCTTCTCCGCACCGGTTATCGTCACGAAGATTGCTTGTTTTATCTGCCGGGTTTCTGGTATCGCCGCAATCTGCGGTCACCAAAAGAGGCTCCTTCCTTCCACACGTCGGATAGTTGGACTGTAAGGGAAGACCGCCTTAGTGCTCCGCTTACGGGTATCTTTAACGAAAAAAACGGAGAATCTCTTACCATTTCACGTAAGGATGATTTTGCTCACGAAGCTTTAACCACTCATAAAGAGGGTGAAGTGGTGTTGTCCGGTAAAACATCACTTGGCTATACAGGGTTCGAGAATCAAGACGGTGTTGCTAATCTCTCTTTTGGATTTCCGTATCAGGAAACTCCCCGTAGTTACATACGGAAGTTGACATTGGCTCCGGCAGTTAAAGCTTTTCAATATGTAAAAAAAGGAGAGACTGTTATTCTGACATGGGAGATACAGGAGAATAGGTCGGCCGACTATTCCGCTTTTGTTCAACAAATGTGGGAATATGCATACGATAGTTATCAGCCTCAACCAGTACAATCTCCTTATACATCGGATCGGATGAAGGAGGTCTTGAGCAATTATTTTACAGAAAGTCTGGTAACCGATAAACCATTGGTTTACACTTCGGGTGTACACCTGCCAACCTATGATTGTACCCCCGTAGGTATTGCTGAAGTGGGTTTTGTGGGTCGCGTCCTGCTCAATGCCTATAATGCCCTGGAATATGGTGAACAACAAAAACGATCGGACTTGCCTGCTCAAAGTAAACGAGTTTTCGACAGCTATCTGGCAAATGGTTTTACTTCTGCAGGATTCTTTAAAGAGTTTGTAGATTTTAAAACAGGCTATGAAGAAAAGACTCTTAGTATTCGCCGACAATCTGAAGGTGTATATGCCATATTGCACTACTTGCAATACGAAAAAGAGCATGGACGAAAGCATCCGGAATGGGAGACTAAAATGAAACATATGTTGGACATGTTTTTACGTTTACAACAAGGTGACGGAAGTTTCCCCCGTAAGTTTAAAGATGATTTTAGTATAGCCGATAAGAGCGGAGGGAGTACCCCTTCGGCTACATTGCCCTTGGTGATGGGATACAAATATTTTAATGATAAGAGATACCTTGATGGAGCCAAACGTACTGCCGGTTATCTTGAAAAGGAACTCATATCTAAAGCTGATTACTTTTCATCTACGCTGGATGCCAACTGCGAGGACAAGGAGGCTTCATTATATGCTGCAACGGCTACATATTATCTGGCTTTGGTTTCCAAAGGAGCAGAGCGGGAGCATTATGCTTCACTTACAAAGAGAGCGTCGTATTTTGCGTTATCCTGGTATTATGTATGGGATGTGCCTTTTGCAAGGGGACAAATGTTGGGAGACCTTGGTCTCAAAACCAGGGGATGGGGTAATGTATCTGTAGAAAATAACCATATCGACGTCTTTATCTTCGAGTTTGCGTCGGTTCTTGATTGGCTGTCAGATTATTACAAAGAGCCGCGTTTTTCAGGCTTTTCCAAAGTGATAAGTAGCTCAATGAAACAGTTACTTCCTGTTGAAGGTAATCTTTGCGGCGTCGAAAAGAAAGGCTATTATCCTGAAGTAGTACAACATACTCAGTGGGATTATGGCAAAAACGGAAAGGGATTCTATAATGATATTTTCGCTCCGGGATGGACAGTTGCTTCACTTTGGGAGCTTTATAGTCCGGGGAGATCTGAAAAATTTCTTGGAAAATAAGGAATGAAGTAAATGATAAAATAGAATTTGTCAAAATTACCAACGGTTAATTTTGGATATTCAGATTTAGTACGTGAAAAACGCCGTAGAGTTTCATCCTACGGCGTTTTTATTTTGTCTCTATGTGAACTGTCGTATAGTTTGGCAATTAAGGTTGATTATTTGTAAAGTTAGAAGTCTGTAACCAAGAGTTGAATTAGTTGGTCTGTTTACATAGATAGAATTAGTGATTATTTTCTATCTTTGAGGCCGACAACCATGTAAATGAGGAGATATTTTATTGAAAAGTTGAACGGTTGATTTTGCCTTAGTGTAATTACTTGCCTTTTATCTGATTTATCGAAATACTGCTTTTATGAATTTGGATGAAGAAATACTTGAAGAGATTAAGAAGGATAACATAGGAGTTTTTAACCGACTCTTTGAAGATACCTATTATCAATTATATTTTCAATGCAGAAAGATGATTGCTGATCCGGATACAGCAAAAGATTTGCTGCAAAATGTCTATCTGCGTTTCTGGGAAAAACGCAAGGATATTGATATCCGCGTATCTTTATCTGCATACTTGTCCCGATCTGTTAGGAATGAATGTCTAAATTATATAAGAGGACAAAGGGATATGGTAAGCCTGTCCGACTCTGCAGATGAGTCTTGGGGAGTTGTAGAACCTGCACAAAATGAGAATGATTCTCCTGAGGCTTGCCTTGAGTTTTTTGAACTTGAAAACCGCATTTCAGAGGTTGTTGAACAGCTACCTGAACAATGCAGGAATATCTTTAAGCTAAGCCGCGAAAGCGGATTAAAAAATCAAGAGATCGCCGATAAATTAAATTTATCTGTCCGCACCGTTGAAACCCAACTGTACAGAGCGCTTAAAAATATTAAAAACCATCTATATGAGTATTTACAGTTTCTTTTTTGGTTGCTATTCCTTCAAAAGTAATTTTTTTTGCTTTTGCTGTAAGTAGATCGGAGAAATACAGTGTCATAATTATGTGGAAAGAAAGACAAGGTTGTTGTAAAAAATGAAAGAAAGAACAAAAAAAATTGCGGAGGATAGCTTTGCGAGTGAAGTAAATCTTAAAAATGAATGGAATCGTCTGTTGGGATCTATTCAAAAAGAAAATAAGCCTGTAGGTAAAACAAGAATCATTGGCAAATATTTACAGATGGCTGCCGGATATGCGGCTGCCGTTTTAGTGGGAGCTGCTCTTGTTTTCGTTTTTACACATACAAGAACATTGCCAGAGCAGGTTCAAGGTGGTAGTTTTATCGTTCAGACAGATAATTCCGATAGATCTTTTACCCAATTACCGGATGGATCCAGGATATGGCTCAACAAAGGAACGAAGATAGAATATAATCAGCAGTTCGGCATTAGAAACAGAAATGTGTTGCTAAACGGAGAAGCCTATTTTGAGGTTGCTAAAAACAAGAAGCTTGCATTTGTAGTGAAAACGAAATCAATTGATGTTACCGCTCTGGGAACTAGCTTCAATGTGAATGCCTACGATGACGGGAATGAAGTCACGACAACATTATATACAGGGAAAGTGAACGTACAGTCTACATTGACAGGATATAAAACAATCCTGAATCCCTTTGAAGTAGCGGTGTTTAGCAAAACAAAGGATAAAATCACGACGTATGTATTTACCGGACCAGATAAACCTGTATGGATGGAGCCGGAATTCAGGTTCGATATGCTCCCTCTTATTGATATTACCAAGCAGTTGGAGCATAATTATAATGTCGTTTTTGTTTATAGAAATCAAAAAATCAAGCATTTGAAGTTTAGTGGTACTTTTGATCGCGACGAGAAGCTGGATGAGATATTAAGAGTAATAAAAATCAATACTAACATTGACTATGCAATAAAGAATGATAGTGTAATTATAAAATAACAAGCCTATGGAATAAAACTCAGAATTTTGCACCACACAACATTTACCTTAGTCTTTCTAAACACCATGTAAGATAACTTTAAATTCTAAATTATGGTTAAAAAACAATTTTACAGTGAGACGGCCGGTCTCTCTGCCCGTTCATTCATACTTCGAATTTTTATGATATGCTGTCTGGCATTCATTGTTGAAAGCATTTCGGCGGCAGAAGTATCCAAATCCAATATGATCACGTTGGAAATCAACAAAGGAACATATTCGGATGTTTTCAAGGCAATTGAAAAACAAAGTGATTATAAATTTTTCTATAACAGTGATCAGGTTGACCTTACTAAAACAGTTGAGGTGAAGGCTGAAGGAAGTTCAATCGAAAATGTCCTGAATCAGGTATTTAAAGGTACTTCTATAACTTATAGAATCGTTAACAACCATGTGGTTTTAACGAACAATAATACAGATGAAAAGGCTATAAATCAACAAGTCAGACGAATTTCCGGTAAAGTATATGATTCGAACGGAGAATCGCTTATCGGTGTCAATGTTGTTGTTAAAGGGACTAATCAGGGATCAATTACCGATATCAACGGTAGTTATTCATTGGATGATATTCCTGCAAATGCAGTTCTGGTATTCTCTTACATCGGATACAACACTGTTGAGCTTCCGGCTTCGCAAGCAGCAAGAGTGATAATGCAGGAGGATACAAAGAAATTAGATGAGGTAGTGGTTGTTGGTTATGGTTCTTTCCGTAAAAGAGATCTTACCGGAGCTGTTTCTCAGGTTAAAGGAGACGAGATTTCGAATTTACCCCTACGTAGTGCTTCTGATGCTTTGCAGGGGAAAGCTGCAGGTGTTACCATAACTTCTACATCTGGTAGTCCGGGTTCAATGGGTACGGTACGTATTCGCGGCGTTGGAACGATAAATGACAATAATCCGTTGTATGTAGTTGACGGTCTTCCTCAATCAGATATAGGTTGGTTAAATCCGCGAGATATTGAAAGCATGGAAGTACTTAAAGATGCTTCTGCTCAAGCAATTTATGGGGCCAGAGCTGCTAATGGCGTGATTCTAATATCTACAAAAAAAGGAGCTTCAGGTGATATGTATAGAAGTTCGATCGAATTTGATATGAATATCGGAATGCAAGGTGCTCCTAAAAGATATGATATGCTTGATGCTGCTGGTTTTATGGAATATAAAAACAGAGCCTATGCGGCAGCCGGTAAAGATTTGATGGCCGATTTTGCAACACCCGAAAAGCGTGAGCAGATACTTTCATTTCTCGGAAAAAATGGGGGTCGTGAAGGTACCGACTGGTGGGGCGAAACTACCCGTTCGATGACAGATGCAACGATGCAAAATTATAACCTCGCATTTTCCGGAGGTACACAGAAACTACGCTATCGTTCAAGTTTTGGTTATATGCACCATTTAGGTATCTTGAGAGGAAGTGATTATGAACGTTTGTCCGGACGTATCAATCTGGATACGGAAGTTACCAAATGGCTTACTATGTCGTCAAATGTTGGGGTAGTATACGAATCCAGACGTAATATTCAGGAAAACGATGCGTATACTGCTACAGTATTTAATACAGTTACTGCCGACCCGATCACTCCTGTATACCGGAGCAATCTGGTTGATATTCCCGATTTTCTTCAAGCACGTATTATGGGTGGTTACGAACCAACCAACCCCTGGTCGCAATATACGGGAGTAATTTATTCCAATAAATCAAATGCTGTGGCTCAGGTTGACCGAATGTCGCAAAGTAAATGGTCGGGTACTGCAATCAAAGGAAATGTAGCAGGCGAAATTAAGCTTTTTCCTTTCCTGACCTTTAAATCTACCATTGCAGTTGATATCTCCCGTGGACTTAGCGCCGGTTTTACTCCTAAGTATTTCTTGGATGGAGACGAATACTCTACTTATGCTACAGTTTCCAGAATCAGTTATAATACAGATTATTGGGTATTTGATAATTACTTTACTTATAATCAGAAATTTGACGATCATACTATTAACGGAATGTTGGGTACTTCTGCCGAAAAGAACCGGTATGAATCAATCTCAGCATCCAAACAGGGAATGGTTAACAATGATGTAAGTCAGCGTATTATTGATGCAGGTACAGTAAATCCGGGAGCCGGAGGATACATTTCAACTCAAAGTCTGAATTCATATTTCGGACGTCTGTTTTATTCGTATGCCGACCGGTATTTGCTTACGGCTAATATTCGTTGGGATGGTTCTTCTGCTTTTGCAAAAGGTAATAAATGGGGTGTTTTCCCCTCATTATCGGCTGGATGGAATTTTGCAGAAGAGGCTTTTGCAAAAGAATTGGACTGGCTTTCACAAGGTAAGTTCAGAGCTGCCTGGGGAGAGATCGGAAACCAGAATTTATCCAATACGAGTGGAGCTTATCTTAATACCTATGGAAATGGTAGTTACTATGTTTTCGGGAATCCGAACAGTCCGGTTTTAGGTGGTGGACGCGCTCAGGTGGGTAACCCGGATTTAAAGTGGGAAACAACCCGTCAGGTTGACTTTGGTTTGGATCTAGCCTTTTTGGGTGGTGCATTAAAGACCAGCTTCGACTATTTTGATCGTAAAACGTCCGACATGCTTGTGCAGGTACCTGTTCCATCGTCTGTTGGACTTCCCAATACTCCATGGATGAATGCCGGAAGTGTAAGTAATAAAGGATTTGAGGTTACTGTAGGATATGACGGTAAATTAGGTAATGATTTCAAATACAATATCAATGGAAATATTTCAACCTATCGTAATAAGGTCGTTGACCTGGGTGGTGGTAAGAATATTCCCGGTAAAGGTGTCCATTTAGGCAATCAAACCTATACGATGATAGAGCCGGGTCAGCCTATCGGATATTTCTACGGGTTCAAAACTGACGGAGTTTTCCAGACTCAGGCTGAGGTTGACAGTTATGTAAACGACGGACAGAAGATTATGCCTTCAGCTAAGGCTGGTGACCTTAAATTCCGTGATCTGAATGCCGATGGCAAATTGGACGACGAAGATAGAACAATGATTGGAAATCCACATCCTGATTTTACTTTTGGTATAACTTTAGGTGCTGAATATAAAGGTTTCGACTTCTTAGCTTTCTTCCAGGGGTCGATAGGTAACGATATTTTGAACATACTTAAATATGACATCTATTCGGGAACGGGCTGGTATAACGCTCCTAAAGATATTCTTACCACTTTCTGGAATGGTCAGGGCAGTACAAATAAAAACTTTGCCATTGATGCCAATAGCCGTATGAATCTGGAAATGTCTGAATGGTACATTGAGGATGGCTCCTATATGCGCTTGAAAAATGTTCAGATCGGATATACCTTGCCTGCCTCATTTACTAAAAAACTGACCATAAATAATCTCCGGTTGTTTGTGTCTGCACAAAATTTATTTACAGTTACCGGATACTCAGGCCTTGACCCTGAAATTGGAAATAACAGTCCCCAGTACATGGGAATCGACATGGGATTCTATCCGCAGGCAAGGACCTATATGTTTGGTATAAGTATGAAACTTTAATCTTAAAAATAAGTAATTATGAAATCTTTATATAAGTTCGGTAAAGTATGCTTTTCCATACTGAGTTTAGGATTTTTACTTGCAGGTTGTACAGATAGCTTCTTGGACCGACCTCCACTTGGTAGTTTGGATGAAGATACCTATCTTAAAACTGAAGATGCTGGTTTGAAATTGCTGGTTAATTGTTATCAGCCTATAGTAGATCATTGGAGTTACCAGACTATGAAGTTTGATTTGGGAGATCAGCTGACAAGTGATGCCTCAAAGGGAGGATCTGATGCCGGAGACCGCAGCCAGATAACTGAGGTTGGAAGAGGGAACCCCCTGGCAACCAATTCGATGTTTACTGATCTTTGGAACCATCGATACAAAGTGGCGATTTCCGCCTGCAACGTACTTCTTGCTCAGGTTACACCTGATAAACAACTTATTCAGGCAGGAGGAAGTCTTGTTCCGGAGCAAACAAAGTTGCGCTGGATAGCTGAGGGACACTTCATGAGGGCTTTCTACTATTACGACCTGGCGACTATATTCCAGAACATTCCGATTATTGATAAGCCTCTAAATGTGATTGATAAGAGTACCATCACTAAAGCTTCGAAAGAAGAGGTAATGGCCTTTATCTTGTCTGATCTGGACAAGGCTATAGCTGAACCTAATTTGCCAAGTGCTAAAAAACTGCCTGCTTCTGAGATTGGCCGTATAACAAAGGAGGCTGCTATGGCATTTCGTGCACGCGTAAATATGTTTTATGGTAAGTACGACGCAGCCAAAGCAGATCTTAAAGCTGTAGTTGAATCAGGAGCTTATGGGTTGGTCGACAATTACGAAGACCTTTTTAACAGCGCAGAAAAAGGGTATATGTCGAAGGAGTCAGTCTTCATCACTCTGCGTTCATATATCCCAAACTATACTTCTGGAAGTGTATGTCCTCAGATGAATGTTGGCCGTGGTGCAACAGGAGGATGGGGGGGACATTGTCCAAGCAATGATTTGGTGAACGAATATGAATCAAATGATCCACGTCTGGTACATACCGTTTTGGCATCAGGTGATATATTTGTTAAATCTGACGGTTCCGATGAGGTGCACGATTATTCTGGATACGACAATTATTCCAAACTTCACAGCCGCAAGATGTATATTGACTACTCGCGCCGTCCGCTTAATAATCTGATGGACACTGACTGGTCGTTTTATCACATTCGTTATGCTGATGTATTGCTTATGTATGCCGAATGTTTGGTTGAAACTAACGGCGACAAACAAACTGTGGTAGATATTCTGAATCAAATTCGTCACCGTGCTTTTGTAACTACTTCTCCAAAAGACTCCTATGCTAAATACAGAAAGTTCAATTTGGAAAAGAATATTACCGAAGCAGAGTTTCAGGCCAATTACAAAGTTAAGATAACAGACAATCTTCGAGAAGCAGTAAGGCACGAACGTAGAGTGGAATTGGGTAGTGAAGGCTTACGTTTATACGATTTGCTGCGTTGGGGAACTTTTGTTTCTACGATGAAGGCCTATTCGCAAACTCCCGAAGGAAAATACACCGGTCAGGGAGAAAATATCTCGGATAAGACTTATCCGTATCCCATTCCGCAAAATGAGATCGACTATGTTGGGGGTAGCCTGACACAAAATGAAAACTACTAACAAAAGGTAGATAATTTAAAAAACCTCCTGCTTAACTGATGTGCAGGAGGTTTTTTTATTTGTTAAATTTGAGATTGTAATCGATATAAATTTTAAGGTATAAACTATCTTTGTCTCTTATTGAAAGTTATAAATTATAATATGATTCATGAACTACAGAAATGAAGATATACGTCGGCAGGATAGAACACTCTCTATAGAAGGTGTCAATAGGTTACTTTTAGAAGGAGAGTACGGAGTGTTGTCTATGGCAAATGAGCATGGCGAAGGCTATGGAGTGCCACTTAATTTTGTTCTGGATGGCGAGACAATCTATTTTCATGGTGCGCCTGAAGGAGATAAACTGCGGTCACTTCGTGCATCTAAACAGGTTTCTTTTTGTATTGTTGGAAAGACAAAGCTTATACCTGAGCAATTTACAACTGCTTATGAATCTGTAATTGTAAAAGGAACTATAGCTTTGGATTTATCTTTTCAGGAGAAGATGCATGCTCTTGAGTTGATTATTCGTAAATATTCACCTGAGTATTTAGAACTTGGGATGAAAGCATCCGAAAAGTCGGCACATCGTACTTTGGTTTACCGGCTGGATATAGTTTCTGTTTCAGGAAAATGCAAGTTAGGATAATAACGTTATGTAAACTTGTTCCAGATACAATCGAGCTTCTTTATTATGCAGTTTGTTTTTGTTTTGTTAACAATATATAGTAAAAATAAATATTAATTTTTGTATTAATATGAGTTAAGTCCATTTTTTATATCTACTTTCGCACATCGAAAAGTGATAAGGTGAAAAGACTGATATTCATACTATTTTTGTTTGTATCGTATCTCCATTTCAATACAAATGATGCCGGATTGTTAACCGATTCGCCTGCGTATGAGTCATGTTCGGTAAGTAGTGAAAAGGAAAGTCTTTATCATGCTGGTCAAAAACAAACGGCTGCCAGTAACCCGCTTGTAGAACTAAAATTTGAGGTAGGGCAGTTTAGAGAAGATATTACCTCCCGCAGTTACAGATCTCCAAGATATAATTTCTCTTCCGCTATCTTTTCTTTGTCGCCGGATTCATTTTTTCGAAATATCCGATTAGCTGATTTTCGCAAACCTCTTTCACTTAATTCTCAGAAGAAGGAAATCCTTCATCTCAATCACACCCTGCGTATTTAGCGGTTTCCCGTATCTTTCCTGAAGTTGCATGAATGCTAAATCTTGTACAGAAATTGTGCAGGAGTTGCAAGTGTGTTCATTTTGATCAGGAATCGTCTGTTATTTTAATCCGTATATTTTCCGGTAGTAACTGAGTATGTTTATACTTAGTGTTTCTGTTGTAGTTGCTGAAATGCAAACGACAGGTTGTGTCTGTGTGTACGGATGTCATTATTCATGTTCTTAGAAATATGATTTTATTCAAAATACTATTTTATTAATTGTAATCTAACATGTTACACATTTTGTATGTTACTATCGAAATGATGGCGCTTACTTTCGTCATCGGATTTGTGGTTGCCGCCATAATCAAATCTATTGCCTACGCAACAGATAGCATTGAGTTTTATAACGTTAACAAGGAGGAAATTGATCGCTTGGAACGTATGCGTTATAAACGATTAAAGAGAGTAAAAAGAACATTTGCGGATGAGAACAGGTCGTGGGTGGAACGCGATTACGGAATCAGTCGTGGCCGGGTTGTTCAAGAATTGAATGATGAAATGCTGAAGGGCGTTAGTAAAGGTCGTCCTGATTTTGATATCAATCAGTATTATTATGCGGCTTTTCCAGGTAAAACCAAACGGATTGCTTAAAAAAGATATTAAAAATAGAAAGTTAAAATGGAGAATATAGATTTCTTGACTCTTTTTCAGGGATTTGGCACGATGATGGCCGGTGGCTGGGTATTGGCTGTTGCTCGTATTTCGCTTGTATTGTTAGGGATGTTGCTTGTTTATCTTGGTTGGAAAGGCGTATTGGAGCCGATGGTAATGATTCCAATGGGTATTGGGATGGTTGCTATTAATTGCGGTACGCTTTTTATGCCGGGAGGAGGATTGAGTAATTTATTCCTTGATCCGATGTTGAGTGATACTGATGAGTTGATGAATATGATGCAGATCGATTTTCTGCAGCCGGTTTATACGCTTACTTTCAGCAATGGACTGATAGCTTGTTTTGTTTTTATGGGAATTGGTACATTGTTGGATGTAGGGTTTTTATTGCAAAAGCCTTACGTAAGTATTTTTTTAGCCCTATGCGCCGAATTAGGAACTTTTTTGGTACTTCCTATTGCTCATGCTTTTGGCCTTAATCTGGGCGAAAGTGCTTCTATTGCAATGGTTGGAGGGGCTGATGGTCCGATGGTTTTGTTTACATCGCTGGCATTGGCCAAAAACTTATTTGTACCTATAACAGTTGTGGCTTACCTGTATCTTGGACTTACCTACGGAGGATATCCTTATTTGGTTAAGCTCCTTGTCCCCAAAAAGTTGCGTGCTATCAAGATGGTTCAGACCCGTGCACCCAAAAATTACAGCTCAAAAGTGAAATTGGCTTTTGCAGTGTTATTATGTGCTGTGCTTAGTTTCTTATTTCCAGTGGCTTCGCCTCTATTTTTCTCACTGTTTTTAGGAGTCGCTGTTCGAGAGTCTGGCATGAAGCATATTCAGGATTTTGTTAGTGGTCCTTTATTATATGGATCAACGTTCATGTTGGGTGTATTGCTTGGTGTGTTATGTGACGCCAAATTGCTTTTAGATCCCAAAGTCTTAAAGTTATTGGTGTTAGGCATTGCTGCGTTGTTATTGTCCGGAATAGGAGGAATAATGGGCGGATATATCATGTATTTCATAAAGAAAGGAAATTTTAATCCTGTTATCGGTATTGCGGCTGTAAGTTGTGTACCAACCACTGCCAAGGTGGCTCAGAAGATTGTGACGAAAGACAATCCAGACTCGTTCATTATGGGCGATGCATTGGGGGCTAATATTTCGGGTGTAATTACATCGGCTATCATAACAGGTATTTACATTACAATAGTTCCCTTCTTATAAGGGTTAACGGTTGGTTTAGTATTTTTGGTTGTTGTATTTTTAGGTTGCCTGATGGCGTCCGGCAGTATGTCTGCCGGACAGCCATCTTTTTTTTGTTCAAACAAACGGAGACAGTTTTTGTTTTATTTACAGTGATTTGTTAGTGTAAAACATATAAAAAAATTATGTATGAGAAACAGAACAGTTTTAGGATTGGTATTGATGCTTTTTACAGTATTTACAGGATGGGGAGCCAATGTTCCACAATCGGTCGAACCGGATAAAGAGCAAATGATAAAGGAGGTAAAGGCGCTGGTAGATAAATTGGTGCAGGGTTGTGAAACTGCTAATGCCGATGAAGTTTTAGGTGTGTTAGCTAATTCTCCTGAGTTTTCATATGTAGTGAACAGGCAGTATAGCACCTATCCCGAGTTTGAAAAGGGTCTTAAAGGATGGTTTGAAATGATAACAGGGCAAAAGTTGACAGTAGAAAATGAACGGTTTTCATTTCCATTTTTTAATTCGGTGCTTTATACGGCTGATTTGGGTATTGTTATGAGTTATAAAAACGGCCGTACAGTAATAACCGATCGAGGCCGATGGCTGCTGTTGTTTAAGAAAACTGGAACCGAATGGAAGTTGATTCATGGCTCAGAATTTTACATCTATAAAGATGCTCCAAAAGATGCTCCAGCTACGCCTCCAACACCATAAATAATGTAAGTTAATATAAATGCAAAAGGTCTGATTCTCACGAACCGGACCTTTTGCATGATTTAAAAATTATCTTATGAAAAAATTAAATAATAGATGTTGCATCTATGTATACAAATATACGTTTTTATCGCTTTTCAATTGTGATGTGTGATGTGTTATAGAGCATATGTGCTATTATTTGATCTTTTTATTTCCCTTTTATAAGTGTTCCGAGTACGCTACGTACAATTTGAGTACCTAAAGTTCGTCCTACTGAAGAAAGCATATTTCCGAACATGCGTTCCGTAGGACTCTGTCTGCTGCTGCTGTTTCTTCGTTCGTTGTTTATTCGTCTACCTTCTTCTGCTTGCCATTGTTTTTCTTGTTTTATACGTTCCTTTTCTTCCTGCTCACGTTGTTTGTTCAGAATTTCTTTTTCTTCTTCCTGTTGCTTAAGTAAAGCTTCTTCCTGTAGTATCTCGTAAGCAGAATGTCGGTCTGTTGTTTTTTCGTATATTCCATATAGCGGCGATTGTTTAATGGCTTGTGCCCGTTCTGCATCTGTAATTGGCCCGATTTGTCCTTGTGGACATAACATTTTGGCTCGTTCTACAATGCAAGGAGCACCTTTTGAATCAAGAAAGGATACAAGTGCTTCGCCAGTTGCAAGTTCGAGTATTGCGGTCTCTGTTTCGAATGCTGGATTCTGTCGGAATGTCTGTGCAGCTGTTTTTACCGCTTTTTGATCGCGTGGAGTAAAGGCCCGCAAAGCGTGTTGAATGCGGTTTCCTAACTGACCAAGTATACTTTCCGGCAGATCCAATGGATTTTGAGTAATGAAGTAGACGCCTACGCCTTTGGAGCGGATGAGACGGACAATCTGCTCGATTTTATCGAGCAATACTTCCGGAGCATCATCGAACAGCAGGTGGGCTTCATCAAAAAAGAATATAAACTTGGGCCGTTCCAGGTCGCCTACTTCGGGTAGTTCTTCGTATAGAGAGTTTAACATCCATAACAGGAAGGTTGCATATAACTTAGGTGAATTAAGGAGTTTATCAGCTGCCAGAATATTTATTACACCTTTTCCCTGTTCTGTTTGCAGAAAATCATAAATGTTAAATTCGGGTTCGCCAAAAAAAAGATCACCACCCTGATCTTCCAAATTGAGTAATCCACGTTGGATAGCCCCAATACTGGCTGCTGATATATTGCCGTACTGTGTTGTGAAACTACGTGCATTTTCTCCTACATAGGAGAGCATTGCGCGAAGGTCTTTTATATCAAGCAGAAGCATTTTGTTATCATCTGCAATTCGAAACACAATATTAAGTACTCCAGACTGGGTGTCGTTCAACATCAAAAGCCTCGAAAGCAATAGTGGTCCCATATCTGATATTGTAGTTCGTAGCGGATGGCCTTTTTCAGCGAATACATCAAAGAAACGGGTAGGATATCCTTGAAATTGGAATGTTACACCAAATTCTTCCTGTCGTTTGGCAATAAAACTGTTAAGTGTCCCGGCTTTGCTGATACCGGACAGATCTCCTTTCATATCAGCCATGAAGACGGGAACGCCCAATTCGCTGAAGCTTTCCGCCAGTATCTGAAGTGATACTGTTTTTCCAGTCCCTGTCGCTCCGGCAATCAACCCGTGACGGTTGGCCATTTTAGGATGTATATAGAGCGGCATACTGCCGTGAGCCACATATAATTCCTTGTTGTCTGTCAGCATAAGATAAAGGTATTAGGTTTATACTCACAATAATACAACAAATGAGTGTGAAAAACAAGTAGCCAGTCTTAAAAGAATTTGTTAAATAAAGAACAAAGAAACACCTATTACGCTGATGATTGCGCCAAATACCTCTTTCAACGTGATTTTATTTTTGAAAAGCATCCGTGAAGGCCATAGGATAAAGATAGGGGTAAGAGCCATCAGTGTTGAGGCAATACCTGCTTCTGTATACTGTACGGCCATCAATGAAAATGAAACGCCGATAAATGGACCGAAAAGTGTAGCCCCCAGTGCGGCTTTCATCCCTTTGCTATCACGTACCGATAGAGAAAGACTGGCGAATTTACGTGTATACCACATGACGGCCAAAAAACCCAGGGTACCGGTGATTGCCCGTATAAATGTAGAGGCAAAGGGAAGCATCTGTGAAGCCTCAAGCATGCCTTCGGGGATGGAGAGTGCATAATAGTTCATCCCAACCTTGCTTAAAACCAGTCCCACACCTTGTCCCATGCCAGCACCAATACCAAACAAGACTCCTTTAAGAGGGAGTTTAAGACCGAATTTATGGCTTGTGCCTCTGCTCAGTACAGATAGTGCGATGCCAGAGAGGGTGACCAGCATTCCAGCTATAGCTTGAATTGATAATTTTTCGCCAAGAATTAACCATCCGGAAAAAGCGGCGGCAATAGGGGCTAGAGTCATAAAGAGCTGTCCAAAACGTGACCCTATCAGAACATAAGCATTGAAAAGACAATAATCTCCTAGTACATAGCCTACAAAGCCTGATAATGATAGCCAGAACCAAGTACGTCCATCAGCGTATATTGGTAGAGGTGAACCGGTAAACCACCACAATGTGATTCCCAAAAAAAGCAGGGAGAGAGACATACGGATCACGTTGAGTTGCAAAGAGCCCAGTCGTTTACTACCCACTTCGGCAAATAGGGCTGTGGCTGTCCATGAAATGGCAACACCAACAGAAAGAATCTCACCAAAATATTGCATTTCCTAAAATTTGCGCGCAAAGGTACATTTTTTATATCTTTCGTGGTTAAAAATGGTTGTATTCTTATCCAGGTTTTTGTGTTGCTGTATTTTGTTGTATTTTTGCGGCCAAAATCAATGCAAATATATTGAATGGGGTTAGAAAAAGGTATTTTTAAACGTACGGAGTTATTGGTTGGCAATGATTGGATGACACGTATTGCATCAGCTCGTGTAATAATTTTCGGAGTAGGTGGTGTAGGTAGCTGGTGTGCTGAGAGTCTGGTTAGATCGGGAGTCAGATATCTTACAATTGTTGATTCCGACCGTATCTGTGTCACCAACATTAATCGTCAGTTGATGGCCACGACTAAGACCGTGGGCAGAGTAAAGGTGGATGTACTTAAAGAGCGTTTACTTGATATTAACCCATTGGCCGAAATAACTGCGCTGCAGCAGATTTACAGTGCTGAAACAGCCGATTCGTTTGCCTTGCATTCTTACGATTATATTATAGATGCGATTGATAGTCTGGAAAATAAAGCCGACTTGATTCGTAGGGCAACAAAAACAGACGCGGTATTCTTTTCCTCAATGGGAGCTGCCCTGAAAATGAATCCGTTAAAAATTGAAGTCGCCGAGTTCTGGAAAGTAAAGGGTTGTCCGTTAGCAGCAGCACTTCGCCGGAAAATGAAAAAAGGCGAGAAGCCTTCTAAAAAATTTAAATGCGTGTTTAGTGAGGAGTTACTCGAAAACAGAGGCGCTAATTCCTCTTGTGGTACAAGTGCTTGTCTATGTCCGAAATCTCATAATGCACCCGGAGATCCGGATCTTGCCAACCATGAATGGTGCAGTTCGAAGGCACGCATTAATGGAACACTCGCCCATACAACTGCAATGTTTGGTTTTACACTTGCAGGCTTGGTGATGCAGGATTTGTGTAAGGAATAATCATAGGAAATCGACAATATCCCATAATGTGCCAACCTCTTTGAATCTGGAATTTTGTTGAGGTGCTTCGGCTGTTTCGTGCGCCCAAGTAGTTTTATACGGAACGTGAATGGCATAACAGCCAAGACTGAGTGGAGGAAGAATATCCGATTTCATAGAATTACCAGTCATAAGAAATTCTTCCGGTTGTATGTCCAGATGATTTAACAGTTGTCGGTATGTCTGGGGTGTTTTGTCGCTTATTATTTCTACGTGATGAAACAGGTGTGCAATACCGGAACGAAGAAGTTTACGCTCCTGATCCAGCAAGTCTCCCTTGGTTACAACAATGAGTTTGTATTTTCCATACAGGGCATTGAGTGTTTTGTGAACATCTGGTAATAATTCGACGGGTTGTTCGAGTTGTTCTTTTCCAAAAATAAGTATTTGATGTAAAAGAGAGGCGGTTGCCTGATCCCCTGCAAGCTTAATCGCCGTTTCCATAACAGAGAGTATATAAGCTTTAACTCCATACCCGTACAGTGGCATATTTTGCATTTCTGTTCGATACAGTTGATCGGCAACAATTTCTTTGCTTGCGTATGGGGCTAGCAATTCATATAGTTTATGCTCGGTTTCTAAAAAATAACTTTCATTAATCCAAAGGGTGTCATCTGCATCGAATCCGATTACTTTGATCTTGTCCAGTTTCATCTACACTTATGTTTAAATCTTCAATAATGTATTCTATTGTATAGGTGCTTGACGAAGGATGTCTATCAGAATAGGTTTGATTCCACTTACAAAGAATTCGATAGCAATAACCATAAGAATAAGTCCCATCAGACGCATCATCACATTATTGCCAGTCTCGCCTATGATTTTATTAATGCGGGTTGCCGCACGCAAAATGATGAATGTTAGCAGATATACGATCGCAATAGAGGCAATAAGTACTACCTGCATCCAAAATGTATCAGCCTCTTCCATAAGTACAATTGCGTTAGTAATGGATCCCGGTCCGCAAATCATAGGAATGGCAAGGGGGGTGATTGAAATATCTTTGGCATAAGTTTTGATCTCGTCTTCCTTGAGTTTTACTTTTGTGATACGAGCCTGAAGCATGTCCCAACCTATGGCAAAGAAAATAACTCCACCAACGACCCGGAAGCCGTTGGTGGAGATACCAAAAAATTTAAACAATAGCTGACCAGAAACAGCGAACATCACCAATGTGATAAAAGATACGATGGTAGCCCTCTTTACAATGGCTTTCCGCTCCATATCAGAAAACCCGTCAGTCATGGTTAGAAAGATAGGCATGATGCTGAGTGGATTGGTCAGCGTAAAAAAAGAGGTGAGGCACAGTAGTGCAAAAGGTAACAACGTATCCATGGTACAGCTTATTTAGAAATTTATTTATCCCAAACCAAATAGGCTGAAATGAGCCAGTGGTTTAGTTCGTTGTCTTTGATGTTTTGAGCTTCAGGAATGCTGAAGGTGATTGTATGACTTCCTTCACCAAGGTTAGGAAGAGCAACCTCTACCGGTTTTACATCGCTGCCCGGACACCAGTTGGAGCGTGATAAATCTGAAGAAGCCAATGGTTCTTCCACCAACTTCTTTTGGTATCCACCTTTGCCAATATAGGCTGCCAGACGTTCACGCAGCCACACACCTGTTGCAGGATTAAAACGACGGAAGGAAGCGCAATCGTCACGCCATGGTATAAAATTGAGCACCTCTTTACCATCAATTGAGATGATGTTTCTCTTTTCAACAAACTCGTCTCCTCCAGAATGACCACCGTGGCCTGTTACTATATATTTCAGCTTTACGTTGCGGGCGCCGGCAGGAATGTTGAATGTGGTGGAAACGTCCTTACGTGCAAAAATATCGGGATAGGTTTGTCCCATATAATATACCGTATTAATAAGAGGTTCCACGTGTTTTTGCTTAATAGCATCGACTCCGATCTGCGATTCTTCAATGTCAAGTACAAGGCTTGCAATATAGCCTTCAGGTGTCCAGGTGTCAATAAATATTCCCACATAGGCTTCGCGTTCAAGCATTGAATACAGATCAGTAATATCTTGCTCCCAAACTACATTTTTAGCCCATTTATCAATGTAAACAGGTTTGCGGGTACTACTCAGGCTATCTTTGTCGTTACTATAAAATCCAACGCCGAAAGGAGTCATAAAGCGCAAAAGTTCAACAGTCGGTTTATAGTTCTCGCCAGCCAGTACCCCGATTAGTTTCTCAAGTTTGGTGCTGTCTACTGCAGGAAACTTCTGTTCTCCTTTGGCAATATTGAGTAAGTTTATTGCAGAAGATTTAGGAAGTACGAAGCATGAACCCGACTTATCCCAGCGGTCTCCATTAGATGCAAGAGTAACCTTCGCCTTTACCTTTACATTACGTTGATAAGGTGGTAAGGTTATTTTTTTTAGAATGATACGTCCGTTGGTAAGGTGAATCACGCTATCTGAAGCCGATTCATTAATACCATCGGGGTATTTATCCGGAGCAAAGCGTACCGGAGTCTGGTTAAATACTTGTAATGTCCTGTTTCCATAGGAGGTAAGTTCTTTACTTCCGCATGAGGATAGCATCAGGGTGCCTGTAAGGGCAGCTCCTAATAAAAATCTGTTCATATTGTGTTATCGTTTAGTAAGTTCGTTTATAAGTTGTTTCTGACCGGTTTTTTTGTCGTTGTGAGTACAAGGGCCCGTTACGCAACCACCTTCGCAAGCCATGACTTCAATGAATTGTGCAGGTGTTTTGCCAGTCTTAGCGAATGCACGCAACAGACCAATGTTCTTTTTATCAAGGTTAGCCACCTGAACGGCGCTAATGCTGTCTTGTTCTTCTTTTAAGTAGACTTTAACGGCGTTTACTACTCCGCCACTCTGAGCAAATCCATGGGCTTCACGTACAGATTTGAATAGTACGGAAAATGGTCGTGCTTCGTTAATATTGATGTTTAGTCCTGTTAAAATTGAACCAACCTCTTCGAAGGTTAATGTAAAATCGACACAACCATCTCGTTTTACCTCTTGTCGCTTGGCTACACAGGGTCCCACAAATACAATTTTTGCATTAGGGTATTTCTCTTTTACGATCCTGGCTGTGTAGTACATGGGTGAACCGGTGTGAGAGATGTATTTTTTCATGTCCGGAATGTGCTTGTTGGCAAGCTCAACGTATGAAGGACAGCATGAGGTAGTCATGAACGGTTGTCCTTCAGCCAGTTTTTCCTTCAGTTCTTCTGCCTCACGCCGGGTTGTTTCCATCGCACCTTGTGCAACTTCCACTACTTCGGCAAAGCCCATGGCCTTGATCGCTCCATATACATTTTCGATTGGAGCACTAAATTGAGCAAGGATGGAAGGGGCTACAATTGCAACCATTTCTTCTTTATTACGCAATCTTTGTAAAACATCAAATGCCTGAGAAATTTCAAATATGGCTCCAAAAGGACATGCATTTATACATTTACCACAGTAGATACATTTGCTTTCATCAATGTGCTCAATGCCATACTCATCTTTACTGATTGCTTTCACAGGACAAGCCTCCTCACAGGGAATCGGTACATAAACAATTGCATGATATGGACAGCTGCTATGACATTTTCCGCAGCTGATGCAGGTTTCGTGATCAATGCTGGCCTGACCGTTCTTTTGAAATACGATGGAGTCTTTGGGACAGTTCATGTAGCAGCTACGGGCTACACATCCACGGCAAAGGTTGGTGATTTCGTAATTGACTTGTACACAAGAAGAGCATGCTTCATCAATTACGCATAGCAGATTCTCTTTTTTATTTTCAGTACGCAGCAGAGCCTTTTTTGCATATTCAGACAATGGTGTTAGCTCGTCAACTTCATCGCTCATGTCAAACCCAAGTAATGGAAAGGATTTGTACTTCCAGACAGCTCGCTCTTTGTGTACACAGCAGCGACCTATTACTTTTGATTTACGGGGACTTAATTCCAAAGGAAGGCGGTCAATTTCATCCAGAAGACGGTTTTCATTCCAGAGTCTGACCAATTGCGCCAGCAATTTATGACGCACAATCATTACGTTATTGGTAAAAGCCATAGACGATGTTTGAACTTTAGGGTACAAAGATACATAAAAAGCCCTGATATATCAACGGAACTTTTCGTTAAGAATTATTGATGCGCTGTGTACCTCTCCCGAGAATGGAGGATTGAGTTTGGAAAGCTTTAGCGTTATCTCTTTTACGATTGGATATTTCTCTTTTATAGAGTGAACTATCCTGCCAGCTACATGCTCAAGGAGTTGGGAAGGTATACTCATTTCATCTTTTACCAGACCGAATAGCTGACTATAATCAATGGTATCTTCTAACCGATCACTTTGAATGGCATTGGAAAGGTCTGCAGTAAGTAATAAATTGACGACAAAAGTATTTCCAACCAGCTTTTCTTGTTGAAGAACTCCGTGATAAGCGTGGAATATCATTTCCCTTAATTCAATTTGTGTTGTCATATTGTTTTAAATTAGAGGTAAAAGTAATGAATTTAAACATATCTGACAAAAAAAGTCTATATTTGTCTCTTCACAAAAGAAATAGGATATGATGAATCTAAAACATAAGGAGGAAACTCCTGCTGGCGGACTGCATAATGTATTGTCGTCAGGTTCTGCAATAAAAGGGAATGTAATGGCTGATACTGATTTTCGTCTTGATGGTAAGGTGGAAGGTGATATTCTTTGTGGCGGGAAAATAGTGATAGGTCCAAAAGGTTCTGTTTTAGGCAATGTTACTGCCGAAAATGCGGAGATAATGGGCGAAATAGCCGGTTGTGTAAAAGTGAATGGCAAGCTGGTACTAAAATCGACTGCCCGGATAGCAGGTGATATCTGTATCCGGTCAATCGAGATTGAGCCCAATGCGCGTTTTAACGGTAAATGTATTATGTCGTGCGAAGAGTAAGCTCTCCGCACGATTTATTTGCTGAATATTTTTTCTATAGAATATAGAATAGAACGTATTTAATTTTCTTCATCTCAATGCCTACCGCTTTTTCTAATCAGGAAGGATATCTTTTCATTTAAAGAATCAGCCTTTATCAATTCCTCCAGATTAATGTGCATACGATACTGCCAGTAATGTCTGGAGTTCGCTGGCACGTTAATTCGTTCGGACTCTATATCGCTTCGTTTTATGGAATCATCTATTGCAAACCAATCTTGAAGTGGCAGAATGGTGAGCATGGATTGTGTTTCAAGATGATTGGATATAATCTGTCTTGCTAAATCTTCCCTGCATTCGTCTGGAGCTACTCCAACTCTTAATAATACCTGGTTGAAATATCGCTGGGTTTTATCCGGATCTTCTTTCCACCAATTTCGGATCGGTGTCATATCGTGAGTAGATGTTGTACAAACGGAGTTATAGGGTAACGACAACAGATCTGAAAACTCTCTATGAGATGTTTTGGGCATACGTTCTATCTCCAGACTTAAAATCTGAAGCTTTTTCATCACTTCGGGTACAGAATCTGGTATCATACCCAAATCTTCTCCACAAACCAGCATGTCGGTACAGGCAACTAATGGTACTAAATGCTTATAGGCTTGTAATTTCCAATATTCAGTATGCCGGCGATAGAAGAAGTGCCAGTATAATTGATCGAATGCATACCGTTCGCTTTCCGAAAGTTCTTTATAAATGAACGAGTTCATAGCGGATATGCGGGGGTGAAACAACAGTTCGTTATGCGGATCAGGCAAGAAAAGCATCTCATTTGCTATGGCAAAAAGGCCCTCTTTAATGCGTTGAGATTTTAGATCTTCTTTGCCTTCGAACAGCTTTTCGATTTTACGCTGTGTATTGCAAAATGGTTTCAGCACATAATGATTGGATGAAGATTGGGCAAGGAATGAGCCTTTTACTTCCGATGTAAGTTCATCAAATAATTCGGTTAAGAATTTTTGATGAATATGCGGTGTCGTAAAGCGGGCTTCATTGAAGGTAAGCCCATACTGCTCAATCTCGTTTCTGGAGAAGGGTAATGCTGGATTGAAATGACCGCACAATCCCTGGATAAAATCCTGTGGTATCTCCCAAATCCGAAAGAAGCCGAGGATATGATCGATACGGAAGGCATCGAAATAGTCGGACATTTTACGAAAACGTTTTTTCCACCAGGCATAGCCGTCTTTTTCCATCTCTTCCCAGTTATATGTGGGGAACATCCAATTCTGTCCATTGGCAGAGAAGTCGTCAGGTGGTGCTCCAGCCTGCCCGTTCATATTGAAATACTTCGGCTCTGTCCACGTTTCCACACTGTTTCTGTTCACTCCGATGGGAATGTCTCCTTTTAGCACAATACCGTTTTTACGGGCATATTCACTTACCGAACTAAATTGGGTATGTAGGACAAACTGCAGGAAATAGCTAAATGCTATTTCTGGATATGCTTCACTGTTTTTGGCACAAAGAGCCTGAATTGCACCTTTGTCATAATTGGCGAATTTACCCCATTGACTAAATTCGGGAGTGCCATTTTTATCCCGTAGATAGCAATAAGCTGCGTATGGGAGCAGCCAGGATTCATTTTGTGTATAGAACGTATTGAACGCCTCGTTTTCAATACACTGAAGACCTTCTTGCTCGAAGTAGTCGCGACAATAAGCCGTTTTGTATTTTACAACCAACTCATAGTCTACAGCCTCTTTTGCATTCAGATTGTGTTGTATCTCTGCATAAAAATCGGCTTTCTTTTTATCTTTAAGCTCACCCAACCAGTTTAGACTGATATACATTGGATGAAGCGCAAAAATAGATATGGCACTGTATGGATAGGAGTCCACCCAAGTATGTGTCATCGTGGTATCATTCATGGGGAGGGTCTGAATGATGCATTGTCCGGTTTTCCTTGCCCAGTCTATCAAGAGACGCAGATCAAACAAGTCGCCTGTGCCAAAACTGTTCTCTGAACGGAGAGAGAAAACGGGTATAACTGTGCCTGCTCCACGCCATAAAGGTTGTACGTCTCGATAATACAATCCGGATATAACTACCGCTTCTCCATTGGCCTGTGGTGGAAGGTCGAGTACCCTGTTTTCACCACCTTCCCAACTTACAATACTTCGTGAGTTATTATCATATAGGATAAATTTATATTCAAGCGGATTATGTAGTTCTGAAGCATCAAGGTCAATGTGCCATTCAGGAAAGGTATCACAGCTTAGTTTGAGAGCTTTGTCGGGATTCCAATCACCTAAACAAGGTTGATTTCCGGTAATAGCGACTGATTGATGTTTTTCTATACGAGGAGCACCAACTTTGATGGAAATTTTTTTATCGCTTTTAACAATACGTTCATGAGTGTTGCAGGGATGTGCAAAAAGACTGTGAGTAAACGCAGAGGTATAAAAGGCAAGATTGGCTGGTCTTACTTGCCAGTAATCATACAAAGAGTATTTTGAAAACTCCTTGTCGAAACTGATTCTATGGTTTTTCTCCCATTCTTCAAAAATTCTCTTTTCGTTTACACTTATAAAATACCTATATTCAACATATTCGGTATCTTCTGGTAAATCAAGTGTCAATTGCCAGTTCCCACCATCAGTATAAACCATTTCTTTTGCAAACACCGGATCCCAGGATCCTAAAGCCGGTATAGATCCGACAACGTACAACTTTTGTCCCCAAACGGTGTGGAAGTTTATTATAAAGGTTACTTTCATATGTATCAAATATAGTAATGGATACGAAGGTATAAAAAATGCGGAGAAATATCCCCGCATTTTTTAGAATAATTATAGTTCGTTTTTATTATCCGCATCTTGATGCTCCGCAATTGGTACAGATAAGGCATCCTTCCTGATAGATCAAGGTTTCATGTCCGCAATTTGGACACTTCTGGCCCTTCGCTTCTGTTCCGTTAGGCAGGTATTTCTTTAACGCTCTTTCCACGCCATTTTTCCATGTATTGATTGACTCGTTGTTAAGTTCAAGTCCCTGTACCAATTTGATGGCCTGATCGATGGGCATACCATATCTTAAAACTCCGGAGATAAGTTTAGCGTAATTCCAAAATTCGGGATCAAACTTACCATCCAAACCTTCGATAGTCATTTTGTAGCCACGCTTATTCTTAAACTGGAAATCATAATGTTTATTCCCGTCTTCGTCGTAACTCTTGATTATAGTTCCCTTTGTTACGTTTTTAGGAAGCATGATTCCCTCTTCATCATCTGCTAGACCAGTGAATATTTCATAAGGTTTTCCATTAAGGAGTCCTACGAAGGCTATCCATTTTTCTTTGTTGTTCTGGAATTTCACAACATCTGCTTCCAGCTCACGAGGGCGTTTAGCTACTATCACTGGAGGCTCCATGCAGTTTGCATCTTCTTTTTTCTTGGTTTTCTGAGTTGAGACAAGTACTCCGGAACGAGAACCGTCACGATAAACTGTACATCCCTTGCATCCGCTTTTCCAAGCTTCAATATATAGTTTATCTACCAATTCTTCATTTACATCTGCAGGGAGATTTATGGTAACGCTGATCGAGTGATCTACCCATTTCTGGATTCGTCCCTGCATTCTTACTTTTTGTAACCAGTCAACATCGTTTGATGTTGCTTTATAGTAAGGAGATTTAGCGACAAGTTCATCTATTTCTTCCGAAGAGTATCTCTTGGTTACAGAATATCCATTAGCCTGCATCCATGTAACAAAGTTATGATGGAATACAATGTACTCTTCGTATGCGTCACCGGTTTCATCAACAAAGTCTACACGAGCATCGGTGTCATTAGGATTTACCTTGCGTCTGCGTTTATACACAGGAAGGAACACAGGCTCAATACCTGATGTAGTTTGGGTCATCAGGCTGGTTGTTCCTGTAGGAGCTATGGTTAAACAAGCAATGTTACGACGTCCGTATTTAACCATATCTTCGTAGAGACTGGGATCTGCTTCACGCAATCTGTTGATAAACGGATTTTTTTCTTCTCTTTTAGTATCATATATTTCAAAGGCACCCCTTTCTTTTGCCATGTATACTGATGATCGATAAGCTTCAATAGCCAAGGTACGCTGGATGTTTTCAGCCATATCTGTAGCTTCATCAGTGCCATAGCGTAATCCAAGAGCTGCAATCATATCACCTTCGGCAGTAATACCCACACCGGTACGTCTTCCCTGCAATGTTTTTTTCTGTATCTTCTCCCACAAATGACGTTCAGTTTGTTTTACCTCATTTGTTTCTGGGTCTGAGTCTATTTTTGCAAGGATCTTTTCGATCTTTTCACTTTCAAGATCAATTATATCGTCCATGATGCGTTGGGCAAGACGTACATGCTTTACAAACAGTTCGTAGTCAAAATAAGCCTCTTTAGTAAACGGTTTCACTACATAAGAATATAAGTTCAGAGCCAACAACCGACAGCTATCGTATGGACACAATGGAATTTCTCCGCAAGGATTTGTTGAAATCGTCTGAAACCCAAGGTCAGCATACGAATCAGGTACAGATTCGCGGATAATAGTATCCCAGAAAAGTACTCCTGGTTCAGCCGATTTCCATGCATTGTGTATAATCTTTTGCCAGAGAGTGGCTGCGTCAATCTCTTTTACTGTTGTTGGATTTGCCGAATCAACGGGGTATTGTTGTTTATAGGTGGTTTTGTTAACGACAGCCTTCATGAAGTCGTCGTCCAATTTCACCGAAACATTGGCTCCGGTAACCTTTCCTTCGGTCATCTTTGCATCAATGAACGATTCTGAGTCGGGGTGTTTTATTGATACGCTAAGCATCAATGCTCCTCGGCGGCCATCTTGTGCAACTTCTCTGGTTGAATTTGAGTATCTTTCCATGAAAGGTACCAATCCGGTAGAGGTAAGTGCAGAGTTCTTTACCGGAGAACCTTTTGGCCGGATGTGAGATAGGTCATGACCTACACCACCACGTCGTTTCATTAGCTGCACTTGTTCTTCATCAATGCGGATAATAGCTCCATAGGAGTCGGCTTTCCCATCCATTCCAATTACAAAGCAGTTGGATAACGAAGCAATCTGATGATTGTTTCCAATACCAGTCATCGGACTTCCTTGTGGAACGATGTAACGGAAATGGTCAAAAAGCTCGAACAATTCCTGTTCGGAAAGAGGGTTGGGGTATTTTTTTTCAATTCTCGCAATTTCACCAGCGAGGCGATGGTGCATATCGGTCGGAGTTTTTTCGAAGATATTTCCGAAGGCATCTTTAAGGGCATATTTGTTTACCCATACCTTGGCGGCTAATTCGTCGCCTGCGAAATATTCTTTTGAAGCTTTAAATGCTTCGTCAAAGGTGTATGTTTTGTTGTCCACAGCTAATAGTTTTTATTACAGTTGCAAGTTTAATAATACTTTGCAACTTGACCAAATGTTATACGTTAAAAAACAGATGAAAATAGATAATTTCCAAAAATAAATTTTAATATCTTGATATTCATTTATTTATAAAATTTGAGAAGATGAAAAGTTTTCCAAAAAATAAAACCTTGTTTTTGTAGGTTTTCCAAAACAGAAAAGGATGCTTTTGTATACAAAAGCATCCTTTTCTGTTATTTAACGGAAGAAATTTAATTTTTGAGCTGTACTTCAATCTGTTCAACGGTAGAACGAAATGTCTTACAAGTTTCAATTTGGTCTTTAATTGTTTTGCATGCATGTAATACTGTTGCATGGTCTTTTTTTCCTACAATCTTACCAATGTGGGCAAATGAGCTGTCTGTATATTTTTTAGACAGGAACATCGTAATCTGTCTGGCTTGTACAACTTCACGTTTCCGAGAACGTGTTTGTATGGCCGAGAGTTCTAGATTGAAAAATTTACAAACAGTTTCCTGTATTGTCTGAACTGATAATTGTTTTTTCTCCAGGCGAACAGCTTGACTAACCACTCTTTTAGTTAATGGGAGGTCAATTTCCTTATTATTGATAACTGCGTTAGCCATTAAAGAAACTAAAATACCTTCCAGATCACGTACATTTTCGGTTACATTGGTAGCAATGAAGTTGAATACTTCATCTGGAATAACAATACCGTCATGATTGATTTTGTTTTTCAAAATCTTTTTTCTTAAATCTAAATCCGGACGACATAATTCTGCTGTAAGCCCCCACTTTAAACGTGTAATCAAACGCTCTTCCATTCCTTGTAAGTCAACCGGTGCTTTATCCGAAGTTAGAATAAGCTGTTTCCCTAACTGATGAAGGTGGTTGAAAATATGGAAAAAAGTATTCTGAGTTTTATCAAGTCCAATCATCTCCTGAATATCATCCAGAATCAACACGTCAATGTTTTGATAGAAATTCAGGAAATCATTTATTGTGTTTTTACGGATTGCATCCGTAAATTGAACTCTGAATAAGTGGGATGATACATATAATACCTTCTTAGAAGGATGTACTTCCCGTATGCGTGTGCCGATAGCATGACATAAATGAGTTTTTCCAACGCCAGACGGACCAAAAATAAACAACGGATTAAAAGTTGTTTTTCCGGGGTTCTGGGCAACTGCTTCACCAGCTGTACGTACCAGCTTATTACTTGTCCCTTCAAAGTAATTATCAAAGCTGTATTTTGGATTAAGCTGAGGATCTAAATCCTGAGGAGCTGTTTGCACAAAAGGATTAGGAGCTTTGTTGGCACCCTGAGGAGCTACTTTTTTTACTGCTACAGATCCCTCTTCTGCAGGATAATCAACTGTTCCCCCGGTACTCTTGTCTACCATGACACGATAGTTCAAGATTGTACCTTGCCCTATTACCCTGTATAATGTAAGTTTAAGGACATTCACATACTTCTCTTCCAGATACTCGTAAAAGAACTGGCTGGGAACCTGAATGGTGAATTTCCTATCATCATACGACAACGGGATAATTGGTCTAAACCATGTGTTAAAAGCGGCCTCGGGGACATTGTCTTTAATGACAGCAAGGCATTTATTCCACAATAATTGATGATCAGTTTGCATTTTATTTTATTCTCTCAACTATAACTTTATTCTTAATGAGTACAAAGTTTATAAAATAATTCCAATAAAAAAAGTGTGAATTTGTTTGGTTAATTTGAATATTCAATATCCCTTTTAGTTTCAGGGAGTTACTGTTATTGGGTTGATAATCTGATTTTTATAAAAAAAGGGGATTTAAATCCTTTGTTACAAAAGCATTTCAGCCCTGCGAGGTAAAAGACTCGGGAAAAGCAAAAAGCCTTAAAATAAGGAGGTAAGTCCTTTTTGTAAGGCTTTTTTTGATGCAGTATCCCAGAGAAATTAAAAAATAGTTAATTAGATGTATTCTAAATTACATTAACATAATAACTCTGAAATCGTATGTTTTAGAACACTGAAAAATGAACGTATCGTTTTGGATTTTGTTTAAGATCAATAAGTAATTTCGATGCATTGTCTGCCGTACTGTTCAGGTTTTCATACAATGCTTTGTCGTTTAATAAAAGTCCAAGGCTATTGTCTGATGAGTTTAATTTCTCTGTTGTAAGTTTTAAATTTCCAAGCGTTGCATTCATCGAATTCACAGTTGTTTCGAGATCCAGTCCCTTCATTTCTGTACTCATCTCTGCAAAATTGGATGTTATCATTTTAAGATCGGATACAATTACCGGCACGTCTTTGCTTAAAAGACTGTTAAGCTGACGTGTAGAGGCTTCCAGATTACCGGTGGTCCGTTCAATTTGATTTAAAGACTGGTTTAGTGCCGGATGATTAACAATGGTATTCAATCCAACAAGGATTGAATCGATTTTGGGAATAAGATCTACCACCTGAGGAAGTAATTTATCTTGAACAGTCCCCATAATGTCATCAGACATATGTCCCTCCAACGTATCTCCGGGAGTAAGGTAATCCGTTACATATTTATTTAAATGAATGTGTAATTCACCTCCACTCAGCATGCTTTTTACAATGGCGATATAACTGCCTTTGTTAATTCTCATTTTCTCTTCCAGACTGATCTCTACGGTTACTTTATCTGTAGTTGAATAGTCGTAGATTATGTCCCGAACCAACCCAACCTTAAAACCTTCCACATAAACAGGGCTAGAAATGGTAACATCCTTCACATTGTCGAAAGTTACATAATAATGATTAACGGGTTGGAACAGATTTATACCCTTAAGGTAATTTACTCCGAAATAGAGTAGAGCCAGACTTACAATGGTGGCTAATCCTATTTTCGCTTCTTTCGTAAATACGTTTTTCATTCTTTAATATTATGAATTATTTATATTCTCAATTATGTATCTCATTAATATTTAACCTTTTTGCCATCTTTGAACGCGATGATAAAAGCATCCTTAAAATCCTTTGCCACTTTACGTCGCAATTTCTTTATTTCTTCAAAACTGGTTGTTTCACCATAAGTGTATTTAATCAAACCACCTTCCTTGTAAGAATCGATGTTCTTATATCCCTTAAAAAGCCTCGAAGATTCACTTAGCTTTTTGTCGGAGGTCAGTATTTGAATTTTGTAAATCAGTTTGCCGGAAGTATTTCTTTCCGATTTATCTGCTTTATTTACTGTGATATTTTCTCTTTCTGCAGGCGTCTCCTGTGGGGTTGATTCTGTAAGTTCAACCGGCCTGGCATTGGTAACAGCTCCATTAGATAAAGCACCTTGTTTTCGATCGTATTCTCTTTTGTATTTTGTAAAAGCGTTATACAGGGATCTTGCCAGTTGATTCTGTCCTTCGCTGGAGCTCATATAACGTTCCTCTTCTTTATTGGAAATAAATCCTAACTCAACCAGAACACTGGGCATGCTGGTCTTACGAAGAACCAGAAGTCCGGCTTGCCGCACGCCACGATCCACCCGATTGGCAGAAGTGAATGCTTTTTGGATCTCAGAGGCAAGGCCTATACTCTGTTCCATATGCTTGTTTTGCATAAACTCAAAAATAATGTAAGATTCGGACGAATTAGGGTCGAATCCTTCATACTTTTGTAAATAATTATCTTCCAGTAGGATCGCGGAGTTTTCACGCATTGCCACCTGCAGATTCTCATCAGTCCGCGCCAAACCTAAAGTAAAAGTTTCTGTGCCTTTTACATAATTGCCCCGTTTTACCGCATTGGTGTGAATTGACATAAACAAATCCGCTTTTGCACGGTTGGCTATTTCTGCCCGCTCATCCAATTCAATAAAACGATCCGTTTTTCGGGTATAGATAACTTTAACATCGTTATGATTGGACTCAATCAATTCTCCAACTTTAAGAGCTACCCCCAGATTGATTTCTTTCTCGTCGATTCGAGACCCCTGGGCACCGGGATCCTTCCCTCCGTGTCCGGCGTCAATAACCAAAACAAATTTATCTTTTGCCTGTATTTCCGGTCCACAAAAAAGAAGCGCAGCAATTGCAATAAAATATAATAGAGGCTTTCTTTTCACCTTCATGTAATTCTAGTAAATTTGGTACAAATGTAGTGATTTTTGCTTATTAAAAATGCCAGTACAGCTTATTTAATAAGATATTCTTATTTAACAGGCCTGTCTGTCAGGAAATTTATCATTTGCGTGATACCTCTCTGGCATGCAGGACAAAAGGGGTGATAATTACGCATCATACAATTATTCATAGGGCGATAGATTCCTTTTGAAAGATATCCTCCACCTTCAAAAACCCCTATCTGTTCCTTGAATGTTTCATTTAATGGAGTTGGAACAGGTGTTTTTTTAGGAAGCAGATCTTTCCATTTACTTTCAAAATTCACCAATGTGGTGATGTTTGGCTCCCAAGGCTCATACTTAAGGTTGTAGAAATCGTTATATGCAACTTCCGAATCAAAGTACTCATCGGCTAACCCTGCAAAACTATGGCCGAATTCATGTACAAATACAACCGAGGTAAGTTCATTATGAGCCGTACTCATGGCATAAAAATTATACATGCCCCCCCCTCCATAGGTGTCGGAGTTCACAAGGATAAATATCGCGTCGCAGGGTACATTCCATACAGCATCCCTAATCGGTTTCATATCTTGCGATGTAAGATAGCGATCGATACCGAATGTGTAATAACCCGAATTCAAAGCCGTATTTTTCCAGATACTGTCGCCCGAAACATCCATGCCACTCTCCTCAGACGGAATGCAAACAGCCCATACATTAAAATCTGATTTGAATTTTCCGAAGGGTGGCGTATCAAACAGTGTTTTAGTGAAACGTCGGGCGTCGGATTCAAATTTTTCTAATTCCTCCATTGTATAACCTTCGGCAAGGAATACAAGATCTACCTTTTCTGCAGAATCTCCTTTATCCTGAATTTTAACAATCTTATTCTTTTTAAGAGGACTGCGGTCGATAAATATGCTTTTGGGATCAATCGTTTGAGTCATAATCGGATGAAACTCCATATCTGACTTATCCCTGGCGCATAATTCAATTCGTATCGGCTTTTTAGGAAATGGAACCGATACACTGTTGTTCCATGATTGAGTCTCCACTTTAGCTTGGTCGGTTGTTCTCCATTCCTCAAACAACGTATTGAATCCACGTGAATATATCTTTTTCCCGGAAGCAAGATCATATACATTGATATAATATCCTCCGTAACCAAATGGGTCTTCCATATTTTTAACCGGACCGCCCCAAACAGGTTCTTCCCGCAGTTGTTGTACAGCAGCCTGCTGAATCGAGTCATTTCCCGTTAGTGAAAAATCAATACGCAGGGTTCTCTTTTCAAAATAGGATGAAAAGTCGTTTTGTGCAT
>JAEAME010000280.1_pt1 | contig 60873 bp, 44 predicted proteins | sample 8958731 | NCBI WGS metagenome assembly JAEAME01 (sample SAMN16933194, study PRJNA681113) | bioreactor sludge metagenome | isolation source: anerobic bioreactor sludge (Control) | place: India:Bengaluru | collected 2018-10-24
CATCAGGTAACTCCGCGGAAAAAGCCGCGGCGTTTTGAATTCAACGGAGAAGGATCCTGCATATCCTTTGGGGAAATTCACCTTTACAATGGAATCGTTCGAGGCGCCGGTAATCAGTTCCCTGACCGGTTCGAAAGAGGTGGAACTAATCACCCGGACACTGTCCCGCCAGCTGAACTTGTTGATACCCGTCTCCCTGACCAGCCATTCCCCTTCGGTCCTCGATTTGCCGGCATACAGACTGTCGGGGATCTCGTACTGGGTGTAATCGTAAAAATAACCGTTGCTGCAAACCGTCAGGTTGTTGGGGATGTAATTGATGATCACACTGTCGCCCTGGATGTTCTGCAGCTTAACGGTGTCTTTGGCATGTTTGGGTAAAAACTCGTCCACCTCCAGCATGTTCAGGAAAATGCCATGTTCCAGCAAATGGGGGATGAGCACCTCGTTCTGCCATTCCTGCGGAATGTCCGTATGGCTTTTATAAGGGCCGCCAAGATTCTGGGCCATTTGATCGAGGGCCAGGGAATACTTTTCCCATTTCGGAAATACGATGGTTGCCGACACATTCCTGAATTCCTCCGATACCGGAAAATAATTGTTCACCCAGGTCCGGTTCACCACGTCGTAACGGTATTCGAAAGTGTTTACCACCACCGAAACCGAATCGTAGATCGTGTTTCCCTCCTCATCAAAACCCAGGGGCCTGCTTTTCTCCTTGTCCAGGATGACTGAATCGCGGCTGTCGATGAATTCCCTCAGGATGGGATTGTCCATGGCTATAAATTCGTACAGGTTGGGCTTCGGTACAACCAGGCTGTTCATTTTAAAGTATTTGCCATTCAGATAAAGAGGGCTTTCGAACCTAACCCGGATCCCGTCGATGGAAACATAATCGCCCGACCGTTCGAACAGCGCATATTTTTCCGAAAGGGTCTGGATTTTTTGCCTGCCCTCCACGTTCACCAGCTGCACAAAATGGGGAATCGTCATATAGCTGAGCAGGGTGGATGTCACCTCCCCGTTACCGGCCAATTGGGTCATCGCCGTGTTGACCGGGGCAAATAGGGCATAGGTGTCGCTGGAGTCGAAGAGGGTGTCGAGCTGAAGCCGTTTCATCTCCGCCACATAGAGGGAGAGCTCCGGGTCCTCCTGCACCGCCTCCCACATGTTCCGGTTCACCGTTTCGGGCTGCGTATTATAGTGTTTGTCCCAGTATTCGGTGCAACCCTGGAACAGCAACCCTGCCATCAATACAGGTATATACTTGAACAGTTTCATCTTCCTGAATTTTTAAATCGGTTCAAAACGGAGATAATCCCAGATCAGCCGTCCGGGAATCAGCGACTTGATCTCTATGACATGCCGGTCGTACCGGATGAAATCCACGGTGCCCAGTTTGATGCGCTGGATGGGCGAAGAGGAGGTACCGCCGGTGGTCAGATCCACAAGTCCGCCCACCTTCTTGCCGTCGATGAAAACCTCCACCACAGCATTCTGCTGGTTGAAACGGTCGGCTCCCAGAAATACATCGTATCTTCCCTGGACAATTTTTGGAATGGTGTAGCGAAGGGTGAAATCGCCGGTGATGCGCAGATAATCGTCGTTCCAGGCAATGGTGGACTCCTCCTCCAGGACCACGAAAACAAGGTCGGGACCGGTCCAGCTGATATGATACAGCGCGTCGGGGTTTTCGATCAGGTAATCGCCCGGTTCTTCGCGGTATTCGTATAAAAGGGGTTCTTCAAAAAACTCATAATTGGCGATGGCGCGCGAAGGGGGAACCTGCCGCATGACCTGGTCGATAAAATGGATGGAACCGCTCTGGGTGATCACATTGCTGGCATCGTAGTTAAAGCCGACGTAATCGATGATGGTCGTGTCGCGGTTTACAATGAGGGTGTCGAATTTTTCCTTGCCTTTGTTGATCATGAGGTCGATTCCCAATCCACTGATATAAACCGGTATATCGGAATAGGTGGAATAATTGGCGGCCTCTCCTTCAAAATCGTCCAAAAACCGCTCCTCCTCAATGATGTGGTAAGCAACGAAATTGTAAAGCGGATTGGTTTTGTTCCTGTAATCGTTGTTTCCCGGACTGATCCAGGCTGCCAGGTCATTTACCGAGCGGATGTTCCGCCTGTTGAAGACCGAATCGTGCTCCGGCAGCAAGGTAAAAGGCCGCGATTCATTGGGATCGGCCTTCTTGTTGATATCCAGGGTGTCCCTGAGTCCGGTCAGGTCGGCGGCCGCCCTGAAAATGCTGTAGCCGGAATGTTGCTCCAGCCAGTCGTAACTCGTAAAAGTCACCGGATTAAGCGCCTTTTCGATCACATGGATATAGCCGTTCGACAATTCGATGTTGGGTTTGATCACCGCCGACTGGTTATTGATCCTGTAGTAGGAGGTATCCGGTTCAATCACGAAAGAAACGGTCAGGTAATCATTCGAAAGAGTGGGCTCCGAAAAGGCGCCGAAGGGGAAATCGTTGGTCAGGATTCCCATGTTGATGACATGATACCGGGCAAAAGCAGAAACAAAGGCCTCATCGTTGAGCATATCGTTCAGCGAACCATATTTTCCGCTTTCGGCGATAAAAGCATCAATGGCTTCATTACCAGGAAGGAACAGGGTGTAATCGATCCCGTTCGGATTATAAGCGCTGAGGGTTTTGTCGAGATCGGCCTTTTCAAGAATAGCCAGAAAACTGGAATAAGCGCTGTCGTTTTCGGCCACATAATCGTAAATGGTCATCGACAACATGTCTTCAAACCCGGCCTGAACAATGGTTTCCTTGCAGGAACCGAACGACAGTCCTGCCAGCAACATACAGAGTATATGGACTTTTTTCATGGTCAATAGACATAATAGGGGTTCTGTTCCAGGTTTTTATTACGCTCCAGCTCATATTTGTAAACCGGCAGGTACCATCCCAGGGGGTTGGTGAGTTTGGCTGCCAGGATCCTTTTCTGGGTGGAGGGGACATTTTGAATGATCACTTCGATCAGTTTTCCTTTTCTTGCATAGTTGTTGCGCCGGCCCATCCGGAGAAGGTCAAACCACCTTTTCCCCTCAAAGGCCAGCTCCAGGGATCTTTCTTCCAGTATGGCATCTTCGAATGCCGAAGGGGAGAAGTTGATGTCCAGGGGGGTCACATCGGCCCGGGAACGGATCTGGTTGAGAATGGCCAGCGCCTCGCCGTAGCGTTCCAACTGGGACAAGGCTTCAGCTTTCATGAGCAGGACGTCGGCCAGCCGGTAAACAATCCAGTTGCAGCTGTACTGGTCGGTCCCGGTGCGGACACTGGTCAGGCTGGGCGCGGAGCCGACATATTTCCAGATGGTGAAATCGTCTTCGCTGTTCATCACGATCGAGAACAACTCACCCCTGACCAGTTCCACCGCATACTTGCGGGCAAACTTTTCAACCGCCTTCATGCTGGGATCGTAATTGTAGGAGTAGCGGTTGGTCAGACCGTAGGTGTGGTTGTTCTGGTTCAGGCTGTTGTCAAACTGGAATTCGAAGATGCTTTCCAGTGAATTGCCGGGGTAAAAAAGTTCAAACCAGCGGGCGGAAGGCATCAGCTGGATATCCTTGTTCGTGCTGATGAGGCGGTCCACATACCCGATGCACTTTTCATACTCGAAATTCCAAAGAGCGATGTCGGCCAAAAGGGCATCAAAGGCAGCCTTGGACGCCCTGCCCTTGATTTCTGCCAGGGTCGTATAACTGTCGGATACGGCGAAATTCCGTGTTTCCTCCAGGTCGGCAGATATCTTCTGAAGGATTTCGGAAGCGGGGGTCTGGGTAAGATAAAAATCGACATCGTCGGTTTCTGTGGGTTCCAGACTGAAAGGAACATCCCCCCAGATCCTGACCAGGTAAAAATAGGCGAGGCTTCTCAGGAAGGTGGCTTCGGCGACGATCCCCTGCAGTTTATAGAGCGTGAAGGTATTGTCGATTTCCCTGACCAGCGGGGCATTCTTCAGGACGTCGTTGCAATAGTTGATCACCTTGTAAAACTTTTCCCAGTTGCAGAGGTAGTTGTCGGGATAGATGTTGCTTTGCGCCATATTTCTCTGAGGCGATTCCTGGTTCCGGTCGCCAACCACCATATCGGCACGGAGTTCACCATACATGAAAAAGAGGTCGTCCATGGAAGCCATGGTTTCATAGGCCCCCATAAGCACCGCTTCCACATCTTCCTTGGTCTTCCAGAACTCTTCCCGTATCAGACCGCTGGGGGGTACCAATTCCAGCCAGTCGCTGCACGACATCAGCAGGAACATCAACAAGAGGGGTATTTTATTTCTGATTATCCTTTTCATTTCTCACTGTCTCCTATAATTTAGAAACCAATTGATAAACTGAGCGATATGATCTTGGGAGGAGGCGTTTTGGCCCTGTCGACCCCGATCCAGAAGGGGTCGCTGGCATCCTGTCCGATTTCGGGATCCTGCCCGGTGTAACGGGTGAAAGTCAGCAGTTTCCTGGCACTGAGAGCAGCATTGAAAGATTTGATTCCCAGCTTGTTGCAAACCTCCATGGGCAACCGGTATCCGATCTTGATGTTGTTGAGCCTTACAAAATCGCCTTTTTCCACATACCGGTCCGAACCGAGGTTGTTGGCCGGATGATACATGTATGCTCTCGGCAACATGCCGGGTTCATTTTGCCCCTGGATGCGCCAGCGGCTCAATACCGCCTTGCTCTGGTTGTTGCGGTTGTTCATCCCCTCGGTTTCAATGGCCACCCCGTTGATGATGTCAAAGCCCAGGCGGTAATGGAAATTCACCGCCAAATCGAAGTTTTTGTACTTCACCGTGGTTCCGAAACCTCCGATCAGCTTGGGGTTGCAGTCGCCGATGTAGACCACGTCGTTCAGGTCGATGCGGCCGTCGTGGTTGACATCTTCATAATGGGCATCGCCGCCCCTGAAAATATAGGTTCCCTGAAAAGTCATAGGGATGGGAATTCCTTCGGCATCTACAAGCATCTTTCCCTCTGCATCCCTGGCAATGGCATCGGCGTCGGTCGGGAATACCCCTAGGTAGCGGAATCCGAAGAAGGAGCCGATGGGTTCGCCTTCCACCACGCGCTGGGGATACACCCCGTTTCCGATGGAGGTCGATTTTTCGGTATTGAAGTTTTCGGGCAGCTTCTGAAAGGAATTGATGTTCTGCGAGGTGTTAAAATCAAGGGTAACATTCAGATTCCGTGAGCTCAGCAACCGGTAGTTCATCATGACCTCCCACCCTTTGTTCAGCAGTTCGCCGCCATTCAGGAACCTCATCTGCGAATACCCGGACGAGGTGGGGATGTTGTAATTGTTGAAAAGAAGGTCGGAGGTCAGTTTTTTATATACAATACCCTCCAGGTAAAGCCTGTCTTCAAATAAACTCAGTTCCAGACCGATGTCGGTGGAGGTGATCGATTCCCATTTCAGGTTGTTAAGCTGGATCTGGGAGGGGATGATGGCGGGGTTGTCGATGTAGGCGCCGTTGGAGGTGGTCACATAGGTGGCAAACCGGGCGTAGGGATCGGAGGGTTGCCGTCCTGAGACACCCCAGGTAAGGCGGAGCATGCTCTCGCCCAGCCAGCTGAGCGACTCCAGGAAGGGTTCCGACGAAAACCTCCATCCGGCGGCGATCCCTTTGAAAACTCCCCAGCGGTAGTTGGCGCCGAACGAGGAACTGGCGTCGGCCCGCACGGTGGATTGAATCATGTAACGGTCGAGCAGTTTATAGTTTACATTGGCCAGGGCCCCCACGTCGCGGTTCTGGCCCGAACCCGAACCGATCCAGTTGATCTGACCCGATATCGAGGGATCCTGGATATCGGTGCTGGGGGTTTTGTTGCTCTGCAGGTTCATCCATTCATACCCCGACTGGTTGGTAACCCAGGTCAAGGCCCCGGTCAGCACATGCTTGTTCGATTTGAAGGGCGAATCAAAGGTAAGCTGGGTTTCGGTCTTGATGGCCGAATAGATGTTGTTGCTCTCTTCCGCCTTGTTGACGTTCCAGGCTAGCCAGTCGGCCCCGATGGCATTGTAGGGAAGATAATTGTTGGATTTGGAGCCGTCGTACTGGAAGGAGACCGTTTCGTTGAAGGTGAGCCAATCGTTGATGTTGTAGCGAAGTTTGAAGGTGTTCTGCAACGAGTGGGAAACCCGGTCGTTTTTCCCGAGGGTGGCTACCGCCACCGGATTGAAATAGCTGCTCCCCGACCCCTGGTAACTGTTGATCGGCGTGAAATATTCGCCGGTGGGCCGGCCAAAAACATCATACTGCCAGATGCTCATATTGGGCGCTTTGATATAGGCCATCTCCCGGATGTTCCGGTTTTCGATCTCCACATTGTCGTCGCGGTTGTTGTTGGTGTAGTTGAACTGGATCGAAAAAAGCAGCTTCTGCGAAAGGTAATAATCGAGGTTGATCCGGGTGGAAAAACGTCTTGACCGGGTGTTGATGGTAGTGCCGCCTTCATCCACGAAACTGAAGGAGGTGAAATAACGGGTTTTATCGCCTCCGCCCGAAATCTTGAAGTAATGGTCGTGGGTCAAGGAGTTCTGCGTGATCGCAGCCAGCCAGTCGGTATTGGCAGAATAATTGTAAAAATCAACGAAGTCGCGGTTGTAGGCGATCTCATCCGGAATGTCATAGACCCCGCTGCTGTTATGCCATTCCTCCAGCTGCAGCATGATGTATTCATCGCCCGTCAGCATGGGAATGGCCGGCGGCTGGATATTGATGCTGGGCTTGTACTGGTAATCGAATTGCACTTTGCCCATTTTTCCCTTGTGGGTTTCGATCAGCAGAACCCCGTCGGCTCCCCTGGAACCGTAAACGGCCGTGGAGGCGGCATCTTTCAGCACTTCAATCGATTTGATATCCTGCAGGGCAATGTTGATCAGGTTGCTGATGTCTTCGCTGTCGGCCGAACTCAGGTCAAAACTGCTGGGAATATTGTCCTGGGGAATCCCGTCGATGACAATCAGGGGTTTGTTGTTACCCATGGAACTCAACCCGCGGATTACAATCTGGGAGCCGGCTCCCGGGTCGCCGGAAGCACTCAGGATGTCCAGACCGCTGATTTTCCCCTGGAGGGCATCGGCAACCGACACATTGGCCTGGTTCTGCATATCCATGAGCTCTATCTTCACCGAAGAAGAGGCATTGTCGCGTTCGTCGATGTTGGTAAGCCGGTTGGAGGTCTGCGCCTTGGCAGTCACGGTGATCTCCCCTATTTCGATATCCGACGACGCCAGCTCCACAATAATGGGCTTCGTGACATCCACCTTCACGGTCGTCACATTGTATCCGATCATGCTTACCTTCACAACATTCTGCGGATTTTTCATGTTCAGCACAAAATCGCCGTTCACGTTGGTGATGGTCCCCGAAATCACCCGTTCCGCCGCATCGTATTCGATCACGTTCGCCCCAATCACCACCATCCGGTCGGCCTTGTCAATCACACGACCCCGGATGACGGACGACTCCTGCGACATGGCCCCGAAGCCGCTGAACAGCCACAGCATGATTACCGCAATTATCTTGTATCTCTTCATGGGATAAAATATTTCACTCGTGTATTGTATATTCAATAGATAGTTATTCTGTTTATACAGACTCCGGGTCTTTCCGGTCCTTCATGCCTGTGAAACCCGCAAGGGGAGTGTAACCGCCTGTTTTTGTTGCGACTCCCTGCCATGGCCGTTTCGGTTGAACGGGTATCATCCGGACGTACAGCTTTTCCTTATGGTTATCGCGGAGAGGCCGGTTCATAGCTTTCGTAACTTCTTGCACAAAGGGTTGGTTTACAAATTCCATAGCTGCCGTCTGCTTACTTCCTGTCCAGCTGATCTGCCAGTAAAACCTTGCTTGTTTCGTGCACCACGGCAACCGAAAGGATATTCTTGATGGGCGGGTCGGTGGTGGTGGTGGACAGGTTCCGCGTGGCGATGACATTGGTCCGGCCGGATTCCTGAACGGTCAGAAAATTTTCACCCGATTGCGCCCGTATGTGGATCATGTCGGGTTCGGGATTCAGGAATATTTGCGTGTACACCGTGGAAAACGGGGTTGATTTTTCATCCGGCCGGGTGGTCTCGTAATAGCCCGGCTGTTTGTTTCCGTCAGTAAATACAATCTCGCCCTGGATGAAATGGAGCTTCAGGAACTTCACCAGCTCCTCGCCGCTCAGCAGATTGGCGCCCGAAGCCGTGATGGCCGCGTCATTGGGTGCAAAAACGGTGTAAAACTCACTCTCTGAGATGAATTTGTAACGGTACTCCTTGACGTTGGCCAGGTCGGCCTTCACCAGCAGCTGGTGAAAAAGCGGAAAAGTGGTGGAGATATGGGTATAAAGATCGGTCGACCTGAAACTGAACCAGTTTTTGATTTCGTAAGTCCTGCCGTTGTCGGCATCGGTGCTGATCATTTTAGGAACTCTGTCGGAGGCCGGGATGGCCCCGTTGTATCCGATCATGGTGGTTCCCGTACCCGACACCTCACCGGTCTGGTTATCGAAAACCAGGTAATTCCCTCCCAAAGTTTTGATGAATTCCTTTCTGGCGATGCCCCTTGGAAGGGCCGTTCCCACATGGTTGAGGATCAGGTTGCGTACATCATTCTTACTCAGGGCGATCTCGTTGGCCGTTGCTCCGGAAATCTGCCATACCCTGAACTGTTCGGTCGACGAACGATAGACCAGCGAGGAGTCGTCCTGGAGGCTCACATCCGATTCCACGAAAAGCAGGTAATTCTGATCCTGCCGTTTAAGGGCGGCCAGCAATCCCGAGTTTTCAATGGCAAACATGGCCGTCGAAAAACCGGATTGCAGATAGACAGGCCCGGTGACGCTGCTGAAGGCTCTGGGCACAATGGCCTTGTTCAATCCCAGAAAGGTGCAGTTGCTGCCAAACTGCTTCTGAATAATGGCCGTGGGGTCGATCTTCACAATGTCCGATTCCCCGTTTTCGAACCCCTCCTCCAAGTCGGTCCGGTAGATGGGATTGATCGACATGTGCGAATTGACCACGATCCGCTTGATGTTGGTGGGGGCGCTCCGAAGGCTGCCCCATCTTCCGCTGCCTACCAAGTAACGGTTGATGAAATCATTGAATGCTCCGTTCTCCGGAGCCACCAGCCCGTGGTGGTAGCGGATGGTCACATTGGAGGGCAGCCCGGAGGCCGATGGCGGCGCTTTGGTAAGTTCCCGGTTGATGTTAAAGGTCAGCTGCGGATAGGAAAGATTGAAAAGCGAATCCACCCTGGCTCCTTCGGCTGCTCCCGGCTGGTTGAAGGTCTTGTCACTGTCGTAAATAAACTGGGGAAAAGAATTGACAAGCCCCAGAAAATCGCTGTAAGAATGGCCTCCTTCGGTTGATGCCAGGATTTCATACCCATTTTTCAGGGGCATTACGACCCGGTCGACAACATGAATAAATCCGTTCTCGGCAAATATTTCCTCCCCAGTGATGCGGGCGCCTGCAAAATAAAGGTCGCCCGACCCCTCAAAAGGCCGTTGAAAATAAAATTCATAGTCGGACGAATTCAATTCGTAAATGTCAAAATACTCCTTGAAAAAAACAGGGGCGAATTTGCGTGAATCGGTGGCGACCCGCCTCCACCACGAAGCTCCGGTCGTGTCAACAATGGTCAGCAGGTTCCGGTCCACCTTCAGCCCATATTTAAGATTGGGGCTCATCAAAAGGGTTTCGCGTTTGAACCCCCGCGGTTTGTTGTTGTTGATGTCAAGGGTGTCAATCCAACCGTATACATCGAGCGATCGGAGTTGGTCTTTGCTCCAGGGATTCTGCACCAGGTGATACTTTACGATTTCTGTAAGCAGCGGAACCGGAATGTCCTCAACCCTCTTATAAATGCTTTGCTGGAAAAACTGGGAAAAAGCCTCATCCGAAGGAGCAAACACTGTGTAACTCCCGGAGACATCCAGAATGGTATCGTAACCGGTACGCTCGATGCATAGGGCAAAAAGCGAAAGCTCCGGTTGCTGCTTGATCTGGGTATAAACTTTCCCTGCCAGCCAGTCAGGCCGCTCATATTTGTCGATGTAACCGTCATCGCGGCAACTGCCTGCCAGAAACACAAGCAACAACAGACTTAAGACGGATCTGGTTTGAGTTATCATAGCCAAGGATTTTCTTTTTGTCAAAAATACAATTAATCAACAAGGATCCTGCCGGTGATCAGGAATTCTGCATGGATGAACCAAAAATACCAAGAAAATGGTAATTTAAAAAATTTTAACATTCCCGCTTTGTACCCTGGCGCCGGTTTCCCGGAAGAATCTTTCCGGAAACCCACTCTTTTATGCAGGGATTAATACCTGTGGATGCTGATCTTCCGGGTAACCGGGGGATTGTTGCCGCTTTTCACGGCAACCAGGCAGATGCCGCCGGGAAAATCATTGAGGTTGATTGGAATAACTGTCCCCGGCAGGCTGTTGTTCCGGAATTCGTGCATCAGGATCCGGCCGGTAAGGTCGCTGATCCTGACCTCGGCGTTGAAAGGGGAGGTGTATCCGTTGAAAAGGATGTTGAGCTGTTCCTTCGCCGGGTTCGGATAGATCAGGATGTCGCCGGGACAGAGTGCCGCGAAGGGGGCCGGAACTGTTTTATCCTGTATTTCCAGGTTGTCAATGACCCAGCCCCACCCATGGGCATAGGGATCGGAGAAAAGGCGGAAGCGGATCAGGATGGTATCGCCGCCGGTGAAACTGCGGTTTCCCGTAAGGCGGAATTCCCGCCTTATAAAATGCTCTTTTGCGCCCAGCGAGGTGGAGTTGTTGCCGGAGGTTTTCTGGTTGTAAAGAAGGTTCCAGCTGCTTTTATCGCCCGAGTCATAGCCGTCGGTCAGAGGAAGCCAGGTTTTCCCGTAGTCCTTGCTACCCTCCACAATGACGAAATCCCAGAATTTCTCACTTCCGAATACAGCTCCTTCTTCCCCCGGCTCCACCAGGACCACCTCATCGAAACGCATCGTTCCGCTGTCTGAAAGAATGACGGGATAACGCAGCAGGGTGTACAGTTCAAGCGAAGCATTGTCCTTGTCAGGACTCGGATAGGGATGGACACTGTGAAGGGCGGGATTGTCAAAACCCTTTTCCTCCGAAACAGAAAAACCGCTTGAAATGAAATCGGAATTGGGAAGTGAAAAATCGGTCGAATAGTAGAAAACGGGTGAATATACCCGTTCCACCCGGATAGTCTGCCACCCGGTGGCAGGGAAAACGGCCCGGTTGCGGTTTCCCGACCGGTCGACAGCCATAATGGAATAGAGGATGGAATCGCGCTCTCCCCAGGCCAGGCCGCCGAGCTCCAATGCTACCCGGAAGGTGTCGCTCCCGGCCTCCTCCATAAGGAATTCAACCGGTGGCAACCCGGGAAACCGGACCGCCAGTTTTACACTGTCCACGCCAAGGTTATCGGTTACCCGGGCTTGTATCTCCAACGATTTTTCAAAAGAGAGGATATTCTCGACCGGATTGTGGTAAATGACCGGCTGGGTGAGGTCGGGGCCTATTTTCAGACTATAGGTTTGTTTGTAGGGTGCGGGGGGAGAGGAAAAAATCCTTCCGATGGAGTCTTTCACCGACAAAAAATAGTGGATTATTCCCCGGGTAAGGGTAGGCTGTAGGGAGGCTTCGAACCTTTCATCGCGGGATGTAAAACCGACTGAATCGCGGTGGGTCTGAAAATTATCGTACGAGTAGACGAGCCAGAAGTACTCCCGGTTGATTCCTGTTTCACTCTCCACGGAAACCGGGAAAATCAGGGGGCCGGTGATCTCTTCCGCATCCTTTACCGGCCGGTAGCGAAAAAACAGGTGTTGCCAGCCCAGGTCGGCCAGGATTCCCGCGGTCATCGGACCGGGATAATGGATGGCTTCTCCCATGCCTGCGGCGGAGGTCATCAGGGCGTTGATGCTTCCGTAGGGATAGTTTGAATCGTTGAGGTGGTATATGCTGGAGCCGTTAGAAAAGGTGGATGGGGCGTAAAGCCGGGGTCTTGTTTCCAGACTCCAGGCGTAAGCCGTCGGGCTTCCTGAATATAAATTATTTGATACCAATGCATTGTATAATTCCCTGGAGGGATTTCCATAGTAATTAAGGTCCGTCAGCCGGTGTGCGGGATAGTCTTCCACATACTGGTCGTAGATGGCAGGAACCTTGTCGTTGTTTCCGTACGAACCGGCCATGGTCGTTGTTCTGACCTGTAAAAAGCCGATAAAGCCAAGCCCATGGGCAATTTCATGGAGGACGGTGGAAGCCAGGTCATACCGGTTTGAAGGGGTTTTGCCGTCGGTTCCGGGATACCAGGCAACCGTGGAATTGAATCGGGCGGTCATATCGGGATTCCCGGGGCCTGTCAGCTCCTTTTCCATCAGTTTTTCGGCGAGCGCCACCGGATAATAGGTCCCGGGCTGGGGGGCGCCGTCAAAATCGACATAATAGGAAGCGGCGCCGCAGCTCCCCAGTGTTTTCGAAGAAAGCACCTGCCAGTTGGCCTCCAGGTATATGGGGATTTTGGAGGAAATCACCATTTCCCAGATTCCTGCGGCATATTCAACGGCAGCTTTCAGGCTGTCGGGAAAATTCACGTATCTGATCACAATATCGGCTTTTTTCCTGCCTGCCTTCAACCGGCTCAAAAGCTCCTGCGGAGGCATCACACACACGTGGCCCGTTTCATCCGAACCATAACAAACCGGGAAGTATACCGTTTCTTTTCCCCCCTTCGGGAGGGCCTTCATCAGAAAGGGCAGCGCCATCAGGGCCAGCAGAAGGAATCCCTGACGCATCCACCGGAAAAAGGGGAAACTGCCTTTTTCAGAAGGGTTGAGGTATGAAGCAGCGGTTTTAAGGGTACCGGATTGCATTGTAACGAAATTTGAAAACGCTATCCGGGGAATGAGCTTAAGGCGTCTGCTCTCTTCCCGGTTTAAAAAAGCCAAATATAATACTTTAGCCGACAGCGGCAAACTGTACGCAAACCGGGGGAAGGGCATGAGGTCAATACATCGGGCTTACCAGGTGGGCCAGTGATTCTTTGAGATGCGACTCCCAGGGCCGTTTTTTCCATTCCGGGGCCAGCACCTCGCGGCTGTTGCGAAGGTCGGTCTTGTAAAAAGCCGTTAGCTGCCGGGTGAATTGTTCGTCAAAGACAAAGGCGTTGACTTCAAAATTGGTTTCCAGACTTCTGAAATCGAGATTGGTGGTGCCAATGCTTGCAAAATTCCCGTCTACCAGGATCAGTTTGGTATGGATGAATCCTTTCTGATAAAGAAACACCCTGACCCCGGCTTCAAGCAGTTCCTCGACGAAGGAGAAAGAACACCATTTGGGAATAAGGGCATCGGAAAACTCGGGTATCAGGATCTGGACCGACACCCCTCCCAGGGCGGCAGTTTTCAGGGCTGTGACCAGCGGAGGAGTGGGCATCAGGTAAGGGGTTACAATGAAGACTTCCCTTTTTGCCCCGGCAATGGCGGTAAAAAAGGCCTGAGAAATGCTGTCCCAGTCGGAGTCGGGTCCGCTGGCGCTGATCTGAACCGCGGTGTTGCCTTTTTCAGCCATTGGTTTAAAATAGGAGGAACCTGCGAGGTTTTCCTTTTTCACAAAATACCAGTCGGCGGCAAAGATCACCTGAAGGCAGGCTACGGCATCCCCTTCCAGCTGAAGGTGGGTATCTCGCCAGGGGCCTATTTTTTTTAGTCCTTTGACATAACGGTCGGCAATGTTGATGCCTCCCGTGAATCCCGTCTCCCCGTCGATAATGGCTATTTTGCGGTGGTTGCGGTAGTTGACCCTTGAGGTAAGCCGCGGAAAACGAACTTCCATAAAAGGTTGGATGTCCACTCCGGCGGTTTTCAGCACCTTCAGGTAGCGGCGCGAAAGTCCCCAGCTGCCCACATCGTCGTAGATTACCCTTACTTCCACCCCTTCGCCGGCTTTCCTGACCAGCAGCTCCTTCAACCGGTTTCCGGTTTCATCCTCTTCGATGATGTAATACTCCAGGTGAATGTGGTGTTTTGCCCTTTCGATGGCTGCAAACAGGGCTTTCAGGGTTTTCTCTCCGTTGTTGAGGATCTTCAGACGGTTGCCGGTGGTAAGCAGGGCATGCGAATTGTTCATGAGCAGCCTGACAATTTTTTCATTGTCCATGGCCGCCTTCGGCAGTTGCAGTTCGTTTTTCCGGAGTTTTCGCAACTGCCTACTGGCAAGGGAACGGTAACGGCCGAGCGTCTTGAGTCCCCGTCTGGAGAACATTTTGTTCTTACGGTATTCCTGGCCGAAGATCAGGTAAACCACCAGGCCGATACCCGGCAGCATTACCAGGGCAAGAATCCAGGCTGCCGTTTTATAGGGAGACCTTTTTTCCAGCACCACGATGAAAGCGATCGCCAGGGAGGTGATTAAAAAGAGCAGGGAGATGGCTCCCCAGAGACTCGGCTGTAAAAAACTCCAGTTGCCCCACATAGCTTATCCGTTAGGGGTAAAATTATGAAGAATCGCCGTAAAATCAAAAGAAACCGTGCCTCCGGGCCCTCCCATCCTGGAACCCGGAAATTCTCCCCCGGTGAGACCGGTTGGGGGTCGCATAAAAAAACCGCCCTGAAACCAGGGCGGTGAATGTATGGAATGTAAACTGCCAACCCGTAGAAACAGCATGGCAATTTACGGATGACGCCAGCTTTCGCCGGCGTTTTTCATGGCGGCCCTGCCGGCCGCAAGTCCTTCTGTACGCGATCCCTGAAGCAAATGCTGTGCCGGGCTATCTGACTTCAGAACCGTTGATGACGGCAGCCCCGGGGATGGCAAGCACCAGTTTCCCTGAGGGATCCTGTGCGCAAAGGATCATGCCTTTCGATTCGATGCCTTTCAGGGACCGTGGCTCCAGGTTGGCCAGAATGCAGACCTGCCTGCCGATCATCTCCTCAGGGGTGTAATGTTCGGCGATTCCCGACACCACGGTCCGGATATCAAGACCCGTATCAATCGTCAACTTCAGCAGTTTTTGCGTTTTGGCGACCTTTTCAGCCTCCAGGACGGTACCGGTACGGATATCCATGGCAGTGAACTGATCGAGGGTAACAGGCGGTTTGGCGGGGATCAGCCCTGCAGCGGCCGCATCGTTTTCTTTTCTGATGCGGAGGAGTTTCTGTACCTGGTATTCCACCTGGGCATCCTCAATTTTCTCAAACAGCAGTTCCGGGGGGTTTAACCGGTGGCCGGCAGGTAAAAGGGCGGCATTTCCCAGGCTTTCCCAGCCGAGCGGCTCCATGTTGAGGAACCGGCGCAGTTTTGCCATGCTGAAAGGAAGGAAAGGTTCGAAGGCAATGGTCAGGTTGGCCGTTACCTGCAGGCACACATGCAGGATGGTTTCCACCCTTCCCGGATCGTTATGCACCACCTTCCAGGGTTCCTCGTCGGCCAGGTACTTGTTGCCCGTGCGGGCCAGTTCCATGGCACTCTTCAATGCCTCGCGGAAGCGAAAGCCGTCAAGATTCTTTTCAATGTCGGTTTTAATGAGGGCGACCGAATCAAGGGTCTGCCGGTCGTTATCCGTCAGGCTGCCCATTGCGGGAACCACCCCGTGCAGATATTTCCCGGTCAGCACCAGAGCGCGGTTGACGAAATTTCCCAGGATGGCCACCAGTTCGCTGTTGTTGCGCGTCTGGAAATCTTTCCAGGTGAAATCGTTGTCCTTGGTCTCCGGGGCATTGGCGGTAAGCACATATTTCAACACATCTTCCTTCCCCGGAAACTCGTCGAGGTATTCATGCAGCCAGACCGCCCAGTTGCGGGAGGTGGAAATCTTGTCTCCTTCCAGGTTCAGGAATTCATTGGCCGGAACATTGTCGGGGAGGATATAGCTTCCTTCGGCTTTAAGCATGACCGGGAAAATGATGCAATGAAACACGATGTTGTCTTTCCCGATGAAGTGGATCATCCGGGTCCGGGGGTCTTTCCACCATTTTTCCCAGCCGGATGTCAGTTCGCGGGTTGCAGAGATATAGCCGATGGGGGCGTCGAACCATACATAGAGCACCTTGCCCTCCGCATCCCGGAGGGGCACCGGTACCCCCCAGTTCAGGTCGCGGGTCACCGCCCGGGGTTGCAAACCGGCGTCGATCCACGATTTGCACTGCCCGTAGACATTGGATTTCCATTCGGTATGCCCCCCGAGAATCCATTCTTTCAGCCACGGTTCATAATCATTGAGGGGAAGGTACCAGTGTCGGGTTTCTTTCAGCACCGGGGTATTTCCGCTGAGCATGGAGCGGGGGTTGATCAGTTCGGCAGGACTCAGCGACGTGCCGCAACGTTCGCACTGGTCGCCGTAGGCCTGTTCATACCCGCATTTGGGGCAGGTCCCCACGATATAACGGTCGGCAAGAAACTCACCCGTCTCCTCATCAAAATACTGCTCCGTGCTCTTTTCGACGAATTTTCCGGCATCGTACAGTGTTTTGAAAAAGCGGGAGGCTGTTTCGTAATGAATGGGGGCGCTGGTCCGGGAGTATATGTCAAACGATATTCCGAACCTGGCAAACGACTCTTTGATCATGCCATGGTAACGATCCACGATATCCTGCGGGGCAACTCCCTCTTTGCGGGCTTTCAGGATAATGGGCACTCCATGTTCATCGGATCCCCCGATAAACAATACCTCCTGTCCGCGGAGCCGGAGATAGCGGGCGTAAATATCAGCCGGCACAAAGACCCCGGCCAAATGTCCGATAAGGACGGGCCCGTTGGCATAGGGCAGGGCCGATGTGATCAGCGTACGCTTGAAATCAGTCATGTATCATTTCATTTATGAGGGGCGATAAAGATAATTCATTTTTTGCCCCCGTTCCGGGATGACAGGGATATTCCGTCTGTAAGCGCCAAATTTAATCCCCAGGTTCAGAATCACGGAACCAAACCCCGGAGCGGTTTTCCGCCGCATGCAACGGAATGTACAACCTTTCCGTTTCGCCGGTCCGGACCGGGGAAGAAGAGGAGGGGACACCATCGGGACGGAGTCCGACGGTCAGTATACAGAATCGGGCGTGACAGTAGCGATAACGGTGGCATGACGGTTTCCCGGACCGGGAGGGGAGTAATCAGGCGAACCGCCGGCAGGACAGGGGAGGGGTGCCGGTTTATAGGTATTTCCATTCCGGTCGATTAGGGCGGCGGACTGGTAAAAGAAGAACTCTGCGGTGGAGCCGTAAATGATTTGACCTCTTTTCCCGTCTTCGGCCCAGCCGATGGCTGACGGTCCCGATCTGCCCGACGTTCCCTGTTTTCCGGGTGGATTTCCGAAGCCGCCGGGGCCGCCGGGGCCGCCGCTGCCTCCATGGCCGTGGCTGCCGCCGGAACCGCCGGGAGCGCGAGCTTCAATCAGGTGGCGGCAGGGCCAGGCATCCTCCGTGAAGTAAAGGCTTATATTTCCGCCGTAACCCCCCGGACCGCCCAATCCGCCGGGGCCGCCCCAGCCACCGGGAGCTCCTTCCTCACCGGGGCCCTGCACTTCGATCTCCTCTTCCACCCATACCTCCACATCCTTGTAAACAATTTCTTCGACCTCCACCTCCACTTCCACCTCTTCTTCCTTGCCTTCGCGGTTGGTCATTTTCCGCATCTCCCTGCGAGTGCCTTTCTGCTTAAAAGGTTGTTTTTCAATCTTCTTTACCTTTATCTTTTCCTTCCACTTTTCGCCGTCGCGACCTTTGCCGCCGGGGCCTCCGTGGCCGCCGTCACCGCCGCTGCCGCCGTCGCCCCCCTCCGAAACCACCTCCAGGCTGCCTCCGTCGGGATTGACCAGATAGCGGAACTCCTCGCCCGTGAATACATTTTCGGCAAAGAGGTAGAGCAGGTTGCAGCGGAGGAGAGAATCGTAATAGAGATCGGCGTACACAGCCAGGTCGGGACCGTCGTAACCCCATTCACCCTCCTGGCCGGGTTCCCCGTGGCCCCCGGGTACCCCTTCTCCTCCCCGGAAACCGTCGCTGCCGGAGAAGCCGGGGTTTCCGCCCCTTCCCCGGAAGAAAAGGGAATAATCGTGGCGGTAATCAAGAACGACCGAGAAGGTGTCGGTGACCCCTTGGCTTCGCAAGGCTTCCACGTACAGGTCGCTGCGGTGGTCCCTGATGCGGGTGAAATCGGGTTCTATGATAAACCGTCCCTTGTGCCAGCTCCCGCCGTCGGCCCAGAAGCGGTAGTACCCGGCAGCCCTGCTGTTGCGCAGGTCCTCGTAGACTCTCACCATTCCGTTGTCGAAGCGCGCCACCAGTTCTCCTTTCACCTGGCTTCCGGGCGCCTTGTCAAAATTCTCCACCGGCCGGTAGATGATTTCGGTTTCATAATTCAGCGGAAGCAGCAGCTCTTTGGCCAGGGCAGGCTGCTTTCTGGGATAGACCCTGACGCTGATATACTTGCCGCGCGAGGGAACCAGCCGTTCATTCACCGTGACCCTGCCCCCGCTGAAATCACCTCCCCTGACCTCCACCCGGTAATTCCACCAAAGATGGGTTCCGCCGGCCAAACCAACGCTTTTCTTCAGCTTGCCGCTTTTCAGGTGCGAGATCACTCCGAGGCGGAAAGATTCCCCGGGAAGCCGCAATTGCTCGCTGTCATAAAACAGGGTGATGGAATCGGGCTCGGAGCGGAAAATTCCCGCCGCTGCTTCCGAGCCTGCAGTCAGTATTGCCAGGGAGGCTAAAACTGCCAGCATGTAAACTGCCTTTTTCATTGTATTCCGGTTTTGTGGCAACCTGCATCAGACGGGTGAGAAACTCCCGGGGTGAGTTGACATATCTGTTGCGGGATTGCCGGTTCTGTTGCCCGGTAGGCCTATGACCTGATTTCAAAAACCATTCCGTTTGTTGTAAAATTGCCGCCGATTTTTTAGTTTTAGCTTTTGCTTTGCCGATGATTTCACCACCTTTTCTGCAACCCGGATCGATGATCCGGATAATCTCTCCGGCCGGGAAGTGTGAAGCGGAGCCGCTGTATGGCATTACGGAATGGCTCCGGTCGCAGGGATACCGCGTTGGCTGGGGAAAGCACGCCGCGTCCGGTTGTTTCCAGTATGCCGGCCCCGATGAAGAGCGGCTTTCTGACCTGCAGGAAGCCCTGGACGATCCTGCCGTGAACGCCATTCTCTGCTCCCGCGGAGGCTACGGAACCATCCGGCTGCTGGAACGCCTCGATTTCACGCAATTCCTGGATCATCCCAAATGGGTGGCGGGGTACAGCGACATCACCCTGCTCCACAGCGCCCTTCACCGGAAAGGCTGCCGATCCGTCCACGGCGCCATGCTCCGCCACAGTCTGGATGAGCAAGGACTCCCCGACGAAAGCTTTCTCCACCTGATGGCAACCCTGCGCGGCGAAATGATAAACACCTCCTGGAACGGCGGCCTGTTTAACCGGCCCGGAAAAACCACGGCGCCCCTTACCGGCGGCAACCTCTCCCTGCTGTATGCCCTGACCGGTACCCCCTACGAAGCCGATACCCGGGGCAAAATACTCTTCATTGAAGATACCGGAGAATACCTTTACCACCTTGACCGGATGATGGTCAGCCTGCGGCTGGCGGGGAGACTCGCCAGTCTGGCCGGATTGGTGGCAGGCTATTTCACGGATATGAAAGACAATGACGACCCCTTCGGAAAGGAGACCCGGGAAATCATCCTTGACGCGGTCCGGGATTACGGTTATCCGGTAGCCTTTGGTTTTCCCGCAGGCCACGAACGGCCCAACAGGGCCCTGGTCAGCGGAGCGATCTATACCCTGGAGGCCGGCCCCGGCATTTGCACCCTTGCCCCGGAATGTTCCTGAAACCGGCCGGCGATGAAAAGGGATGACCACACATCGACCCGGATTACCGGCGATACGGCCGAACACATTGCCAGGAGCTATCTCGAAAAAAAAGGATATCAGATACTGGATACCAACTGGAGGAGCGGCCACCTGGAACTCGACATCATCGCACGCGAAGGCCGGGAACTGGTCGTCGTAGAAGTGCGGTCATCCGCCGGGGAGGGATTTGCCCATCCGACCGATGCCATTTCCAGCCAAAAAATTAACAACATCATCAACGCAGCCGAAGCCTGGATTCACTGCCACGATTGGAAAGGAGACACCCGTTTCGACCTTATACTGGTCACCTTGCTCGGAAACAACGAATACAACCTGGAACACTACAACAACGCTTTTAATTCCACGTTGCTTTGATTTGAGCCGTGAGCAACCGATTTTTGCAATGCGGGGATAGCAAATGAGGGAAAGCATCAGGTCATCGGTCAAAATGATTGAACATGGGATGAATGATGCCGGGGAGACGCACGGTCGTGCTATGTTCGCATGGCGCCCGGGAGAGGCAGGTTAATTCAGCCCTGGTCAGCACCCGGATAGCACGGACCCATGGTACGGCCGCCGCAAAGCGGTTTGGTTACGCGAAGGAAAAGCTCCCCGCAGGGGTGTAAGACGGTGTAAGCAGAGAAAAAAACATGTGCCTTATGAACATAGAAGAAATACGGGAATACTGCCTGTCGCGACCGGGGGTAACCGAAGGATTTCCTTTTGACCAAACCACCTTGGTATTCAAGGTCATGGGTAAGATATTCTGCATTGCCGACCTGGAAGGAAAGATAGGGATCGCCTTGAAGAACAGTCCGGAAAAGATTGTGGAGATGAGGGAGGAGTGGTCTTGCGTCACCCCGGCCTCGCATCTGAGCCACATCCACTGGAACAATGTAAACGATACCGGCGTTGTTCCGGCCTCTTTGCTGAAATGCTGGATCGATGATTCCTATCGCATCGTGGCTGCAGGATTAACGCGCAAAATGAGGAATGAATTGAAGTATCCGGGTGATCATGAAGGAATTTAAACTGGACGGCGACTACATTGAATTGATCAGCCTGTTGAAATATCTCCGGTTGAGCGAGACCGGCGGACAGGCGAAAATGATGGTTGACGAGGGAATGGTGAAACGGAACGGAGAGACGGAGTACCGGAGGAGGGCCAAGATCCGCAGGGGAGAGCTTCTGGAGGTGGGAGAGATCCGGATCCGGGTGGTATGATGCAGGAAGGAATTGATCTGTACGCAGACCGCAGGGGCGGCACAGACACGGTGGAGTCAACTCATATTTCAGCGCACGCCAGGGTGGCGATACTCACCCGGGCGGCGCCGGCATCCAACAAGGCGGCCACCGCCGCTTCGAGGGTAGAGCCGGTGGTGACCACATCATCGATGACCAGCAAATGGAGACCCTGCAATTCAGCCGGCCTGGCCACCCGGAAAATGCCTTCCACATTTTTCCACCGCTCAAAGCGGTTTTTCCGGGTTTGGGTTGGGGAGTGCAACCGGCGGATCAGGTTGTCGCTTGAGAGCGGTTTTTCAAAGGCTGCCGCCACTCCGCGGGCAATCCATTCACTCTGGTTGTAGCCCCGCTGGCGTTTCTTACGGGGGTGTAACGGTACAGGAATTATCACATCCACAAGGCTGTAAGCCGATTCTTTCATCTCCTGCCCCATCATGCTGCCCAACTCTTCGCCCAACTCTTTCAGGCCTTTGTATTTCAGATAATGGATCAGTTTCTGATAACGGCTGCCCTTTCTGAAAAACAGCCAGGAGGTGGCCTGCTCAACATAGACCCTGCCCCAGAACAGGCGTGCCACCTTGTTTTCAGGCTCTTTGTGGTAACCGGTGCGTGGCAGGTCCGTGAGACAATAGAGGCACAGGCTGCGTTCCTGTGCCATCAGCCTCCGGCCACAGGTAATGCAAAGCCTGGGATAGAAAAGCCCGAGAAAATCATCGAGAAGGCCGCGCATGTGAAAGGGGTGGTTTACATTGGATAAGATACGGATTTTTTCGTTTCATACGAAAGCGAAAAACCCTTTTCATGTCAAAGGGTCCACCCCGCAGTTGCCGGTTTTGCAGAGAGATGCAAAAACAGCCTACAGGACGGCCGGCATGAATGGCCCGGTTATCCGGATTAATTCTAAATAAAACGGCCGGCTGTCCTGTCCGGATGGAAAAAGGGATAAATTAGTACATTTGGGAACCGGAATGGGTTCCCACACCGGGGATTTTTCTTTTTCCGGATTCCGGGTTTATGCGGTTTCTGATCAAATACAGGCTGTTGCTGATGGCCCTTGTAGGGATTGTATCGGGTGTGGCAGGGACGCACCTGTTCCGGAAAGGGGTCGAAGCGACCTCCACCGACAACTTCTGCGAGATATGCCATGTGCATCCCCATGTATTCGGGTCGTGGAAATTGTCAGGCCATTATGCCACGGCAAGTGGCGTGAGGGTGGGTTGCGTTGAATGCCATCTTCCGCCGGAAGGCCAGGGGTACCTGAAAGAAAAGATCCGGCTCGGGGTGAAGGACATCTGGGGTTTTGCATTCAAAGACAGTGCATCTTTTAACTGGGAAGGGCGCCGCACGGTGGAAACCGCTCAGCATTTCACCTACCAGGAGTCGTGTGTGAAATGTCATGTGAACCTGTTTCCCCTGACACTGACCAGGGATGGACAGGATGCCCACCTTTATTATACCCAGAAGGAGGAAGAACTTCTCTGCCTGAACTGCCACATCGACGTGGGGCATTATGATCCGGCACGGCTTCACACCCGGAACACCGGCTTCGGGAAAGGGACCGGAGGCAGCGATTCCCTGTTCAGCAGGCCTGCCAGGGTGGATGCCTTTGCCTCCTTTACCGAAACGATTCCGAATACGGCTGTTTCCTTCAGGATGATAGCCATTCCCGGGGGGTCTTATGACCAGGGCAGTCCGGAAAAAGAACCTTTCCGGAAAGCCGATGAAGGACCGGTACGGAAGGTGAAGATTTCACCCTTCTTCATGGCGGAGACAGAGGTGACATGGGATGAATACCTGGTTTTCTATGCCGCCACAGCAGGCGAAGGCCGTTCCACCGATACCGAGGGTTCGAGGAACCTTGCCGGGCTGGATGCCATCACCGGTCCGACACCGCCCTACGGTCAGCCCGATCAGAACTGGGGAATGGGGTCGCGGCCGGCCATTACCATGAGTTTCCATGCGGCGGAAACCTATTGCCGCTGGCTGTCGGAGGTCACCGGAAAACATTACCGGTTGCCGACGGAAGCCGAATGGGAATATGCAGCCCGCGGAGGCACCGGGAGTCCCTATTTTTTTCCGGGCAATCCCGGGGATTTCATGGGCAGGGGAATCATCGGCCGGTTTTTGGGAAAGAACAGTGAAATTCTCGACCGGTATGTCATTCACCAGGGCAACAGCATGGCCAGGACCCAACCGCCGGATGTCGTGGAAGCCAATGCCTTCGGGCTCAAAAACATGCTGGGCAACGCAGCCGAATACTGCGCCGACTGGTATGCACCCGATGCCTACAGTCTGACTTCCGGGGCAGTGACGAACCCCCGGGGTCCGGATACCGGCAGCGAAAGGGTAATCCGGGGAGGCACCTTTAAAAGCGATGCGGGTAATGTGCGTTGTGCATCGCGCGATTTTACCCGGTCCGGAGAATGGTTGAAAACAGACCCGCAAATACCTAAGAGCCTGTGGTGGCTTTCTGATTGCAACCATGTATCATTCAGGGTTGTATGTGATTTTGACGAATATACGGGAAATGATGAAACAGCCACTGTTGAATCGTATGTGCCCTGAGGCCGCCAACGGTGATACAAAGCCCGGCGGACAGGGCAATTGTCCGGAAAAAAAATAGAACTTGAAACGTAATATTTTAAACCTATGGAAAAAAGTCAGTTTAGCAGAAGGAGATTTATAACAGGCGCCGCTCTTGCAGGGGTTGCAGGAGCCGTGGGGATTCCTTCCCTGACCTCCTGTTCCTCTTCGGAGGGGAATTCCTCTTTATCGCAGGTCACCGGAAAGCCCTTCAGGGTTGCTGGTGATTTAGTCATACCCCCCCTGCTGGATACGGCCCCCGATGGCCCGCCGCTGAAGGCCGGCGTGATCGGTTGCGGGGGGCGGGGTACGGGAGCCGCCGTCAACTGGCTCAAAGCAGGCCCCAATCTTTCAGTAACCGCCCTGGGTGATCTTTTCCAGGACCGGATCGATGGATGCGTTGCCAGAATCAAAGAGGAGACCGGTAACGACATCGCCCCGGAAAACTGTTTTTCGGGATTTGACTGTTACCAGAAGGTGATCGATTCGGGCGTGGATGTGGTCATTCTGGCCACACCCCCGGTCTTCAGGCCGGTTCATTTTGAAGCGGCCGTAAAAGCCCGGAAACATGTGTTCATGGAAAAACCGGTGGCCGTAGATCCGGTGGGCATCCGCAGCGTGCTGGCCACGGCTAAAATGGCCGATTCGCTGGGACTGAAGGTCGTCTGCGGCACCCAGCGCAGGCACCAGCGCGATTACATCGAGATATACAAACAGGTGGCCACGGGGGCCATCGGCGATATCGTGGCGGCCAATGCATACTGGAACCAGAGCAAACTATGGCACCGAAATCCCCAGGCAGAATGGAGCGAAATGGAATACATGATCCGCGACTGGGTGAACTGGCTCTGGCTTTCCGGCGACCATATCGTGGAACAACATGTCCACAACATTGATGTCATCAACTGGTTTACCGGCACCTATCCCGACAGGGCCGTCGGGTTCGGTTCCCGCCAGCGCCGTCCCACGGGCGATCAATATGACAATTTCTCTGTCGACTTCGTGTATGAGAACGGCATGCACATGCACAGCATGTGCCGCCAGATCGACGGCTGCAAAGACAACGTCAGCGAATACATCCGGGGCACCCGCGGATCTACCAACTGCAAGAATGAGATCACCGACCTGGCGGGAAACGTCATCTACAGTTATCCCTATCCGCTGGATGAGAACGGCGAATCGAAGAAGAGCGTGGCGGTGAATCCTTACGACCAGGAACACATCGACCTGGTAACCTGCATCCGCAAGGATATACCCGTGAACGAAGCGGAAGCCACAGCCATGAGCTGCCTGGCAGCCATCATGGGAAGGGTTTCTGCCTATACAGGCAGGGAAGTAACACGGGAGGAGATGCTCAGCTCTGACATGAAACTGGGCCCTGCCACCTATGTCATGGGAGAGGTGGGCATTGTGAAAAACGTGGTAATCCCCGTCCCGGGAGAAGCACCCAAAGGATAATTTTTTCACCGGTCTTTTCCCTGCAGGCCGGAAGATAAAATGCATAATCTGACCGGCAAGGAGAGGGGCAGCCTGGCCTTCCGGAGAGTCGCCGGGCTGTTTTTCAGGAAGGGCCGGTGATAAACCGGTCGTAGAGCCAAAGCAAGAGCGTGGCGGTGGCGGCAATACCCGCATAGAGGTAAACAATGCGGTCCGGCTGGTAGTTTTCCCACAGATAAAGGTTCAGTCCCACCGGGTCCATCCCCAGCCGGGAGGCCGCCTCCAGCCAGTAATCGTTTTTTGAAAAATTTTCACCGACGGCAGGCATTGAAACAGCCCTGGCCGTCAGTTCCAGCCCCAGGAGGTGGTACTTGTCACTGAGCCTTTCGAAAATCCCGCCTGACAACCAGCCGGCCAGCTGATGGCCGGCCGCCATGGGCAGGAAAGAGGTGCCCATGTAAAGCGCCTTCCGGTCTTCGGGTGCGATGCGGCCTATGTATTCAGTGAATTTGGGCGAGCTGGCCATTTCGCCAAGCCCGAATATCAGGATGCCCAACAGGATAAGCCAGCCGTTCATGGAAGAGAACATCAGACTGATTCCGCCTCCCAGGACCAGGATGCCGCCCATCATGACCGGAAGGGGTTTATAGCGCATCACAAATGCAGAAACCAGCAACTGAAAGGCAATGATGAAAAAGGAATCCATACTGGAAAGGGTGACTGCCGAAAGGGTGCCCTCGCCGGTGCCGATGGCCAGGGCCAACCCGGGGAACAGCCGGTAGACAGCCCGGTAGAGAACACCCGTATCGACCCACTGATCCACAAAAACCGGAAAAGAATAGTACAACTGGTTAAAGACGGTCCAGAAAAGCACCATTATAAGCAGGAAAAGTAAGTATTTCCAGTTGAGCAGAGTTTCCCGGATGTTGGCAAAGGCCAGGGCCAGGGTTCTGCCCAGGGGAATTCCGCTCTCCCCGGCGAGGGGTTCCCTGAAAAAAAGGAGCGTGACCAGGATGTTGATGCCAATGGCTGCCATCGACATGTAAAACACATAATCCCAGCTTTTCTGCAGCAGAATGCCGGCCAGGAAAGGGCCGATAAAACCGCCGATGTTGATGATCATGTAAAAAATTCCGAATCCGATCGATGAGGTGTCGGGTCCCGTCGTCCGGGCTATCATCGCCGAAATAACCGGCTTGAAAAAAGCGCCCCCGGTGCAGGTCCAGAGAAAGGCAAAAAAGACCCAACCAAAGCTGTCAAAGCTTTTTATCATGAAATAGCCCGAAAGGTAAAGCCCGAAGGAGAGAAACAGCATCTTCCGGTAGCCCAGCCTGTCGGCCACCGCCCCCGTAAAGAGGGGCAGCAGATAAAGCAGCATGGAACCGGTCCCCATGATGATCCCCTTTTGCGCATGCGATAATTCCAGGGCGCCGGTGTCTTTTGAATTCACCAGGTAAAGGGCAAAAGCCATATAAAAACCATACCAGGCCCACCGCTCAAACAATTCGATCAGGTTGGATACCCAGTACAGTTTTCTGAACTTGCCTGCAAAATGAATAATTCCCACGACCGCCGGTTTATGGTCCGCAAACAACGCACACTCCCAAAAGGGCTGGCAGGAATCCCTGCCCTGCCGGCAAACTCCTGTTTTTTGCCAAAGTTCCGAATATATGGGTATTTTTGGACGCTGCACCCATATTTTCCATAAACTTGCAGTCTGGCCGGACGGGAGGTTCGTCCGGAATAATAGGAGCGTCTATGCTGCTGGTTATCGACATCGGAAATACGAATATTGTATTTGGCATCCATTCCGGGGCTGAATGGATCAGCAACTGGAGAATCCAGACCGACGACCGGAAAACGGCCGATGAGTACGAAGTGATATTCAGAACGCTGATTTCAAACGGAGAGGTATCGCCCGAACTCATCACCTCGGTGGTTCTGAGCAGTGTTGTGCCAACGCTGGTGCAGCCTTTCACCGACATGATATCCCATTTTCTGTCGGTAAAGCCGGTATTGCTGGGTCCCGAACTTTACGACCGGCTGCCAATAGGGATATTAAACCCCTACCAGATCGGTACCGACCTGGTGGCCAATTCCCTGGCGGCTTATCATCAGTTTGGGGAGTTCACGATGGTCATTGATTTTGGTACGGCTTTGACATTCACCACGGTAGGCAGCAAAGGCCAAATCCTGGGGGTAGCCATCGCTCCCGGGATGAACACCGTAGTGAATGCCCTGGCCGGGAAAACAGCGCAGTTGCCGCGGGTTCACCTGGTTGCGCCCCCTTCGGTGCTGGGGCAGAATACCACCCACGCCATGCAAGCGGGAATTGTACTGGGATATGCCGGGCTGGCCGACTCCATCATCCGCCGTACTGCCGAGGAGCTGAAACAGCCGCTGACAGTGGTTGCCACGGGAGGACTCAGCACCGTCATGGCCCCACTGATTCCTGCCATCCGACACATCGAACCCCTGCTGACACTGAACGGGTTGAAACTGATACACGATATACTCGCCGGCTTTTCCCCCCTCTGACCAGGTGCCATTCCCCTGAACATCGGCGCACGGAATACTATCCGCGCGGTTCTTCCGTTTGAACATGCAAAAACAACGGGTGGAGGTTCGTTTGTTCCGACCCCTGCACTGACGCGAAAAAGAATAGTGCCGCAGGCCCCGAACGGAATTCGCTCAAATAGGTTTATCTTTGGCCTCAGTAATCCCAGGCAAATGGCAGAACAGGAAGAACAGTCCCTCCTGAAGCAGATAAATACGCCGGAAGATTTGAAAAAGCTCCCGGTGACGGCTTTAAAACAGGTTTGCGCAGAACTGCGTGATTTCATCATCGACTCGGTAAGCAACAATCCCGGCCATTTCGGGGCAAGTTTGGGCGTTGTCGAGTTGACGGTGGCCCTGCACTATGTGTACAATACGCCCGTTGACCAGATTGTGTGGGATGTGGGGCACCAGGCCTATGCCCATAAGATTCTTACAGGCCGCCGGGAGGTTTTCAACACCAACCGGAAAATGGGCGGCATCAGCGGTTTTCCGAAGCGGTCGGAGAGCGAATACGATACCTTTGGCACAGGCCACAGTTCCACCTCTATTTCCGCGGCCCTGGGAATTGCCGTAGCCTGCGAACATCTGCAAGACCCGCGAAAAATAGTGGCGGTTATCGGCGACGGAGCCATGACCGGAGGAATGGCCTTTGAAGGGCTGAACAATGCGGGGTTTTTAAAATCCGACATGCTGGTCATTCTCAACGACAACAACATGTCGATCGACCCTTCGACCGGAGGTTTCAGCCAGCACCTGCTTAACATTGCCAAATCGCACACCTACAACCGATTGAAAGATGATGTATGGGAAGGGTTGGGCAAACTGAAGGGATTGGGCCCCTTCACCCGGCGTGCAGTCCAGAAAATGGAGGGGGCGATGAAAGCGCTTCTGCTGCAGCAAAGCAACCTGTTTGAAGCCCTCGACCTGCGTTATTTCGGACCGGTCGACGGCCACGACGTGAATTACCTGGTCCAGGTGCTCAACGACCTGAAGGAGATCAAAGGGCCCAAGCTGCTGCACCTGCTCACCCGCAAAGGAAAGGGGTTTCCCGAAGCGGAAATGAACCAGACCAAATTTCACGCACCGGGACGATTTGACAAAAACACCGGCAAGATCATCTGTTCGGTGTGCGAAGCCGAACTGGCCCCCACTTTTCAAAAGGTATTCGGAGAAACAATCGTCGAGCTGGCCGGGAAAAATGAAAAAATCGTGGGAATCACACCGGCCATGCCAACCGGATGTTCCCTGAACATCATGATGGAAAAGATGCCCGGCAGAGTCTACGATGTGGGCATCGCCGAACAGCATGCCGTTACCTTTGCGGCCGGACTGGCCGTCAGGGGAATGATTCCTTATTGCAACATCTATTCCACCTTTCTGCAGCGGGCTTTCGACCAGGTCATCCATGACGTGGCCATTCAGAACCTGCCGGTAGTTTTCTGCCTCGACAGAGGAGGCCTTGTCGGGGAAGACGGAGCCACCCACCACGGCATCTACGATCTGGCTTACATGCGGAGCATCCCCAACATGATCGTGGCAGCCCCGATGGATGAACACGATCTGAGAAACATGATGTACACGGCGCAACTTGGCGAATACGGGCCTTTTTCAATCCGTTATCCCAAAGGAAGCGGGTCAAAACCTGACTGGAAGAATCCCTTTGAAAAAATCGAACCGGGCACCGGAAGGGAACTGAAAAGCGGAACCGATCTGGCTATCCTGACCATCGGGAAGCCGGGGATTTCTGCAGGCAGGGCTGCCACCCTTCTCCTCAGGGAGGGCATCAGTGCCGCCCATTTTGATATGCGGTTCGCAAAACCACTGGACGAGAAACTGCTCCGCGACGTCTTTGCCCGGTTCGAAAAAATCATTACGGTCGAAGACGGTACCATCCTGGGCGGTTTCGGTAGCGCCATTCTTGAATTCATGGCCGCCCACGGTTACCGGGCACAGGTGGAGATCCTGGGGGTTCCCGACCTGGTTGTCGAACAGGGAAGCCAGGAACAACTCTACCGTTTGTGCGGCTTCGACACGGAGGGCATCTGCCGTACTGCAAGAAAAATGACAGGGAAAAAAGCCCCGGGAAAAACCACGGAGTAAACCCCTGCTGAATCCAGATATCTGCAGGCTGTGGATATATACCAGAAAAAAAGAAGATGGAAGATCCTGCTGCTCATAGGGGCAGTGCTGATCGGGCTGTCATCGCTGTTGTACACCAACTGGCTGACCGACAAGCTTTCGTTTGAGGAAAGAAAAAAAGTGGAACTGTGGGCCGAAGCCACCAAACGGCTGGTCGGCGAAAACCCCTTGTCGGAACTCGACATCAGGCTTATCGAAAAAATTACAACCGACAACACGACCATCCCTCTGATCGTAACCAATGAGAAAGACTCCATCCTGATCTTTAAGAACATCGCCATCAACCCGGGACGGCAAAACGAAACCCTCGACAGGGAGCTGAAAAAAATGAAGCTGCAGAATCCCCCGATTGAGGTTTTCATTTCGGAAAACAGCAGGCAATTCCTCTATTTCCGCGAGTCATTCCTTTTGAGAAACCTCCGGATGTTCCCCATTGTGCAGCTGCTGGTGATCTTTCTTTTCATCGGAGTGGCCTATATGGCTTTCAGCGCTTCGCGCACAGCCGAACAGAACCAGGTGTGGGTAGGCATGTCGAAGGAAACCGCACACCAGCTGGGTACCCCCATTTCATCGCTGATGGCCTGGATAGAACTCCTGAAACTCCAGAAAACCGACGAATCGGTCACCGCTGAGTTTGAAAAGGATGTCAAACGACTGGAAAGGATCACCGAAAGATTTTCCAAAATAGGCTCCCAGCCGGAACTGCTGCTTACAGACCTCTCCCGGGTTGTCAGGGAATCGGTCGAATATCTCAAGCGGCGCTCCTCGGGAAAAATCCAGTACCAGGTGCTGGTCGACGATACCCATGACTGGAATGTACCGCTGAACGAAGCCCTGTTCAGCTGGGTGATCGAAAACCTCAGCAAAAACGCCATCGATGCCATGAACGGGGAGGGAACCATCACCTTTACCCTTTCCGCTAAAGAGAACATGGTGGCCCTCGATGTGAAAGACACCGGCAAAGGGCTTCACAAATCGGATTTCAAAGCCATCTTCCGACCGGGTTATTCAACCAAAAAGAAAGGCTGGGGACTGGGGTTGTCACTGGCCATGCGGATTGTCAGCAACTATCACAGGGGCAGGATTTTCATCAGGGAATCTGAAATAGGCAGGGGCACCACCTTCAGGATCCTGCTGCAGAGGGCGAATCCGCCCGGCCCGTTACAATCCCGAAAATAGTAATTACCGGCCGCGGCAGATTGCCAGAGGCCTCCTGGTTGTTAAAACTTCATGCCGGAATCCAATCGTGTACGAAAAAAAAAGGATATAATGGCTGGGTATTGTAAAAAAGTATAATTTTGCAACACTTTTTTGCCGTGGAAAAACTTTACGTTTATAACATAGCATTCAAAGGATTAAAGGAAGGAGTTCATCTTTTTGACTATTCCGTTGGCGACCCGTTCTTTGAAAATTTTGAGGGCAGCCTGGTTCAACAGGCTGATGTGGCTGTGAAAATCGCCCTTGAAAAGCGGAGTTTATTCATGAAGCTTGCGCTCTCCTTCCGGGGTACGGTACAGCTTGCCTGCGACCGCTGCCTTGAGATGTACAGCCAGCCGGTAGAAGGGCAGACCGACCTGTGGATCCGTTTCGGCAGCAGCGAAACAGACGAACCGGATGACGTGATCCTGCTTGACCCCGACGATTACCAGTTCAATGTGGCAAAAGTGATTTACGATTATATCTGCCTGGCCATCCCGCTGAAGCATATCCATCCTGACCGGGAAGACGGCACATCGGGCTGCGATCCCGTCATGCTGAAAAAACTGGAGGAGCTTTCGCATCCCGCTCAAACCCACGGAGACCCCAGATGGAACCAGCTGAAGGGAATGATCCGCTGACCCTTCCGGACAGCAGGGAAGCCGGAACCCCTGGCCTGATCAACCCAACCGGCCAAAAAGACAATTTGTTGAAAATGAAAAATAAATAACAATTAAAATACCAGTACAATGGCACATCCAAAGCATAAACACTCGAAAACAAGGAGAGACAAGCGCAGAACGCACGATAAGGCGGAAATGCCTACTCTTTCCACCTGTTCCAATTGCGGTGCAACCGTTAAATACCACACGATCTGCGGAGAATGCGGTTATTACCGGGGTAAAAAAGTGATCGAAAAAGAGATTGCCGTTTAAAACGGAAAGAAGAGATCAGAACCATTTCTGATCTTTTTTTTTAGTTTCTGCGGTACGGATTCAGGCCTGAAACAGCACGCCGGACGCCTGCAACCGTTTTTCCGCCCGGCTCCTGCAACATCCCAAGAGACAACACAACGACAGGCATACAGATTGGTCTCTTCCCGGCTGCCCGGTTTCAATTTTCAACGGCTGTTGCAGGGGAATGAATTACTTTTTTTTTAACTTCACGTTCAATTCGCGGGGATCAGTACGGGTTGTTCCCGTAATTTATTAAAAATAAAGTTATTAACAGGTTAATAATTACAAAGATGAACCAGAAGAGCGTACCGGAAACCCCTTCTCAAAATATCAACCTCATCAGCACCGGAACTAAAATCACCGGAGATATTTATGCGGAAGGAGATGTCAGGATAGACGGGTATCTCAAGGGTAATATCAAATCGAAAGGGCGGCTTGTGATCGGGAGTGCCGGCACCATTGAAGGAGAGATCCTGTGCGGCACCGTGGAGGTTTCGGGAAACTTCAAGGGAAAAGTTTCGGCTGCCGAATTGCTGACCATGAAATCCACGGCCGTGGTTACGGGCGATATCATTGCCACAAGACTGGCCGTGGAACCGGGTTGTCTTTTCTCGGGGACCTGCCAGATGGGGCCACCGCCTGAAAAATTGCAAACCCCTCCCAGACAGGCCTGATTTGACGCCATTACCTGTAAAATCCCCAGGATGCTGCCGGCATTTTTTTCACTTTCTCCGGACATGGTACCGCTTTTCAAACGGTTTGTCGTGAGGACTCTTTTGCTTACCCTGGCGGTTTCCGTTGCCGGAAGCGTTGTATTCCTGCTTCTTTTACCCCGCTGGTATTCCCCGGTAATGCCTTTCCTGCTGATTTTCTTTTTTTCATTCACGATCCTCACCTTCTTCTTCATAATCCGTGAAGACAACTTACTGAAATTTACCCGTTTTACGATCATCATCACCTATCTGCGGTTGATAGTTTACACGGTTGTCACCCTGCTGTGCCTGCTTTTCACCCAAGCCAAAGCCGCCGGAATTGTTCTTACGGTCGGGGTACTCTACCTCATTTACACCTTTTGGGAAACCATGGTCCTTTCGCGGGTGGTCCGGCAAAAGCAAAACAGGGGAGGCCGGGAGGATCCCGGCCCGGAAATCAAAAACTAAAAAAAGAAAAGCCTACCTTTGCCCGGTTTGGCGCAAGCCTTCAAAAAGCATGAAACTGTTTCTGTCGAGAACCATCCTTGCCTTTTTTGTGGCAGTAGCGGCTGCTCCCTTGCCGGGCGCCCGGGCCGGAGAGGCACATGGCGGAGCGACAGATATATCCGGGGCGAAACCTTCTTTCAACACGGGTGAATATGTGATGGAACACATCACCGATTCGCACGAATGGCACATCGTATCCTTCGGCGATACGCACATCACCATTCCCCTTCCCGTCATTCTTTACAGTAAAAACAGCGGTTTTCACATTTTTCTTTCCTCGGTCTTTCACCACGGGCATGCTTCTCATAAAGGGTTTTTAATTCCTTCGGAAGGCAAATACAAGGGAAAGGTGATCGAAACGGATGCGTCGGGAACCTTTGTCGGGAAACCGATCGACCTGTCGGTCACCAAAACCGTGGCAGGAGGCATGGTCACCGCGCTCCTGCTGGTGATTCTGTTAACGGCAGCAGCCAGGAAAGCGTTAAAGAGCAAGGGAAGGGCCCCTTCCGGGCTGTTGAACCTCATAGAACCGATCGTGGTTTTTATCCGCGACGAAGTGGCCATCCCGGCTCTGGGTGAAAAAAAACAGGAACGGTTTCTGCCCTATCTGCTATCGCTTTTCTGCTTCATACTGCTGGGTAACCTGGCCGGGTTGATTCCCCTGTTTCCCCTCGGTTTCAATCTGACCGGCAACATTTCGGTGACCCTGACGCTGGCGCTTTTCACCTTTCTGGTCACCAGTTTCTCCGGGAACAGGCATTACTGGAAAGAGGTTTTCAACCCCGATGTACCCTGGTGGATGAAATATCCTATTCCGCTGATGCCGCTGGTTGAATTCGCCGGGCTTTTCATTAAGCCCGTCATCCTGATGGTCCGGTTGTTTGCCAATATGATGGCCGGGCATATGATCCTGACGGTATTTGTGAGCCTGATCTTTGTGTTCGGCAACCTGATGGGAGAGCTGGCCGGATGGATCGTAAGTCCCGTATCCGTGTTGTTCTCCGTATTCATCCTGGTTCTGGACATCCTGGTCTCTTTCATCCAGGCATTTGTTTTCACCCTCCTTTCGGCTCTCTATTTCGGGATGGCAACCGCTGAACACCATATGGAAACCAAAACCCCGGAGAAGCAGACGGAAATATCCGGAATAAATACATAAAATCTTCCGGTGTGAGCGGAAACGATTAAAAATGATATAGAAAATATTGAAAAACACAACCGGTTTAAAATTAGCAACATGACTTACTTGTTTGTTCTTTTAGCAGAGTTGGCCCTCGGGCCTTTGGCGGCCGCACTGGGTGCCGGCATTACCACCATCGGGGCGTCTCTGGGCATCGGGCGCATCGGAGCCAGCGCCATGGAGGCCATTGCAAGACAGCCTGAATCATCCGGCGACATCCGCTCTTCCATGATCATAATTGCAGCGCTGATCGAAGGGGTGGCATTTCTTGCCGTAATCACCTGCATGCTGGTTATTTTCCTGGGGTAAAAGTACGGTGTTCGCTGCTGCCAGGAAAGCGGAACTCATGCCGGCTGTCGGTCGGCCGGGCCGGTTACGCCGGCCGGGGTGACCGGGCAACAGAATTGAGGCAGCGGGGTGGTCCGGTTGCATGGCAAAGGGCGAAAACCATCCGCAGGGCCTTTATTCATAAGGGTTTCAGACGAGGAACCGGTAATTTGCAGCGGCTCTTTACCGTAGTCCGGGAAAGGAGCTACTGAAAAGAAAATAAGAAAACACATGGAACTGATATCACCCAATCCGGGCACTATTTTCTGGCTGATCATCATCTTCGGGATGGTTGTTTTGCTGCTTCGCCGTTTTGCATGGAAGCCGATTTTAACCGCCCTGAAAGAGCGGGAGCTTTCCATCAGTGAAGCTCTCAAATCGGCAGCTACGGCCAGAATGCGGCTGCAGGAGCTTCAGTCGGAAGGAGATGCCATCAGGGCCCTGGCCATCCGCGAAAAGGAACAGATCTTACGCGATGCCCGTGAAATAAAGGAAAAGATCATCGCAGAAGCGAGAGACCGGGCCAGCCAGGAGAGTCAGGTCATTCTGCAGCAGATGCGCGAGCAGCTTGAAAACGAAAAAACCGCAGCCCTGAACGAGGTCAGGGAGCAAATTGCCGGCATTTCCGTTCAGATAGCCGAGAAAATCCTGCAGCAGCAGCTTGAAACCACCCCCCGCCAGGAAAGCCTGATCCGGAACCAACTGGATGCATTCAAGCTGAACTGAGGCCATGGACAACAGCAAGATCAATGTACGGTATGCCAGGGCGCTTTTCCTGTCGGGAAAATCGTCAGGCCAGGTGGCGGATCTTTACGACGACATCGTCAAGATCCATAACCTGTGCGGGCAATCGCCCGATTTTATCTCATTCCTGGAAAATCCTGTCATCCGTATTTCGCACAAGAAAACCATCCTCAGGGAGTTATTGCATTCGCAGGTCAGCGGGCTGACGATGCGGTTCATTCAGCTGGTTGCGGACCACCAGCGGGAAAGGATGCTCCCGGGGATATGCAGGCATTTCATTGATCTGGTTAAAAAAGAGCGCGGCATTGTGACGGCCACCCTCACCACGGCCGGAGAGGTTAGCGGAGAGCTGCTCGGGCGGATCCGGGCGGATCTTGAAACGGAGACCGGCAAAACGGTGGAGCTGACCGGCAAGACAGACCCATCCATCATTGGGGGTATGATCATCCGTATCGAAGACCTTCAATACGACGGGAGCATAGCCACCCAGCTGAAAAAGATCAGGGAGGTGATTTCCGGACAATGAAAAGGATCCTGCGAAAGGTGAAGAGCCTCCAATTCAGAGGCAACTGCCCGACAGGAACAAAACGATCAAAAAGAAAAAAGGGAATATTATGACTGAGATAAAACCCGCTGAGGTATCGCACATCATCAGGCAGCAGCTGGAAAAGCTGAACATAGAGGCCGAAAGGGATGAAGTGGGCACGGTGTTGCAGGTGGGAGACGGCATAGCCAGGATCCACGGACTTTCCAATGTCGAATCCAACGAAATGATTGAATTTGAGGGAGGGACCAAGGGGATTGTGCTGAATCTGGAGGAGGACAACGTGGGGGCTGTGCTGTTGGGGCCCACGGAAACGGTAAAGGAGAACTACACGGTGAAAAGGCTGAAACGGATGGCTTCTATCCGGGTCGGGGAGCGGCTCACCGGAAGGGTTGTCAACACCCTGGGGGAGCCGGTGGACGGCAAAGGTCCCATCAAAGGGGAACTGTTTGAGATGCCCATGGAGCGGAAGGCGCCGGGGGTTATCTTCAGGCAACCGGTGAAGCAGCCGCTGCAGACCGGCATCAAGGCCATCGATGCCATGATTCCCATTGGCCGCGGGCAACGGGAACTGATTATCGGAGACCGCCAGACGGGCAAAACCGCCATCGCCATCGACACAATCATCAACCAGCGGCAAAACTACGAGGCCGGCAAGCCGGTTTATTGCATCTATGTGGCCGTGGGACAAAAAGGATCGACAGTTGCCGGAATTGCCGCCACCCTCGAAAAATACGGGGCGATGGATTATACGGTCATTGTCATGGCTACGGCATCGGAACCTGCGGCCCTTCAGTTTTACGCCCCCTACGCCGGTGCCGCCATCGGGGAGTATTTCAGGGATACCGGCCGGGATGCCCTGATTATTTTCGACGACCTTTCCAAGCAGGCGGTTTCTTACCGTGAAGTCTCCCTTTTGCTGCGGCGTCCTCCGGGTCGTGAAGCCTATCCGGGCGACATTTTTTACCTTCATTCGCGGTTGCTGGAAAGGGCTGCCAAAATCATCGAATCGGACGAAATTGCCGCCCGGATGAACGACCTTCCGGAATGCCTCAGGGGTAAGACCAAAGGCGGCGGATCCCTGACCGCTCTGCCCATCATTGAAACCCAGGCAGGCGACGTTTCCGCCTATATTCCCACCAATGTCATCTCCATCACCGACGGCCAGATTTTCCTCGAATCCAACCTTTTCAACGCCGGAATCCGCCCGGCCATCAACGTGGGAATTTCCGTATCACGCGTCGGCGGTACCGCACAGGTGAAAGCTATGAAAAAAGTCGCCGGTACCCTGAAACTCGACCAGGCCCAGTTCCGGGAACTGGAAGCCTTTTCCAAATTCGGCTCCGACCTCGACGCCGCCACCCTGAAAGTCCTCGACAAAGGACGCAAAAACGTGGAAATCCTCAAACAGGGACAATACCAGCCGGTAAAGCTGGAACACATGATCGCCATTATTTTTTGCGGCACCCGCGAATTGCTCCGGGGGATCCCTCTCGACAAGGTGAGAAATTTTGAGGCTGAATACATCGAATTGCTGGAAATGAAATACAAAGAAACCCTGAACAAGCTGAAAACAGGGGTATCGGATGGTGAAACAGAAGAGCGGCTGCAAAAAGCGGCCGCCGAAGCCTCCCGGAAATATCATCTGGGTTAGGCAGCCGCCGCTGTCGGTGGTAAAAAACCACTCAAAAAACAGGAATGGCAGGACTGAAAGAAATCAGAACGCGGATCGGGTCGGTAAAAAGCACCAGGCAGGTGACAAGCGCCATGAAACTGGTCTCCGCAGCCAAGCTGAAAAAGGCCCAGGATGCCGTTATCGGTTTCCGGCCCTACGCCCGGAAATACGAAGAGATATTCAACTCGCTTCTTTCCCGTACAGGAACCCTGCCGGCAATTGATCTTGTCACCCCCCGGGAGGGTGAAAAAACTTTGATCATCGTGATTTCATCCAACCGTGGATTGTGCGGAGGATTCAACAGTGCCGCCGTCGTCAAGGCATTTGAAGTGGCCTTCCCCCGGGTTGAAAAAGAGAAGGATAACGGACAACTGCATTTCCTTGCCATCGGCAAACAGGGGGAACGGTTGCTGAAGAATTTCAAAATGCCGGTTGTTGGAAACAGAAACGAACTCATGGAAAAACTCACCTTTCCGGATGCCGAAAAAGTTGCCACCCAAATCATGGACGATTTCCGTCACAGGATGTATGACCGGGTGGAACTGGTTTACAACGATTTCATCAATGCCACCCAATACCATCCCGTACATGAAACGCTGCTTCCCCTGGTAGTGTCCCGGCACGAAAATGACTTCGAAAGGGGAAGCACCCTGTTTGAGCCTTCGATTCCGGAAATGCTTCCCGGGCTGATCCCGGTCCGGATCAAAATACAGTTTTACAAAGCGCTTCTAATATCGCACACGGCGGAACACGGAGCCCGGATGACCGCCATGCACCAGGCAACCGACAATGCCACAGACCTGCTGGGGGAATTGGTTCTTCAGTACAACAAAGCAAGGCAGGCAGCCATCACCGGAGAAATCCTTGAAATCACCGGAGGGGCGGAAGCTCAGTCCCTGTAACAGGTTCTTCTCCGGGGACCCGGGAAGAAAAAGGATCCCCGTTCCTTAAGAGGCGCTGCCTGTTGCATCCGGTCGTGGCAGACATCCCCGGCTTTCTTCTCGCTTCTGATCTCCTTTCATCGGACAGCGGGCACAACCATGCCGGTGAAACAGAAGCAGGGGCTCTGTTTTCAAAAAATCATTATTTTTGCAACCGCTGCGTGGATAGATTTGTGATTGATTGCAACCACTAAAAATGCTAAAACAATCGGCCTTCGCCTGGTAAGCAATCCTTCTTCCTGTAGCCCCGATGTTGAACCGTACCGGTTATCCGGCACAAAAAATTGAAAGGAATGAGTTATTTGTTTACGAGCGAATCGGTTTCCGAGGGCCATCCCGACAAAATTGCCGACCAGATTTCAGATGCTTTGCTTGATCAGTTTCTGGCCTTTGACCCCGATTCAAAGGTGGCGCTGGAAACCCTGGTCACCACCGGGCAGGTGGTGATAGCAGGGGAGGTGAAATCCAACACGTATGTTGACATTCAGGATGTTACAAGAAGCGTGATCAAGCAAATCGGCTACACCAAGGCTGAATACCGTTTTGACGGTGATTCGTGCGGCATTTTGGTGGCCATTCATGAGCAAAGCGGTGACATTAACCAGGGGGTGGTGCGGCAAACCCGGGAAGAGCAGGGTGCCGGCGATCAGGGAATGATGTTTGGTTACGCCTGCAAGGATACCGACAATTACATGCCGCTTCCGCTGGAACTCAGCCACCGGATACTGGCCGAACTGGCCGTCATCCGGAGGGAGAAAAAAAGCCCCATGCCCTATCTCCGGCCTGATTCCAAATCGCAGGTTACCGTTGAATACAGCGATAGCAACGAACCACTCAAAGTACACACCATTGTGGTTTCCACCCAGCATGATGAATTTGATGAAGAGAAAGCCATGCAGTGGAGGATTCGGGCAGATGTAATCAATATTCTCATTCCCAGGGTTATAGCCAGCCTTCCTCCCAGGGTTCAGTCGCTTTTCCACTCAGACATCGTGTACCATGTCAACCCGACGGGCAAGTTTGTCATCGGGGGTCCCCATGGTGACACAGGACTGACAGGAAGGAAGATCATCGTTGACACCTACGGCGGCAAAGGGGCCCATGGTGGAGGCGCCTTTTCGGGTAAGGATCCTTCGAAAGTAGACCGTTCGGCCGCTTACGCAGCCCGTCATATCGCCAAAAACATGGTGGCAGCGGGTGTGGCCGACGAGATCCTGATTCAGCTGGCCTACGCCATTGGAGTCGCACGTCCGGTCGGCGTTTATGTAAACACCTATGGCAGAAACAACGTAAACCTCCCCGACAGTGAAATTGCCGCAAAAGTGAACCAGCTGTTTGACCTGCGCCCGGCTATCATCGAAGAGAGACTCCAGCTGCGCAAACCGGTGTATGCCGAAACGGCAAGCTACGGCCACATGGGCAGAACACCCCGCATGATCAACAAGACCTTCTCCCCACCCTACCACAAACCCAAAACCCTGACGGTAGAACTGTTTACCTGGGAAAAACTGGATTACATCGAACCGATCCGTGAGGCTTTCGGACTCGACTGACAGGTTACGGAAATTCGCCCATGAGAAACCGGGTTCACCAGGAGACCGGCCCATACAAAGGAGTGCCACAAATCGGACTCCTTTTTTTTATTGCCGATTACGGCGATAAATTGAAACCTCTTTCCGTTATTAAACGAATAATAATAAACAGCTCAATTCTCAAGAAACAAGCGTTGAAAATGAAACAGAAATTGCTGACCATTGCCGTTGTGCCCTTTGTGAAGGCGCAAATGCTGAAATCACTGCTCGATGAGGAACGGATTCATTGCGAACTGGAGGATCTGAAGCTCCAGGAGGGAACCTCCAACCTGCCGGTACGGGTTCTCATCAGGGAGGAGGAGATGGAAAAGGCAATTCCCGTTCTCGAGTTGTTTTTGGGTAACCCGGCCGTTGCCCCGGCTCCCGGAAGACAGGACAGACAAATTCTCGTTCCGGTCGATTTTTCGGCACATTCCATGAAGGCGGCCCGCATAGCCTTTGAAATTTGCCGGCAGTTGCAGGCAAAAATGGTGATTTTCCACTCCTACCCCAACCCGGTGGTCTATTCAGTGCCTTTCAGCGATGTGTATGCCTTCGATTCCGGATTGATGGTCCACCTTGAAAACGCTGAAAAACTGGCGCAGAACCACATGGAGCGGTTTCTGAAGGATTTGGTAAGCCATTTCACCAGGGAGGTGTGGAGCCAGATTGAAACCGAATACATCATCAAAGCCGGGGACGCCCGTGATGACATACTGGCCTATGCCCATAACAACCAGGTTCTGGTGATCGTTATGGGAACCCAGGGAAAGGCGGGCAACGATTACGACATTATCGGAAGCGTCACCGCCGAGATCATCATTTCGGCCAGGGTGCCGGTATTGGCTGTACCAGCCGAAATACCGGAAGATCTGCCTGCCCGGTTTCACAAAGTATTGTATGCCACTAACTTCGATGACAAGGATTTTGTTGCCATAGAAAAACTGATGCGTATCATCGAACCCTATCAGGCTGAAATTCACTGCGTCCATGTGGGAAGGAGCGAAGAGCCGGTGTGGGATCTGGCAAAGCTTGAGGGGATGAAAGAGATCCTGCAAAGCAAATATCCCGGCAAGGCTTTCCAATGCAGGTTGATCATCGGGGAGGATTTCCTGAATGAAATTGAGAAATTCATCCAGGACAACAACATTGATGTACTTTCGCTGACAACCCGGAAAAGAAGTCTTTTTTCAAGGTTTCTGAATCCCAGCATTGCCCGCAAAATGCTGTTTCACACCAAGATACCCCTACTGGTATTTCATGCCTGAAGGGCCTGACCGTTATGATTTTTGTTCTGCCGGTCGACAAGAAAGCAGCGGGCCGTATGGGTGATGGCCTCGGAAACAGGCCTGTACCGGAATCCAAACATACGGGTGATCAGAGAGCCATCGAACCGGTTTTCCTGGGTTGAATTTGCCACTGTTTCCCGTGTGATCCGGGCGGGTGCCCCGGAAAGCAAAGACCACAGGGCTGCAACCCTCCAGGCCGCGGCCAGCAGCGGTCCCGACGCATGGATCGCGGGCCGGGGTTTACCCAATGCATCGGCAATCATGCAAAAAAGATCATAATAACCGATATTTTCGGCACTGATCAGGTACTTCCTGTTACTGGCCGTTTCAAATCGTGCGTCATCGGTCAGCAACAACAGGGCATCCACAACGTCGCGCACATCGACAAAACCGGTGGTGCCCCGGGTATAAAAACGAAAACCGTTGTAAATCACCGGGAAGAATCCGGTACTTCCGTTGTTCCAGTTGCCGGGACCTATGATAATGGAAGGGTTTACCACCACCGCTGCCAATCCCTCTTCCACACCCCGCCAGATTTCTGCTTCGGAGTAAAATTTGCTTTCGGAATAACCGGTAACCCTTCCTGCGGGTTCCCATTTGGTCTCCTCGGTCACCGGAGAATGATCACCCGGTTTGCCCAAAGCCGAATTGGAACTTACATGGCAGATCCTTCCCACACCGCACGCCAGGGCTGCATTGACCAGGTTGCGCGTGCCCTCCACATTGTTCCGGATCATGGCCAGTCTTTTCTTCCTCTCAAAAGAAACTACGGCCGCACAGTGGTAAACAATATCCACTCCCTCCAGCCCTTTTTCAAGCGAATCATAGTCGAGAATATCGCCCTCCACCCATTCCACCCTGCCGGAAAGTTCTTCGTAATCATTGGTATACCAGGAAAAAACCTTCCTAACCAATCCGGTATCGCTGGTTTTGCGTTTCAGGGCTCTTACCTTTTTTCCCTGCCGGACCAGTCCAAGCAGCAAATGGCTTCCGACAAGTCCTGTTCCTCCGGTAACAAATATCATAAGGTTCCTGTTATTCCGTTTTCGGGGCTTTTTCAAAACGGATGGCCGTTCAGCGGGTTGTTTTCCCTGCCGGTAAGGTTTTCGCCCCGAAATCGCGTGCGCTGATTTTCCCGATCCTCACCCGGATAACCCCCACATGATCGATCGAAGGTTTTCCGAAACGGAAAGTCAGGCTGCTGTACTGGGCCATCAGTTTATGCATGCAACGCTCTTTTTCGGCGTATTCCTCCACAAATCCGGCAATTCCTTCCGCCAATACGGTTTTGGACCCTACCCGGTAACTGCAGCCCACCGATTCATCCTGCCAGAGCAACTCTTCTCCGACCATCCAGTGAAGACAAACCCGGGGATTGCGCCTGAGGGTTTCCCATTTCCGGCCCGACTGACCTGAATGGAGAATGACACAATCTCCGTCGAGGGCAAAATTCATGGGTACCACATAGGGATTCCCCTCGTCGGACATGGCAAGAAAACAGGTTTTGCACGAAGTGATGATCCGGTCGATCTCTTCCCGGTTTTCAATCGGTAGGGTTCGCATAACGGCAGGGTCATTGGAACTCCGAAAATACAACATTTTCAGCTCATGTCAGGTCTCCGCTTCCTGATGTTTTTCGCTATGTCCGATCAAAATCGTATTTTTGAACTTTATTTGAGACCCATGGAACCATACAGCACCCGGCAAAACAAGATCGCCCGGCTTATTCAGAAAGAATTGGCATCCGCCTTTCTGAAAGAGATGAAAAACGATTTTCAGGGGCTGCTGATCAGCGTTACGGTGGTGCGTATTACCAGCGACCTGTCACTCGCACGCTGTTACCTGAGCGTCTACCCCCCGGCAAAGGCAGAAGAGACACTGCGCCAGGTAAAACATATGTCGCGTTCGATCCGGGGAATTCTCGGAAATAAGGTGGGAAAACAACTTCGTATCATTCCCGAACTGGAATTTTTTATTGATGACAGCCTGGACTACCTGGAAAAAATAGACCGGCTTCTGGAATCCTGATCCGGTGGCCGGCCGCAACAATCTTTCCCTTGAACCTGCCCTTGTTCATAGCCCAACGCTACCTGGTATCCAGGAAAAAACAAAACATCATCAACCTGATATCCGGTATTGCCGCCGCAGGGATTTGCGTCGGTACCTTTGCTTTGGTGGTTGTCCTGTCGGTATTCAATGGATTCGACGGACTGATCAAATCCTATTTCAGCATTCTGGATCCCGACCTGAAAATCACGGCGGTTGAGGGAAAACTATTTGAACCAGGTAAGTTCACCGATTCCCTTTTTCACCGGATTCCGGGAATCAGCGGATATGCCTGCGTCATTGAGGAGAATGCACTGCTGAGGCACGGCAACGGGCAGTTCATAGCCACCATGAAGGGAGTACCCGGTAATTTTGCACAGATCACCGGCATCGACAGCCTGATCGTTGCCGGTTCCTTTCTGCTGGAATCCAACGGACTCCCCTTTGCGGTCCCCGGACAGGGTGTGGCCTCTTTTCTGGGCATTGATCCCGGCTTTTCAGATCCGATCCACGTATATGTCCCCAAAAAGGGACTGACACCTTCGCTTGATCCTTCCCGGTCGCTGAATTACGATTACCTTTTCCCCGCCGGTGTTTTTGCCCTGCTTGAAGAGGTGGACGCCCAAATGGTTTTTGTACCTTACTCATTCGCTGCCAGGCTCTTTGATGCGGGAACCCGGGTGAGCGCCATCGAAGTGAAAGTGGAAATGGGGGTTGGTGTCAACAAAACCGCCAAATTGCTGCAGGAAGCGGCAGGTCCATCTTTCAGGGTATTGAATCAATACCGGCAGCACGACACTCTTTATAAGACCATGAAATCGGAAAAATGGGCAACCTACCTGATCCTGGCCTTTATCCTGGTCATCGCCTCCTTTAATATTCTTGGAAGCCTTACCATGCTGATCCTGGACAAACAGGAGGACATCGGCATCTTGCGCAGCATGGGGGCGACTCCTGCGCTTATTCGCCGGATATTCCTGTTCGAAGGGTGGTTGATTTCCATTATCGGATCGGTGACAGGATTGGTTCTCGGCATTGTGGTATGCTGGCTGCAAATCCGTTTCGGTCTGGTTTCGCTTCCCGGAGAGGGTTCCTTTGTCATTACAGCCTATCCGGTCGAACTTCAGGCTGCCGATCTCCTGTTTATTCTCTCGGTGGTGTTACTTATAGGCTTCCTGGCAGCCTGGTACCCGGTCAGCCTGATAGCCCGCAAACGGCTTCAAATCCATCCTGCGGCCAGGGAATAAGCCGGAGGGATTGTTGCCTTCTCCAGGGATGCATCATGGTCAATCATGAACAAATTTCCATTATCTTTCCCCTGCCATTCAGGGCAGCAAAACAGGGAATCCATCCCGCCGGAAAACCGGTTTTTCAGCCGGACATGCGCCGGACGGACGATCTGCCGGAGGGAGTAAATCCGGTAACGGATAACACCCGCAAGAAAGAGGAAATTCCGGGAAAGCCCGGTGTTTCCCGGAATGAGTCCTGATAACGCCAAATTTTATAACCGACGAAACGAGCATGGCACTTCGACCACAAAAGGGTATGGATATTTGCTCCATGCAAGTTCCATGGGCTTGTGGAGCCGATCGGGGATGCCTGCGATATTTGATTGAATTACAATACATTAATGAGCAAATATACGGATGAAATATCCGTGCGAGAAACAGGCAGCAACCACCATGATGAACGATACGGATATCACATCTGTTTTCCGGAAAATACCATAACAAGCCAAAATAACAACAGATGGAACAAGCCGGGTGAATCGGAAACAAAAGGACACGAATATTTTATCCTTGCGGATTACACAGGCGTGAAGAACCGTCAGGGAGATATAAGTAATTAATTATCGTATAACAATTTATTAAATAGGAGATATCCGAGTGAAAGCACTGGTAAAAAGCAAACCTGAAAGGGGCATCTGGATGGAAGAGGTTCCCATGCCGGTAACAGGCCCCAACGATGTAATGATAAAAGTAAGTAAATCAGCAATCTGCGGAACCGATTTACACATTTACAAGTGGGATGAATGGGCCCGGGAAACCATCCGTACCCCTCTGATTATCGGTCATGAATATATGGGGTATGTTGTGGAGGTGGGTTCGGAAGTGGACAATGTCAAGGTGGGGGACCGGGTAACGGCAGAGGGTCATATTTCGTGCGGGTATTGCCGGAACTGCCGCCGCGGACGGCAACACATCTGCGAAAACACCATCGGTATCGGAGTTAACCGCGACGGAGGTTTTGCCGAATACCTGACGGTCCCCTCCCGGAATGTATTGCACATTGACTCGCGCGTTCCCGATGAAATATTGTCCATCATGGATCCCATGGGAAATGCCACCCATACCGCCCTTTCCTTTCCCCTGCTGGGAGAAGATGTCCTGATTACCGGCATCGGCGGCCCCATCGGGGGAATGGCCGCTGCCATATGCAAATTTGCCGGCGCCAGAAATGTGGTGGGATCCGACCTCAGCCCCTACCGCCGGGAACTTGCCCTGAAAATGGGAGCCACCCTGGTTATTGACCCAACCCGCGAAAACCTGCGCGAAAAAATGGCCACCCTCCATATGGTGGGAGGTTTCGACGTCGGACTGGAATGTTCCGGTTCGCCCGCCGCATTTCAGGATATGGTCAGCAACATGTACAACGGCGGCAAAATCAGCCTCCTGGGATTGCTTCCCTCCTCCACACAGATCAATTGGAGCAAATTGATATTCAAGGGTCTGACCCTTAAAGGCATCTACGGACGGGAAATGTTCGAAACCTGGTACCAGATGGAAATGATGCTGCTGACCGGACTGGACATTTCAGGGATAATAACCCACCGCTTCCCCGCCGGAAAGTTCCAGGAAGCGTTCGACGTCATGGAATCGGGCAATGCAGGAAAAATAATCCTTGACTGGAATTAAATCAATCGTTAATTGCTGTTTGGAAAAAGGACTGGTCATAAAATCAACCGGAAGCTGGTATGCCGTCAGAACGGACACGGGCGAGGTCTGCATGTGTAAAATCAAGGGAAATCTCCGTATCAGAGAGCTGGACACCACCAATCCCGTGGCGGTAGGCGACGACGTTTTTTTCGAATTTCTCGATTCCGGTAAAGGCGGGCTTTCAGGAAAAACCGGAATGATCCATTCGGTCGGCGAAAGAAAAAATTATATCATCAGACGGTCTCAGAACCTTTCCCGCCAGGCCCATGTCATCGCATCGAACATCGACCAGGCCCTTCTTGTGGTAACCCTTTCCCGGCCGGTCACCACAACCACCTTCATGGACCGGTACCTTGCTTCCGCCGAAGCATACCGCATTCCCGTAGTCCTGGTCTTTAACAAAACTGACCTGTACAAAGAAAAGGAAACTTCCCTGCTGCAAGAACTGACTGCACTTTATTCAAAAATCGGTTATAGCTGCATTTCCACCTCGGTGTTCAATAACAGCGGAATGGAAGCCCTGAAAGAGGTGATGAAAGACAAAATAAGCGTCATCAACGGCCACAGCGGCGTGGGAAAATCAAGCATCATCAATGTCCTGCAGCCCGGTCTCAGGCTGAAAACACAAAAAATCTCCGACTATCACCAAAAAGGGAAACATACAACCACACACACTGAGTTGTTTGAGCTCGATTTCGGAGGATTCATTATCGACACCCCCGGAATTAAAGCCTTCGGAATGCTGGAGATGGAGGCCTGGGAAATATCCCATTACTTCAGGGAGATTTTCAGAACTTCCGTCGGGTGCCAGTACAACAACTGCACACATACCCATGAACCCGGCTGTGCCGTTAAAAAGGCTGTCGAAAACGGAGAGATCGCCCGCTCCCGGTTCATCAGCTATCTGGGCTTGCTCGAAACCGATCAAAAATACAGATCAGCCTACTGATTCATTAAAGGTGAGGTCCCTGCCGCCGCCAACTCCGTAAGAAATTGCCCAGATACACTCCCTCCCTTGCCTGTCTGGCTGAAAGGAGGCATCCATAATACATTTTGTTAAATAGAAGTTTATTTTACTGAATATCTGTGTATTATAACAAGGCGTATTGATTCATTTTTTTAATGATTGGTGGGAGATCCGATACCGCAAATGACGTCATGGCTGTTTTTCCGGTTTGCCTGCCGGCAAATCAAGCAGGTTGACAAATTCTGGCTAACCGGGTTTTTAACGTCGGCCAGCCGCCCCCGTACTGTCTGCCGGGGAAGAGGTGTCATCTCCTGCACCTCTTCCCGGATTGATGAGGGGCTGTTGGATTCGGTTCTGCCAAGATCCGTGCAGCCATATTGACCGTTCAGGAGTGCAGGAAATATTATCCCGGAAATCTGGCAGAGAAGATGCCGGTCTGGTTGGTTGGAGCTACGACGCGAGACCGGGTAATTCAGACTGGCCGATGGGGCAGCCGGGAGGAGAGAAGAAAAAATCCGTGGCAACCGGATTCCGGATCGTACGCATGAGAACAGCAGGTCAACGGGCATTAATCTGCGGTTGCAGGCCGGTTGAAATAGGAATAGACAAGGTTTGCCCTATGGAACCCGATAACGCCGGCCAATTCTCCGACTGACAGGTTTTTTATATGCCTTACCGATTTGAACCGGGTGAGGAGGAGTTGCTGGGTAGCATCGCCAATGCCGGGAATGGAGGTCAATTCTGATTTCAGGAGGGAGGATGATCTCTTCTGCCGGTGGAATGAAATTCCGAAACGGTGGGCCTCATCACGAAGCTGCTGGATCAGTTTCAGGGATTCGGATTTTTTATCGAGGTAAAGCGGGATCCGGTCTTCCGGAAAATAGATTTCTTCCAGCCGTTTGGCAATACCGACAAGGGTGATTTTCCCTCTCAGCCCCAGTTTTTCCAGCGCCCGGAGGGCGGAAGAGAGTTGTCCTTTTCCTCCGTCGATGACAACCAGTTGGGGCAGCGGTTTTTTTTCGGCGGTCTGCCTGGTATATCGCCTTGTGATGATCTCTTCCATGGAGGCATAATCGTCGGGGCCTGTAACGGTTTTCACATTGTAGTGGCGGTATTCCTTTTTGGCCGGTTTACCGTTCAGAAAGACCACACAGGCGGCCACAGGGTCGCTACCCTGCAGGTTGCTGTTGTCAAAACACTCAATTCTTACCGGGAGCTCTTTCATCTGAAAGTCTTTGCGTAGGCTCTCCAGGATGCGTTCCCGGGAATTTTGCCTGTCCGCATCCTGGAACTGTTTTTCTTTTTCGAGCCTGTAGTTGCGTGCATTGCGTTGCGACAGGCCGAGCAATTTGAGTTTTTCCCCCCTCCGCGGGGTGTGAATGCGGAGGTCCCGTAAGGTCACCTCCAGCGGGAAGGGCACCAGTATTTCTTTTGCATTGCTGAATATTTTCTGACGTATATCAACGATGGCCATAATCAGGAGCTCCTCATCGCTTTCATCCAGCTGCTTTTTGACCTCCACGCTATAGGTCTGGACAATGGCGCCGCGGATAATTTTGAGGTAGTTAACCACGGCAAATTTCTCGACCGAATCGATGGTAAACACATCCACATCGGTGATGGTATTGCTCACCACGGCTGATTTGCTGTTGTATTTTTCGAGTGCTGCGATTTTTTCCTTCATGATCTGCGCCTCTTCATACCGGTAGGAGGCCGAATATTCGCGCATGGCCGTTTTCAGCTGCCGGATTACCGATCCGACGTTCCCTTTCAGGATATCGCGTATTTCGCGGATTCCCTCCTGGTAATGTTCTTCTCCGGTTTTATTTTCGCAGGGGCCGGAGCAGTTGCCGATGTGGTATTCCAGACATACCCTGAAGGCGCCCCGTTCAATGTTTTCCTTGCTCAGCCTGTAGTTGCAGGTTCTGAGGCGGTATATCTTCTGAAACAGTTCCAGGAGGGTAGAAACGGTGAACCAGCTGGAGAAAGGTCCGAAATACTCCGAACCGTCACGAATCACCTGGCGTGTTTTGAAGACCCGGGGGAATCTTTCCTTTTTGATACAGACCCAGGGATAGGTTTTATCGTCCTTCAGCCGGATGTTGTAGCGGGGCTGGTACTTTTTAATCAGGTTGTTTTCCAGGAGCAGGGCATCTTCTTCGGAGTCGACCACCATATGCTGTATGGAGGCGATGTTCCGGACCAGCAATGCGGTTTTGCGGTTTTCAGCTGTTTTGGTGAAGTAGGAGGTCACCCTTTTCTTCAGGTTTTTGGCTTTCCCCACGTAAATCACTGTTCCCGCATTGTCGAAATACTGGTATATTCCGGGCTCTTCGGGTAAAAGTGCCGCACTGATTTTGAGCTTTTCCAGGTGATTTCCAAGAGCCGGGGGGGTTGCCATGGCAGCTATTGATAGTGAACGAGAATATGGGGTTGGCAGGCCATAATTTGCTGTTTGGCCGGAGTTTGAATGAAGGATAGATCGCAGATGAAGCTGAAAAAGACCTTTCCGACCCCGGTTCTTCTCACCAGTTCCAGGGCTGCCAGTGCGGTGCCGCCTGTTGCCAGCAGATCATCGTGGATCAGTACCACATCCTCCCTGCCAAGGCCATCCACGTGAATTTCTATGGAATCGGCGCCATATTCCAGTTCATAGGAGACGGAATGGGTCTCGGAAGGCAGCTTCCCTGCCTTCCGTATCGGAACAAACCCCGCCCCCAACTGATAGGCCAGCGCGCCACCCACTATGAATCCCCGCGATTCCAGGGATACTATCTTCGTAATCCCCTCCGCTTCAAAGCGCCGGCTTATGGCATCCACCACATAACGGAACGCCTCCGGATTTTTCAACAATGTCGTAATATCCCTGAAAAGGATTCCCTCCTTCGGAAATCCCGGAATCTCCCTGATCTGACTCTTTAAATCCATCTGCTACTTTCTCTTTCTGTTCCACGTGGAACAATCAACGACCCAACAGAATTAACAATACATTTATATCGGAGGGTGAGACCCCCGGAATCCGGCTGGCCTGTCCGATGGTTGCCGGATCCAAAGCGGTCAGCTTCTGCCTCGCCTCCGTGGAGAGCGACAATATCTTATCATAATCAAATCTTCCTCTTAATTCCATGTGATCAAGCCTTTCCATCTTGTCGGCAAGTAATTTCTCCCTGGCAATATAACCCGAGTATTTCACAAGGATTTCGGTCGATTCCAGTATCTCCCTTTCCCTTTCGCCCATTGATAGTCCTCCTACAAATTTTTTAAAGGGCGCCAGATGTTCAATTAAATCATTAATACTCAACTGAGGCCTAAGCAATAGCTCCTTCAAACGCACCGGATTGTCTATCCCGGTTGTTTCCTTCCTGTTAAGTAAATTGTTGACATACTGTGGTTTAATGCTGGTCTGGTGTATATATTCCAGGAGCTTTTCCCTGTATTCCTGCTTCTGACCCAGCAAATCCACCCTTTCCCTGACGGCAAGTCCGAGCTGGTACCCTTTCCGGGTCAGCCGATCATCGGCGTTGTCCTGACGCAGTAAAATCCTGAACTCGGCCCTGCTTGTAAACATCCGGTAAGGTTCGTCAATCCCTTTGGTTACCAGATCGTCGATCAACACCCCTATGTAGGCTTCGTTCCGCTGCAATATGAACTCCCTTTCCGGACTGTGCACTTTCAGATGGGCGTTGATTCCGGCCATGATTCCTTGAGCTGCAGCCTCTTCATAACCGGTGGTCCCGTTGATCTGGCCGGCAAAAAACAAATTACGCACCAAGCGTGTTTCGAGGGTCGCAAAAAGCTGCGTGGGATCAAAATAATCATATTCAATGGCATATCCCGGCCTGTAAATTTTGGCATTTCCGAGACCCGGAATTTTTCGGAGCGCCTCATACTGCACCTGCCAGGGCAACGAGGAGGAGAATCCGTTCAGATAGTATTCCTGCGTCATCTCGCCCTCAGGCTCAAGAAACAACTGATGCTTCTCCTTGTCATGGAAAGTCACCAGCTTTGCTTCGATACTCGGACAATACCGGGGCCCCGTACTTTTAATCGTACCATTGTACATCGGAGAATCATCGAATCCGGTTTCCAGAATCGCATGCACTTCGGGGTTGGTATAGGTGATCCAGCAGGATTTCTGCTTCAGCCCGGAGGTCATTCCCGGCATAAAAGAAAATCCGGAAAGAAGCTCTTCTCCCGACTGTTCAGTCAAACAGGAAAAATCGATGGTTTTTCCGTCAATCCTGACCGGTGTGCCAGTCTTGAGCCTGCCGGCTCTGAACCCCGCCTTTTGCAACTGCCCGGTAATTTTATACGAGGCCGATTCGCCGGCTCGTCCGCCTTTCACCCGGCTCCTGCCCACATGCATCAGTCCGTTCAGAAATGTTCCGTTTGTAAGTATGACTGTTTTTGCCCTGATCTCGGCGCCTATCATGGTTTTTACACCTTCCACGCGGCCTTTCCGCAGAATCAGTCCGGTTACTGTATCCTGCCAGAGGTCAAGGTTCGGCGTATTTTCCAGTATATTTCTCCAGGTTTCCGAAAAGCGCATTCTGTCGTTTTGTGTCCTCGGGCTCCACATGGCCGGCCCTTTTGAACGGTTCAGCATTCTGAATTGGAGCGTTGTTTTATCCGAAACAATGCCGGAAAATCCGCCAAGGGCATCAATTTCCCGGACAATCTGCCCTTTTGCGATGCCACCCATGGCCGGATTGCACGACATCTGGGCATATTTGGTCATATCCATGGTGATCAGCAGGGTACTGGATCCAAGGTTGGCGGCAGCTGCGGCTGCTTCGCATCCTGCATGTCCGCCGCCCGCAACAATCACATCGTAGCACTCAAACATCAACGTTCCTTATTTCCGGTATTTTGCCATATAATGGTTTTCCCTCCTGGTCATCCCGCTCTTCTCTTCTGCCGTTCTGTCGTCATAGCCGGTTAAGTGAAGCACTCCATGGATAATCACCCGCATCAGTTCTTCCGAAAAACTGACAGAATAGGTTTCCGCATTTTCACGGATCCTTTCGACACTGATGTAAAGGTCGCCCGAGATTTTTCCGCCCTCCGAATAATCGAAGGTAATAATATCCGTGTAGTAATCATGTTTCAGAAAACGCCGGTTGATGTCGATCAGCAGGTCATCGCTGCACAGGATAATGTTGACTTCGCCGCAGACGAAAGACTCACCGCCCACCACTTCGTCCACCAGGATGCCGGCTTTAAAACCGTTCCAGCGTACCGGCCTGATCCCTTCATAAAAAATCTTTACTCTTCCCATATACATGGCTGACAAACACCGGAATACCATGCTCCTTCCTTCATGCCCGGCTCCCGGTACTCAGGCAAGCACCGGCAGCCAGTATCCTGTCATCCGGCGTTAATCCATAGCTTCACCGGTAATTTTTTCCACATAGTTCCTGTACTTCTTCTGGTAGAAATTACTCAGTTTCAGGTTCCCCTTCTGAATGTTCTCCATGGTGACCTTTTTCTCCGCGGGATTTTCAAACATCCTCGCCGGATTGCTGTAAAACTCCTCATCGGCCGTGTTGCTTTCCCGTTTGTTGTCGAGATCCCTTTCCCTTTCCGATTTTTCAGCCTCCAGAAGCCTCGTCAGAATTTCCTGCTGTCTTTGAATCAGTTGACGGTTTATATTTTTGTTCATCAACTCCTTCCGGTTTCGTTCGAGAAGCTGGTCAATCTGCTGCAACTGCTTCCGGGCCTCACTTCCTACAGATCCGTTGTTCATCAGTTCCCTGAGCATTTTCTGCATCATTTCATGCTCCATGAGCGACTGGCTCATCTCCCTGCTCATGCTTTTACCGCTCTTCATTTCGTCTATCATCCGCTGAAGCTGGTTTCTAAGGTTTTCTGACTGGCTCTTCAGCATCCCCATGTTTCCCTGTTTCCCGCTCTGGCAGTTTTCATTTCCCGGAGTCTGGTTTGCCATCTGCTCTTCGATATTCCGCAGCACCTCGCTGAGCATAAGGGCCAGGTTATTGACCGAAGTGACAGCCAGCTGCTGATGGGTACCTGATTGAGAATAAAGAGCCTCACTCATCAGTTCCCCCGCCCTTGCCATACTTAACTCAAGGGTCATCAATTCGTTGTTGACAATGTTACCCACTTGGGGTGCCCGCAAGGACAGGGCATAAAGACTGTCTTTCACCACTTTGCTTTGTTCCTCCAGTTTCCGCTGTTCGCGGGTCAAACCCCTCAGGGAAGGATCCATGGGCGATACCGATGAAACATCCACCAGAATACTTTCCTGTTCAAAGGAGAGATACAACAGGTTTCTCAATATTTGCTTTATGTTTTCTATGTTCTCCGCATTTTCCTGCATGGCATTCGAATCAAGCATCCGCTGCATGGCAAACGAGAGCTCCTTTAATTTCTGGCTGGTTTCTTTCATGCTTTTGGAGGCATCCCTTGCATTTTTTTTATCCATCTCCTCACCGGTCTGCCCCATGTTTTTCATGATTTCCCCGAATTCAGGGTCAAAATCATCAAGCACCGCCGGATTTTTCAGTTTTTCATTTTCACCCATAATGCGCGCGATTTCTTCCCTGATGTCGCTTATCTCCCCCTTGTCCTTTTCCAGTTCCATCCGTTGTTGCTCAAAATCACGGTTTTCCATTATGGCAGATGCATTTCCCTCCTGTTTTCGCTGCAGGGAATCGATTCGTTCTATCACCTCCCGGAAATCTTTTTCAACTTTCATCTTCCGAAGCATTTCGATATTCCGGTCGAGTTGCTTTGAAAGATCCTCCATCGATAAACTCATCTTTTTGTTCAGATCATTAAACTTGGAACTGTCAAATTTTTCGAGCATCTGTGCAAACTCTTCCAAAAGCTTCTTCAATTCATCGGTCATTACATCTTCCAGCAAATTCTCTACCATCTCCTGTTTTTCCTTCAATTCCGGGTTTTCGTTCTGGAATGTATTCTGATAATTGTTGTAATTGTCGTTCATTCTTTCGATCTGGTCAAGCATCTGCTCAAGGTCACTTTTCTTCTCAACAATATCGTTGATCATTTGCGATCGGTCCCAGTCGGTCAGGTTGTTATTCAGGTTTTTTATCTGCAATTCTTTGATATCTGACTGTAATTCACGGGCAAGTTCCTGGGTTTCATTGATTTTGCTTTCTATGTTTTCGAATTTTTCGCCCAGAAGTTCATTCACCTCCCGTCGTCCCGGAAATGTAATCAGGTAGCTTTCAGAGGCTGAAGTTTTGGGATTGTTGATGCGGTCGTTATCGGTTACGGTGAAATAATAGCTGACCGTTTTCCCTTCTAAATTATATTCTTGAAAATCAATAGAATAATAAAATTCCTGATCCGTAAGGTAAGGCACGACCGGTATTGAAAAGACCGAATCCTGCTGATCGTTGTTCAAATGAAAGGCAAGTTGCGTAAATCCGTAATCATCTGCGATGTTCCCTTTAAAGTAGAACCTGGTCAGTTTCACCGAATCCTGAATCTGAACAACCTTTATCTCCGGAAAGAAATCATCGATTACATCGATGGTAAAATTCATGATGGTTTCAAAAGCGGTTTTCCTGTTCTTAACTGCAACCCCGTAAACCTGCCTAGCATGAAAATGACCATCCGTTCTGAAATTTCCCTTGCCGGTATTTTCCGCTACAATGGTTGGCCCATCCCTGAAGACAATCTTCAGCGAATCGGTATCATAGCAATTGAAAATCCATGTTATCCGGCTTCCCGCCGGAATCCTGAGATCACCGACATTCTCAAGCACCGTTCTTTCAAGGCCGGTATAACCGGGAGGGTCGACCTGTATGGTAAATTCATTTACAACCGGCACCGGCAAAACTTCCAGGGTATAATTTCCTGAATTGTACTTTAAATCGGTCAGATAAAAATCGATGTTGCTGAGTACGGAGGTGAAACCGAATTCAAAAGAACCAGCGCCGGCGGGTTTCATCAAAAAATTATTTCCTCCGATATTGATGTAAAGTATGCTGGGAAGTTCCTTACCTTCACAGCTTACTTCCAGTTTGAAATCTTTGCCTTTCCTTACCTGCAATGTATCGCTGGTAATCATATACCGGAAAGGGGCGGGCTTAACAAATTCCTGGTTGTAGTGGATTATACGGTTGCCGGGCTCCACGATCAGCGATTTGTCTATCAGATAAACCGAAACCACCAGAATAAAACTTGCGGCAAGATATAGAGCAAGGGTTTTCAGATTTTTAAGACTGAGGGCATCGTTGAAGTTAAATATGCTTAATTCCCTGACTTTCTGAGAAATGGCAGCAGCAGTAATTTCTACCGAATATTGTTTTTCATTCATACCCTGCAGCTCGATTGCATTGATAATTTTGTCTTTCACATCGGGCAACCCTTTTTTTATGATACGCGACACTTTTTTATCGTCAAGCAGTTGTATGATTCCGGTAAGTTGCAGGGCCGGGTAGAGAACGTACCGCAATGCAGCCAGACCAAGGAAAAACAGGGTAGTCAGAAATATGATCCTTCTCCATGCCGAAGGCATGTAGATACTGTACTCCAAGAAATTTAATATCAGGAAGATAATCAGAAAGAGAAGCGCTACAATGATTGTCCCCCGGATTAACTCGATCGACAGATATTTTCTTCTGAAATTTCTTAATTTTGTTTCTAATATGTTGAAATCGGAACCCATTAATTCTATTAAATATATATATATCAGTAACTTTTAAAAAAAAATCAATTCAATTGCCCTGTTCAAAAATACCTCAAAAAATTGGAATATTACCGCCCGTAAAATTTGTCGGTCTGAAGGATATTTTTACCGGAATAAAAATTGAATAATACAAACTTTTTAACCCTGATTTTGCCTGAAAGAATCAACCCTGGTATCAACAGGATGAGATCAGGATTATCCGGGCGGAATGGTTTTCAACCGGTGTTGAAAATATTTTCATTTTGTTATAATACAACCAGTTGAAAGAACAGATCTGTTCAGAACCGACTGACAACGCTGTGTACAAAATGTGGTTAACTTTCTCCGGATTGTTTTCAACAGTATGAACAACCCAGAATCATTTACATTCTTTTTTTATTTCTCTTCAAAATGAAAATATTAATTGTTGAAGACAATTTTTTGAACCAGAAGATATTGTCGTTCCATTTCCAGAAAAGGAACTATTTTCACAGGGTGGCATCGTCAGGGGAGAATGGGGTGGATTTGTACAGAAGCGAGTGGTACGATGTGGTACTGATGGATCTGATGTTGCCCGGAATCAGCGGGTATGAGGCAGTTGTCCAGATGCGGGAGGTGGAGAAGGAGAGGTACGGGGAAAGGAAAACATTCATCATTGCTTTGACTGCCAATACCCTTGACAACGAAATGGAAAAATGTTTGCTGGGCGGAATGGACGGATATTTGGCGAAACCATTTGATATGGCTAAACTGGACCTTATCTTTGAAACCCTTCAGATAGGCAATTTGGAAAACAGGTAGAATGGAAGATATTTTCGACATAAGGGGTGCAACCTACAATGAAAAGGACCGGGATTTTGACAACCAGTTGCGTCCTCTGACGTTCGGGGAGTTCCAGGGACAGAGCAAGGCGGTTGAGAATCTGAAGATATTTGTAAAGGCGGCCAGGCTGCGCGGTGAGTCTCTCGACCATGTATTGCTTCATGGTCCTCCCGGATTGGGGAAAACCACCCTTTCCAGCATCATTGCCCACGAAATGGGTGTAAATATGAAGGTGACTTCGGGTCCCGTACTTGACAAACCGGGCGATCTTGCCGGTTTACTGACCAATCTGGAGCCGAGGGATGTTCTCTTCATCGACGAGATTCACCGTTTGTCGCCCGTTGTGGAGGAATATCTTTATTCGGCGATGGAGGATTACAAAATAGATATCCTGATAGACAAAGGACCCGGGGCCCGGTCGATTCAACTTGATCTGAGCCCTTTTACCCTTGTGGGTGCCACCACCCGTTCAGGTTTGCTTACGGCACCTCTCCGTGCCCGCTTCGGTATCAAATTTCATCTTGAATATTACGATACGGATGTTTTAACCTCCATTGCGCGGAGGTCGGCTTCCATCCTGAATATTACCATTGATGACCAGGCTGCCGTAGAGATTGCTTCCCGCAGCAGGGGTACTCCCCGTATTGTCAATGCCTTGCTTCGAAGAGTAAGGGATTTTGCCCAGGTCAAAGGAACCGGAAAAATCGATCTGGCAATCACCCGGTATGCCCTCGAGGCTTTAAACATCGATAAATACGGACTCGATGAAATGGACAACAGAATACTCATTACCATCATTGAAAAATTCAAGGGGGGTCCGGTGGGAATATCGACCATTTCGACAGCTGTCGGAGAAGACGCTGGTACCATAGAGGAGGTTTATGAGCCCTATCTTATTAAAGAGGGCTTTATTAAAAGAACGCCCCGCGGACGTGAGGTTACCGATCTGGCTTATAAACACATGGGAAAAAGAAGGGAGGGTGAGTTTCCAACCCTGTTCTAATGGTCAACCTGAATCTCGAACAGTTTAGGCCACCGTTTTCCGGTAATAAGCAAATGTCCTGTTTGGGGAAGCCGCGCAATGCCGTTCAGTACATCGATACCTTCCGATTTTGCCGCGTCCATAACACCCAGAATACCTTTGACATCAACATAGCCTGTTACAATTCCCTTATCCGGATCGATGCGGATGATCCGGTCGGTTGTCCACACATTGGCCCAGATGGCTCCGTTGTCGAATTCCAGTTCGTTGAGATACCTGTACACTTTTTCATGGTCGGTCACCTGAATTTTTTTAAGGACCGAATAGTCCGAAGGACTGATCCAGGTCAGGGTGCCTGTCCCGTCGCTCATAATGAGATTGATACCGTCGTTGGTGAGTCCCCATCCTTCGTTCGAAATAAACCGGAAACTGTCTGCCACAGAAAAATCTTCAAGGTTATAGACAAAGCCAATCCTGTTTTTGTAGGTCAGCTGATAGATTTTGTTATTCAGAACCGTGATTCCCTCCCCGAAATACTGAGGACCCAAAGGCTTTTCTTTAACTGTTTTTCCGGAGGAAAGCACTATTTTGTAGAGGGCTGATTTTCCCTGTTCACCGGTTCCTTCATACAAAAAGCCGTCATGAAACTCAAGACCCTGGGTAAAATGTCTGTCAGAATGCGGATATTCCCTGACCAGGGTATACCGGTAAGCGACGGGAATCAGGTCCGATAAAACGGTAAAATTGGCAATGCGGGTGGCATCTGCTCCCTTTATGTTTTCTGAAACGGCTTTCAGCGTCATAACGCCGGTCGTTTCCAGAGCGGGGATAACTGCGGAAAATTCTGATTGGTCGCTGGTTGTAATAAGCGTATTGTTCAGGAATAATTCCGTTCTTTTGAGTGTTCCCGGCTTGGCTTTTGTCGACACCCAGACCGTTACCGACTGGCCCAACCGGAAAAAATCGGCTACCGGTTCGATCCGGATCGTGGTAACCGGTTTTTTCAATTTTCCGGCCTTGCCATGACAGGACGAAAAGAAGGTGAACAAGGCAAGGATAGCGGCAAACGGAAGCATGAGTCTCATCTGTTTAAAGTATTTGGTTACTGTGGTGAAATCCGTGAAACAGACGTAATGACCATGTGGTTAATCATCATGGTTGGTGCATCAACTTGCATGGTCATTTCATGTGGATCTCTATTTAATAATTTGTTATACAGTTATTTATGAATTCATGGCCTGTTCGGGTTCTTCACGCCCGCAGAATTCGGGTGAGCGTTTTGATTGAATCAGTTTTTATTTTTCCGCTTTCTGCAAAGATAATGAGGCAACTCCGCATCCTGAAGTTTTGTTGTTAAAATGTTGCAATTTCACTGCATCCGGGCGGCTCCGGTTAACCTAAAGAAGCCATGCCTCATTTTGTCCACGGACAGGTTGAACGATAAGATTTTCTGCATGTTGCGCCGTAAAAAGAAAGACGGATACCCTGATCAGAAAAAGGACAAGGGTGGGGAAATATTCTGTCCCTGCAGGCAATCAGCGATTTGATTTTGAATCCTATCTTTGTTTAAAAAATAGAGTTTTGAATCCATTCCGGAAATTATTGGGCGATACCGCCATTTATGGGGTGAGCAGCATCGTGGGCCGTTTTCTGAACTGGTGGCTTGTTCCGTATCATACGAATATTTTCAACCCGGATGAATATGGCGTTGTAAGCAATTTGTATTCCTATGTGGCTTTTGCCCTTATTTTGCTGACCTACGGAATGGAAACCGGTTTTTTCAGGTTTGCCAGCCGCAAAGAGGGAGCGGACAGGGTCTATTCCACATCCATGATTTCGCTGTTTTCAACCACTTTGCTTTTTTTAACCGTTGTATGGTTTTTTAAAGACTCCCTGGCCTCGGCCATCCGGTATGGAGAACATGCAGAATATTTGTGGTGGCTGGCCCTTACAGTAGGCATTGATGTGTTCACCGCCCTTCCCTTCGCCCGGCTCCGGCTGCAAAACCGCCCCATCCGGTTTGCCTCCATCAAAATGGTCAACATATTCCTGAACATCGGATTCAACCTCTTTTTTCTCTCCTTTTGCCCCTGGTTTGCAAAACAGGATCCGGGAAGCTGGTTTTCAGTTCTGTATAATCCTTCTATCGGCGTAGGGTATGTTTTTGTTGCCAATCTGCTGGCCTCGGTTTCAACCCTCGTCTTGCTTGGAAAGGAAATTGCGGCCGTAAAATTGGTTTTCGACAAAAATATACTGCGCCTGATCCTGGGCTATTCCTTTCCGATTCTGGTCATCGGTCTGGCCGGAATGGTGAACCAGAACATCGATAAGATACTGATACCCTTCCTGATATCTGAAGAAAAGAATCCCATGTTCCAGTTGGGTATTTACGGGGCCAACTATAAACTGGCAGTTCTGATGAACATGTTCATACAGGCGTTCCGTTATGCTTTCGAACCTTTCTTTTTTTCCCGCGGTTCGGAAGGTGCCAAGGAAGACCCCTTGATCTATGCCACGGTCATGAAATATTTCATCCTGTCGGGAATCCTCATTTTCCTGGGAATGATACTTTATCTGGATATCATCAAATTTTTAATTGACAGTGATTATCACGAAGGTCTCAAAGTGGTGCCCATCATTTTACTGGCCGAATTGTTTTTCGGCATTTTTTTCAGCGCCTCCATTTGGTTTAAGCTGAAAGATAAAACCTGGTACGGAGCCGCCATTGCCATCACCGGAGCCTGTGTTACCCTGGCCTTGAATTTTCTGCTGATACCCGGGCTTGGGTACATGGGGTCTGCCATTGCCGTTCTGGTATGCTTTTTTATCATGATGGTCATCAATTATTTCTGGGGCCAGAAATACTATCCGATTCCCTACGATTTGAGGAGAATAGGACTGTATGTCCTGGCCGGTTCCCTTGTCTTCCTTGTTAGCCTGTTTACACGCCGGCTGGAACCCGCCCTCAAATACTCCCTCCATTCGGTTATG